>Ga0114975_10000715_pt1 | contig 24613 bp, 21 predicted proteins | sample S_130626_EF_Meta_FD_87031 | JGI IMG/M metagenome (GOLD analysis project Ga0114975, IMG submission 87031) | Freshwater microbial communities from Lake Simoncouche, Canada to study carbon cycling - S_130626_EF_MetaG | ecosystem: Environmental > Aquatic > Freshwater > Lake | place: Lake...
ACAAAGAATATGTATTAGCAAAGAATTTAGAAAAATCTAAAGTGCATTATTTATCGATCAATGCTAATGGAGAAGCGGAATCCGTGAAAATAGTTTTAAGTCCAAATTGCAGTGCAAGAATTAAGGAATTCGACTTTTTCTTTGAAACTTTAGAAGTAAAAGGAAGAACCAGTGTAGGTAATCAGGTTACAAAATATCCTGTGAAACAAGTTAAGTTGAAGGAAGCTGGTAAAAGTACCTTAGTAGGAAGAAAATTATGGTTCGACGATAAGTTTGGAAGATTGAATACCGAAGAGAAGGGTTTATACTTAGGTACTTTTGAAGACGAAAAATTAATCGTCATTTACAAAGATGGTAATTACGAAGTAACCGATACGGAACCAACACAAAGGTTTGATCCTGAGAAAGTTATTTTTATGGAGAAATTTAATCCATCAAAAGTAATCACTGCTGTTTATTTAGATAAAGAAAAATTACAATTCAATATTAAGCGTTTTAAAATTGAAACATCTACCCTAAAAACACCATTTTCTTTTATTAAAGAAGGCAATGGTAATTATGTAGCCGCTGTAACAACACATGTTGAACCTGTTTTGGTAGTTGAATCTGGTAAGGGAACACAACTCAGAAAAGCAAAGTTCAAAGTGAGTAAAATGGTAGATGTGATGGGGTCTAAAGCGGTGGGCACCAAACTAGTTGATTTTAGTAAATCCATCGAAATGCAATGGGAAAATAAAGTAGTCATTAAAGATCCTAACGACGAACAGCCAGAATTGTTCTAATTTTATATAAAATAAGTATATGACAACCATCAATGTAGGTCAATTCAATTTAATGCGCGTAGACCGAAAAGTGGATTTTGGTTTTTATATGGACGATGGTGCCGAAGGGATTTTGTTGCCAAAACGATTTGTACCCTCAGGTTTACAAGTGGATGACACCATTAGTGTATTTGTTTACCATGACTCAGACAATCGATTAATTGCCACCACCCAAGAACCATTTGCAGTTGTTGGAGACATAGCGGCTTTAAAAGTGGTTGACATTACGGGCCAGGGTGCATTTTTGGATTGGGGTTTAATGAAGGACTTATTTGTGCCTGTTTCCCAACAATTATCGAGTATGCGTTTGGGTGGCAAGTATTTAGTTAAACTTTATCTTGATAAACAAACTGGAAGAGTTGCTGCAACAGAAAAAATTGACAACCAAATTAGCAATGACATTCTAACTGTAAAAGAAGGAGAGAAAGTAAAACTTCAAGTATATCGTGAATCGGATATTGGTTATGTGGTGATTGTAAATCAGGTGCATCAGGGTCTAGTTTATAAAAACGAAGTCTTTACACATTTGCATATTGGTCAAATGATTGATGAAGGTTTTGTAAAAAAGATTAGAGAAGATAATAAGTTGGATATTGGTATAGGAAAACAAGGTGTTGAGAAACTAGATGATGATCAACTTAAATTGATTCAATTATTAAAATTGCATAAAGGATTTTTACCTTATCATGACAAATCCTCACCTGAAGACATTTATGCTTTTTTTGGCATCAGTAAAAAAGCATTTAAAATGAATGTAGGGATCTTGTATAAAGCTAAAAAAATTACAATCGAAGATGGGGGAATTCGCTTAGTCCCAGAAGCTCCAGAAACACCAGAAACGCAAGAATCCTAATAATAATTTAATTCAAACTAATTTTATTTGTATGTCTAGAGAAGTATTTATTGTAGCCGCTGTTAGAACACCAATTGGATCTTTTGGTGGGTCATTAAAAAGTTTAACTGCCACACAATTAGGTGCAGTTGTCATCAAAGGTGCATTGGACAAAATCCAATTGGATTTTAATTTAGTCGACGAAGTGTATATGGGTTCTGTCATTCAAGCAGGACTGGGTCAAGCGCCTGCTAGACAAGCAGCTAAATTAGCTGGTTTGCCAGATAAGGTGATTTGTACAACCATTAATAAAGTATGTGCTAGTGGTATGAAATCCATTGCATTGGCTGCTCAAAATATTCTTTTAGGCGATGCGGATATCGTTGTAGCTGGAGGTATGGAAAGTATGAGTAATGTACCATTCTACAATATCAATCAACGTTGGGGTAATAAGTATGGTGATACTACTTTGTTAGATGGATTGGCTAAAGATGGTTTAGTAGATGTGTATGATCAAGTAGCGATGGGTAATTTTGCAGATTTATGCGCTACAGAACATCAGATTTCTAGAGAAGAACAAGATGCATTTGCAATTGCTAGTTATACAAAATCTCAGGCTTCTATTGAGAAAGGATTGTTTACAAATGAAATTATTCCAGTAGTGATCCCTCAAAGAAAAGGCGATCCAATCACCATTGACAAAGATGAAGAACCATTCAATGTGAAGTTTGATAAAATTGCAGGTTTAAATCCAGCATTTAGTAAAGGCGGTTCAGTAACAGCTGCAAATGCAAGTACCATGAATGATGGTGCAGCTGCACTCATTTTGATGAGTGGCGAAAAAATGAAAGCATTGGGTTTAAAACCATTGGCTAAAATCACGAGTTATGCAGATGCAGAACATGATCCAAAATGGTTCACCACTGCGCCTTCTTTAGCTTTGCCGAAGGCCCTACATAAAGCAAATTTAACTTCAGACGATATTAGTTTTTTTGAATTCAACGAAGCTTTTTCTGTTGTTGGTGTGGTCAATACTAAATTATTAAATTTGGATCCAACAAAAGTAAATATAAGAGGAGGTGCAGTTTCTCTTGGTCATCCACTTGGATGTAGTGGTGCCAGAATCATTGTGACTTTAACACATATTCTACAAGACCATCAAGCAAAATATGGTGCAGCAGCTATTTGTAATGGGGGAGGTGGTGCGAGTGCAATGGTTATAGAAAGGATATAAGCTCGTCCATCATAATACCATAATGGCTTTCATCATAGATACATTCGCCATCCTTAATTAGGAGTAATTGTGGTGATTCATGGTGTACCTGGAAGAAACTAGCTATTTCATTAGAAATTGATCTAAAGTTTAATAGGTCTAGATAGTGGAAATCAACGTTAATAGGGGTTTCAGCGCGTTCAAATCGATCCAAAGCCATCCTGCTAATACTGCATGTGGTACTGTGTTTAAAGATCACCTGTGGGGTGGTAAAGGACGCTGTTTTAATCTGTTCTAATTGTTCTACCGCATTGATTGGATTCCAATTCATTTAAGCTGATTTAGGGCTTAAAATTACATCATTCTTTTGAAGTATTTTAACCTGAATCTGTGATTTTCAGTAGCATATTGATTAACTTCGATTTATAAATATCCCTATGCGTTTACAACTTTCCCAGCCCATCTGTTTTATTGATTTAGAAACGACAGGTGTCAATGTCAGCACTGATAAAATTGTTGAAATTGCCATTGTAAAAATCATGCCAGATGGTTCAAAATCAGTAAAACGAAAGTTGATCCATCCAGAAATGCCTATTCCGGCTGCTACCACCGCTGTGCATGGCATTACAGATGAAATGGTCAAAGATGCGCCTACTTTTAAGCAAGTAGCCAACGAGATTAAGCAATTTTTAGAAGGGGCAGATTTAGCAGGTTACAATAGCAATCGTTTTGATATCCCCATGTTAAACGAGGAATTTTTAAGAGCTGGGATTTCTGTAGATATTGAAAACAGAAAATTACTAGATGTTCAAAAAGTGTTTCATATGATGGAGCAGCGCACCCTAACTGCTGCTTATAAGTTTTATTGTGATAAAAGTTTGGAAGATGCACATACTGCCGAGGCGGATGCTACAGCGACTTGGGAAGTTTTAGAAGCTCAATTAGAACGCTATCCTTCAATTGGAAATACGGTAGAATCTGTTGTTAAATTTACAGGCGAGGATCAAATTGTCGATTTTGCCCGAAGATTTATCATGGAAAATGGCGTTGAAATTTTCAATTTTGGCAAACACAAGGGGAAACCAGTTACCCAGGTATTAAAAGAGGAACCTCAATACTATGATTGGATGATGAAAGGGGACTTTGCTTTACATACCAAACAGAAGTTAACAGAGATTTTAAATAGAACCATTTTAAATAAATAATTTATATTTAACCATCAATAAAACTATTTTATTACTATATCCCCCCAATAGAAAGTGAAGAAAATTGTCATCATACCAACTTTTAATGAAAAGGAAAATATTGCATCAATCATACATGCAGTCATTGTTCTTGGCAATCAATACCATGTTTTAGTTGTCGATGATGGCTCACCAGACGGAACAGCCACCATTGTTAAAGATTTGATGCAAGCGCATCCCGATAAAATTTTTATCCAAGAAAGAAAAGGGAAGCTTGGTTTAGGTACAGCATATATCCACGGCTTTAAATGGGCATTAGAACATCAATATGATTATATTTTTGAAATGGATGCCGATTTCTCTCATAATCCATTAGATTTAGATAGATTATTAGCAGCATGTGAAAATGGTGCAGATGTGGCCATTGGAAGTAGGTATGTAAAAGGCGGGGCAACAGAAAATTGGCCCTTAGATAGATTGATCTATTCAAAAGGAGGCTCACTGTACACAAGAATTTTAACAGGTATGCCAGTAAAAGACCCCACAGCAGGATTCATTTGTTACAAGCGTAAAGTAATTGCTTCAATGCAATTGGATCATATTCAATTCATAGGTTACGCATTTCAAATTGAAATGAAATTTGCCTCATGGCGTTTAGGCTTTAAATTAAAAGAAGTACCTATCACTTTTATTGACAGAAAAATAGGGATTAGCAAAATGTCAAAAGGGATCATCAAAGAAGCTGTGCTCGGTGTGCTCAGTATGCAATGGCAATCTTTCACTGGACGCTTTATCAAACATATCAAGCGTGAGCAGCTTTAAGCGATCTTTAATACAATTACATGTATTTGTCTTTTTAGCTGGATTGACAGCACCACTTGGAAATTTAATTCAATTGAATGGTTTATTTCTAGTGTTTTATAGAATGCTATTGACTGTCCTCGCTCTAATTCCAATCTATTTATTACATAGGCAACCAACAAAAGTACCCTTAAAAAATAAAATCAGGTTGATGTTGATTGGTGTTTTGATTGCAATCCACTGGGTTTGTTTTTATGGTAGCATCAAGTTGGCAAATGTTTCAATTGCATTGGTATGTATTTCTAGTGTAGGTCTTTTTACAGCAGTGCTTGAACCATTCATCTTTAAAACAAAATTCATTTGGAATGATATTTTCATTGGTTTACTTAGCCTGATTGGAATTTTATGTATTTTTCAATTTGATATTCATTTTAGAACAGGCATTTTGGTAGGCTTGGTTTCAGCATTTTTTGCTTCAGTCTTCACTATTATCAATAAAAGATTAACAGATCAATATACCACCCAGACCATTCAAACTTTTGAGATGATTGGTGGATTAGGTTTCCTTACAATTGTTATAATTGGTATTCATTTCTTTCAGCATACTGCTTTTATTATGCCTTCAAAAAATGACTGGTTCTGGCTCATTATTTTGTCATTGGTATGTACCGTTTTAGCTAATCATTTGATGCTCAGCGCACTTAAAAAAATCAGTGCTTTTACCCTGAACGTTTCACTTAATCTAGAGCCCGTCTATGGGATCATCATTGCAATTATATTTTTTCAAGAATATAAGCAAATGGGCATGGGTTTTTATATAGGCATGAGCTTGATTGCCATTTCTGTAATGCTTCAGATGATAAGAGTTTTACGCCAGCAAAAATCCAAATAGCGGCATTCATCTAGATTCTTGTCTAAATCAATAAAACTTATCGTAAATTAGGTACTCAAATAAACCTATATGAAGCGTATCGTTTACTCTATTTTCTTGTTATTATTATCAATAAATAGTCAAGCACAAAAAAAACCTTTAGATCATACCGTATATGACCAATGGCAGTCTATAAGAGAGGTCTTATTGTCAAATGATGGCAATTGGATGTCTTATACAGTTGCACCACAAGAAGGGGATAATATATTGTATATAAAGCATCTGAAAACGAATCAAACAGTTATTATTGAACGAGGAGCACAAGCAAAGTTTACAGATAACAACGCATTTTTAATTGCAAAAATCAAACCTAAGTTTGATGAAACTAGGAAAGCTAGGATTGGTAAGAAGAAGCCAGAAGAAATGCCAAAAGATAGTTTGGTTATATTGACATTAGCAACTGGTAGTCTCAATAAAATACCAGCAGTTAAAAGTTATCAAATCCCTGAACTTGGGAATGATATCATCGCTTATTTAAGTGACCCAAAAACAGATATCAAAAAGGATGGGGCACAGCTATTTTTTAGAGACTTAAATTCAGGCCAAGAAAGGGCATTTAATAATATTACAGACTATGCAATCCATCCTAAAGGGGAAGGATTAATGATGTATCAAGTCAAGACTAAATTAAATGAAGCCAAAATACTTTTAGCATCTATTGCAGATACAAATTTAAAAACAATTAACAGTCGTTTTTATACAGCAACTAATTTTACTTGGGATGAAGATGGAAAGCAGTTAGCCTATTTAATTGAAAGAGATAGTACAGATAAAGCATTACAAAAAAATTATACCCTTGCTTATTATAATCATGAAATGGATTCGGCCAAATTTGTCATGAACAGAACAGATGTTGTAATGCCAAATCAATATACCATTGGTGGGGATAAGAAAATTAATTTTAGCAAGTCTGGGGCTTTATTAAGTTTTGGTGTGCAACCTATCTTGCCAGTGAAGGATACAAGCTTACCAGAATTTGATAGGGTAAGCCTAGATATCTGGAACTACATCGATGCAAATTTGCAGTCTACTCAATTAAAAAGTCTTGAAACTAATTTAAAAAGCACAGAGGCAATTATTTATAGGCCTTCCAGTAATTTATTCACCTATCTAGGAAAAATCAATGATCGTCAAATTCAAATGACAATGGAAGGAGATGGGCAAATAGCGATTGCGAATATTGATTCAAATTTTACCATTGCAAGCCAGTGGGAGGGTTATGGGAAAAGAGATTTATATGCATTGAATATTATGACTGGTCAAAAACAATTGATTCAAAAAGGATTAAAGAGCAGTTTAGTCACTCCATCCTATGACGGTAGCTTAGTGGTTTTTTATGATGAAATATCAAAACAATTTAAGTCTTATAATACAACTACGCTGCAAACAAGACAAATTGCAAAAGACATCCAATTTCCATTGTATGACGAGGACAATGACGTGCCTGATGACCCAAATGCATATGGTATAGCGATGTGGATGGAAAACCACAAACATTTCATACTCTATGACCGTTATGATCTTTGGCTGGTTGATGCAACTGGACAAACTGCATCTCAGCTTTTAACCAAAGGGCGTTCATCTAAAAATGAATACAGATTTGTGAATCTAGACGCAGATAAAAAAGTGATTGGATTTAAGGATCAAATTTTATTAAGGGTTTATAACGAGATCAATAAAAACGAAGGACTTGCTGTTTTAGATTTATCGAATAAATCTTTATTTACAATCACAGATATTCCAATGCATTTAACCACCATCGTTGGTGCAAAAAAATCAAATCAATTGATTGTATTACAAGAAGATGAAAAAAATGCAGCAAATATTTATCCGTATACATTTACTCAGCAAAAACAAAGTGCTGTTGCACTCACTGCTATCAATCCACAACAAGCTAATTATAATTGGATGCAATCTCAATTGGTTAAATGGAAAGCCTACACAGGCAGAACTACAGAGGGTGTTTTATACTTACCAGAAGATTTTGATGCAAAAAAGAAGTATCCTATGATTGTTTATTTCTATGAAAGAAACAATCAAACACTTCATAATTATTTACCTCCTTCACCAACTCCTTCTAGGTTAAATATTCCATTCTTTGTAAGCCGAGGGTATGTTGTTTTTGTACCAGATATTTGGTACAAGAAAGGCTATCCTGGTCAAGGTGCTTATGATTATATTTTAAGTGGAACTAGGGCAATGGTACAAAAAGGTTTTATTGATAGTACAAGAATTGGTTTACAAGGTCAAAGTTGGGGTGGCTATCAAATTGCGTACTTAATTACTAAAACTAATCTATATGCTGCTGCATGGGCAGGCGCTCCTGTAGTGAATATGACAAGTGCTTATGGAGGTATACGTTGGGGTGCTGGCATCAATAGACAATTTCAATACGAAAAGACCCAAAGTCGTATAGGTGCTAATTTATGGGAACGTCCAGACTTATACATTAAGAATTCACCATTATTTGAATTGAATAAAGTGAAGACGCCAATTGTAATCATGAGCAATGATGCAGATGATGCTGTGCCTTGGTATCAGGGTATTGAAATGTTTACAGCCATGCGCAGATTATCAAAACCTATCTGGATGTTGGTGTACAATAATGAAGCACATAATTTAGTGGAAAGAAAAAATAGAAAAGATATACAAATTAGAGAACAACAGTTTTTTGATCATTATTTAAAAGGAGCACCAATGCCAATTTGGATGTCCAAAGGGGTGCCTGCCATTATGAAAGGAAGAGACCTAGGATTAGGGTTATAATACACCCATAATTTAATACCTATTAATTACAAAAAAAATATAGCCCCAAATTGGGGCTTTATTTTTTATAGATTTTTTTTTAATTATACATATTGAAACCATTGTCTATTTGGATCCCATTGTTCAAAAGCTTTTGCAACAGCAGAAAGGAAACTAGAACCCATGGCACCATCTACAATTCTATGATCATAGCTCATAGATAAGTACATCATATGACGAACAAGAATAGCGTCTCCCGAAGGTGTTTCAATCACCACTGGACGTTTTTTAATAGCACCTAAAGCTAAAATAGCCACTTGAGGTTGCGGTATAATTGGAGTGCCCATAATGGATCCAAATGTACCCACATTGGTAACCGTAAATGTACCACCTTGTGTATCCTGTGGTTTTAATTGGTTGTTTCTAGCTGCATTTGCTAAATTATTTACAGCCTTACTTAATCCAACAATACTTAATTGATTTGCGCCTTTTATCACAGGCACAATTAAGTTACCTGATGGAAGGGCAGTAGCCATTCCTATATTGATGTCTTTCTTTAAAATAATATTGTCACCCTGTAAACTGCAATTGATGTATGGGAATTGTTCTAACACTTTTGCGATACATTCCATGAATATTGGTGTAAAAGTCAATTTAGTGCCTTCTCTTTTTTCAAAAAGTTGTTTTACTTTTTCTCTCCATACAACCATATTGGTCACATCAGCTTCCACAAAAGAAGTAACATGCGGACTTGTTTGTACACTTTCAACCATATGCTTTGCAATCAACTTACGCATACGATCCATTTCAATAATTTCGGTATTGCCAGTAATGATTACCTCTTCTGGACTTGCAAATTTACCTGCACCATTAGATGTACTAAATCCATAATTAATTGGTGGAAATGTATTGGAACTATTCGTATTTGGAGTTTGAACTTGAGCCGCTGGTGCTTGATTTACAACTGGTGCTTGAACATGTCCAGCTTTTTTCTGAGCAATATATTGAAGGATATCTTTTTTAGAAACACGTCCCTGACTTCCTGTGCCTGGTATTTGTTGTAATTCATTGAAACTAACCCCTTCGTTTTGTGCAATATTCAAAACCAATGGAGAAAAGAAACGCGCTTCATTGGAATTTTCTTGTTGCATTTCAACATTCGTAGCAGATGGTGTGAAAGGAACTTCTGCTGAAATAGTTTCTGCTGGTGCTGTTTCCTTAATGATTGTTGGTGCTTGAACTGTTTCAGCTTTTGGTGTGGATTCAATACTACCACCTGTTTGTATTCTTGCAATAACAGTTCCAATAGGTACGACTGCATTGACTTCAAATAAAATTTCTGTTATGATACCTGCAGTACTTGAAGGTATTTCACTGTCTACTTTATCCGTAGCGATATCAAGTAATGTTTCATCTAATTGAATGGTATCACCTACAGCTTTATGCCATTTTAAAATGGTTGCTTCCATGATACTTTCACCCAATTTTGGCAAAATCAAGTCAACTACAGACATAGGGAATAGTTTTAGCAAAAATAAGACTAAATCTTATTGATTATGAGTAACCTAAGTAAATTTATAGCTTGATTGGCTGTTACTTCTATATTCTTTTGTCGATCAAATCGGAGGTAAAAGACTTTAGAAACCACTTTTTCTTTATTGGCAACCCCAATCCACACCATTCCAAGTGGTTTTTCGTCAGTTTGACCAGAGGGCCCCATGATACCAGAGACTGAAATACCAAAATCAGTGTTCATTTTTGACCTTATTGCTAGTGCCATTTGTTCCACTGCTTCCTTGCTTACAGCACCAACCGTTTTTAAGATACTAGTAGGGACGTCCAAAAATTCGGTTTTGATACGATTGTCATAACTAACAATACTTCCTGTAAAAAAGGTGGATGATCCAGCATGCTTTGATAAAAGATGGCCAATATAGCCTCCTGTACAACTTTCTGCGGTAGAAACTGTGTGGTTTTGCGCTTTTAAAAGTCGTCCAACCACTACTTCAATAGGTTCATCTTTATCAGTAACAAGGTGCTCTTTTACCTGTTCCTTTAATTGTTCAAATAAGGCTTCTAATTGACTATTCAAACTAGCAGCATCATCACTTTTACCTGTCAATCTTAATCTTACCATACCATAGGAGGGTAGGTAGGCTAATTTAATATTTTCTGGAAGACTTGTTTCAAAAGCTTGGATAGATTCCGCTAAGAAAGATTCCCCAACACCAGCTGTAAGTAATGTTCTATGCGCTATTACACCAAGTTTTATTCTTTCAAGTATAATGGGCAAAACCTTTTCATTCGTTAACCATTGCATTTCATGAGGGACACCTGGTAATGAAAAAATTAGACTGTTGTTTTTCTTAAAAAGCATACCTGGTGCAGTGCCTGTTTGATTGAATAAAACCTCGCAAACATCCGGTACTTCTGCTTGTTTACGATTTCTTTCAATCATTGGTCGCTTGTGAACCTGTTCAAAAATATAAGTGATATGGTCTAAAGTAGGTTGGTCAAGTACCATTTTACCTCCAAAATATCGATTCAACAAAGGTTTGGTGATATCATCCGCAGTAGGGCCTAATCCTCCAGTAATAATAATAATCTGACTTTTTTCAATGGCTGTATCCAAGGCATTTGTGATAGATTGGGCCTCGTCTCCAACTGCAATTCTTTGATGCACTTGCACACCAATCGAATTTAACTTTTGAGCGATATATGCACTATTGGTATCAATGACTTGACCGATTAATAATTCGTCTCCAATAGTGATAATAGTAGCCTGAATTTGATCCATCATATAAATGCTTCAATTTGGTTGCAAAGTAAACCCAAAAAAGGCGGTTTAACTAAAATAGACACTTAGTTTTTCCTTCATATGAGCAGGCATTTCGCTTTTATTATTCATTGAGGCATCCATGAAATAGAGTTTAACCTGTCCAACTGTTAAAAGTTTTCCGGCTTCATTGTAAACTTCTTGGTCAAATATAATTTTATGGTCAGTAGGCAAGGTCTTAATCTGACTTTTAATAGTAATTAGATCGTCGTATTTAGCTGGTCTTAAATACTTAATATTAAGCTCTACAACAGGCAGAATAATGCCCATATCTTCGATATCCTTGTAGGATACACCCAAATGACGGATCGCCTCTACACGGCCTATTTCAAAATACATGGCATAATTGCCATAATACACCACATCCATTCTATCTGTTTCAGCATACCTAACCCTTACTGTTGTCGAATGTTCATACATATTTATTGCATTTGTTGACAAATTTAAGGATTGTATCTGTTTTTCCACAATAAGCTTATTTAACGAAGCGTTTTATAATCATAGTGTATTTTTATAATACTATCCTAAATACCGGCTCCTATGTTAAAAACCATCTCAAAAGCAAGTCCATTTCTACTGCTTTTAAGCTTCACACTGATCTTTAGTGTGCCTGCGTCCAGTCAATTAATGAAATTTGAGACACCGCTTAGTCAACTATATCAAAATGGATTAAAGTCCCTTCAGCAAGGGGATAGTTTAGCTGCCTATCAAAACATTCAATCAGCTCATAATTTTGAACCGAATAGTGTTGATATTGCTTTCTATTATCATTTATTATCAGTTGCCTTAGAAAAAGAATATGCAGTTCAGCAAGCCGAATATTGGTTGAAAAATAATTCAAATAAGATTTATCATTCCAGATTGAATTTTGAATTAGCAAAATACTTTTTTAGAAAACAATTAGTAGATGCCTCCATTCAAGCGTATCAAAAAATCAGTATAGATGACCTTGAAAATAAAGAACTGGCTTTAATGCAGTTTCAATTGGGTTATTTGTATTTCAAAAAAGGGGACTGGGATCAATCTACAAGTTATTTAATGAGTATAAGACAAGTTCAAACAAGTCCGTTTTATACCGATGCGAACTATTATGCAGGGTTTGTTGCATTACAACAAAAAGATTTCAAATTGGCATTAAGCTGTTTTAAAATTGCAGAACAAAATAAAGCTTACAGCATATTAACCCCATTTTATATCAGTCAATTGTATTATTTCTTAGGGGATGTAGATGCAGCTATTAAAAATACAGAACAAGCATTACAAAAAAACGGGCAATACTACAACAATCAATTAGCTCAGTTAATGGGGCACTTATTGTTTGAGCAAAAACAATATGAAAAAGCATTGCCTTATTTAGCAAATTATGTGCAATCTCAAAAACAAGTAGAATCACAGGATTTATACCAATTGTCTTTTTGTTATTTTCAAGCACAGCAATGGAATGAAGCGATTCAAGGGTTTAAACAATTAGCCAATGTAGAGGATTCATTAGGTCAAAATAGCATGTACTTATTGGCAACTTCTTATTTAAAAACAAATAATAAATTAGGCGCTAAAAATGCATTTTTTCTTTGTGCTACAAAAAGTCAAAATTTAGCGCAGAAAGAAATTGCTTTATTCAATTATGCTAAATTGTCTATTGAATTAAAAGAATATAGTGTTGCCTTACAATCGGTAGAAAAATTTACTCAAACTTATCCTAATAGTGTTTATAATAATGAAGCTAAGAGTTTATATGTAACTGCCCTAGCGTATAGCAATGATTTTAATAAGGCCTATGAAGCCTATCAAAAAATGGATACATTGGATGAGGCACTTTTGAAATTATATCCAAATATTTTATACGGTAAAGCAGCACTTTTGATCAATGATGGTCAAAATGAAAAAGCATATGAGCTATTTAATCAAGTTAAAAATTTACCCTATAATAAGAACGTTTTAGCACAAAGCTATTTTTGGATTGGAGAACTTGCATATAAAATGGGTAGAATAGATGAATCAATAGAACATCTTGAAAAATATATTTTAGATCCTATTGAGATTGGTGAAATCACAAAAAAACATGCCAATTATACTTTAGGGTATTGTCATTTAAAAAATAATAACTACACAAAAGCATTGCAATTATTTACGATTGCTGCAGATTTTAATCCTTATACCGAATCATCTGCTTATCAGAAAGATGCATTAGTTCGTTTGTCGGATTGTCAATTTATGACAAAACAATACAAGCAAGCATTGAAATCTTACCAAAAAATAATTGATTTAGGTTGGAATTTTGAAGATTATGCCAGTTTGCAAAAAGCGATCATCTACGGTGCGTTGGGGTTAAATAAAGAAAAGCTAAAAATATTGAATAGCTATGATACTGATTTTAGCCAGTCTAAGTATTTAAGTGATGCTAGAATGGAATTAGCAGATACCTATACAAGCAAAGAACAATTTCAAGAAGCAATTGCACCATTGTCAAAAGTTTTATTAGACAATAAGGCTACAGAGTTCTACCCATTGGCCTTTTATAAATTAGGTATTGTATACTTTAACTTGAATAAGAATCAAGAAGCCTTACAAAATTTTAAATCATTGTACAGTGCCTATCCAAATTCTGCCGAAAGTGACAATGCATTGGAATACATCCGAAATATTTTTGTTGAAGAACAACAGCCAGAAGCCTATGTTCAATTTATGAATGATTTTGGAAAACCATTGTCATTCAATGAGCAAGATTCATTGATGTATCGAGCTGCAATCATCCAGTATGAAGACAAAAAATATAGCAATGCTACAATTGGCTTCAGAAAATATTTAGAAGGTTACCCTGAGGGTAAGTATCAAATGAACGCGATGAATTACTTAGCGGAAATGGCCTATGCTCTAGATCAATATGATACAGCTGCAGTGTACTTTGGAAAAATAGCCAATAAAGCACCCAATCAATTCTCGGAAAGAGCAGCCATTACAGCAGCTAGATTGTATTATTTTAATTTAAAAGATTATGTTGGAGCAGAACAATACTTTAAAATAGTGTTACAATATGCAACCCAACAGGAGCAAAAAAATGAAGCAATCAAAGGGCTTTTAAGGTGTCAATACAAGGCCGAAAATTGGGTAGAAGCCTCCAAGACAGCCGTGCTTATATTAGCTGATAAAAATAGTGCTACAGATGATATATTGATGGCGAATATGGCTTTGTACCAACAGACAATAGCTCAAAAAGACACATTGAACGCTTTACAAATACTGAATACAGTATTAAAATCAAATAGTTCAATGTACACTGCCGAGGCACACTACTTAACTGCATATATCTATTTCAGTCAACAAAAATTCAATATTGCAGAAAAGACCGCCTTTGATGTCATTAAAAAACAAGCTTCTTATGAATTTTGGGTGACTAAAACTTACATTTTATTAGGGGATATCTACTTAGCACAAAATGACAGTTTTAATGCAATTGCAACCTATAAAAGTATAGCTGAAAATGCAACCATACCAGCTTTACAACAAATTGCTTCAGATAAACTGAAAGCAATCACTGAAAACATTAAAGCTCAATAACACAAGATTATGAAATCAATTATAAGATACGGACTATTAGCACTTGCTTTGATTTGTTTTAGCAATATGGGTATTGCTCAAAAAAAGAATAAAAAGAAAGCAAAAACCACCATTAGTGCTAAAAAGAAGAAAAAGCCGATTAAGAAGAAGTCTAATAAAAAAATAACTACTAGAAAGAAGCAAACAATAAAAGAAAGACCTAGTGTTGCTATCTATAAAGTTGCTGATACAATCAGTCCATTGAGGCCTATAACAAGTTTGCCATTTAAGAAGTATATCATTGACAGTATCCCAGAAAAAGTAGTTACAATTGTTTCTGCATTCAAGCCTCAATTAAAAAATGTGGCTAAAATTGGTTTTTTGAATGCAACAGCAGTGGTGGATACCAATTCAGTTCTTTTATCGTATCAGGTTCCAAGTCAGAATTTAAGTTTTCAATATCAACCAATTGCCTTGGTACCTAGGGCCATTAAAATTGATTCAATGAAAGCATTAAAACAATCCGCCAATCTTAAATTAGGTATGGGTAATTATTTTAACCAATTCATTCAATTTGAAGGTGCTTTGGTAGATCAAAAAGCACAACAGCGTCATTTAAGTATCAACAATGAATCCATTGCAGGTCCGCATCCTATTCAAAAATGGAACACGATTGGGCTCAATTACAATGGTGGTTTTTCAATGAATAAAAACAAGGTCTTAAACACTCAAGTTTATTTCAATCAATCCAATAGATATCGTTATGGATTAGTGCCAGATACAACCATTTTACCAATTAAAAATTTCGAACAAAAATTAACAGTCATTGGAGCAAATTTCTCACTTACAAATAAACAAGTGGTATCTGATCCATTCAATTATGCACCCATTTTAAAATTCAATCATAGTAATTTAATCAACCAAGCGAATAACCTTGTGATAGATGTATACAGCCCAATAGTGTATAGTCTTAAAAATAATATAAAATTGCATGCCGATTTAAATTTTAGTTTTAATCAATATAACCCTGTAAACAGGACTTCCATTAATAATACGATCTTTCAATTTGATCCATCTCTAGCATTAAATAAAACTCAATATCGATTAAATATTGGCATAAGGCCAACGCTTGCAAATGGGGATTTTGCATGGTACCCTAAAATTGAGTTCTCTAAAAAATTAAAAGATACCAATTACATAATTGATGCTGGTTGGAGTACAACTGTGACCAATAATCAACTTATACAATTAATTGGTCAAAATCACTGGATATCCGCTCCAAATAATATGCCAATTAGTTCGAAAGAAAATAAATATTTCAATGTGCAAGTTACTTCGAGCAAGCGATTAAATTATGGTTTCAATATGGCTTTAAATGATTATCGTGAACTACCTTTTTTCAATCAAACTAAACAAATGAATAAACCAATTCAAGAAGGTTTAAAATTTGATGTATTATTTGAAAAAAGAGCAATAGCAATCGAATTGGTTGGTCATCTAAGGTATCAATTTAGCGACAAATTATTATGGAAAAATAACTTTAAGTATATTCAATTTAATTTAATTCGTGAGCAAACACAAGCTTGGGGGATTCTACCTTTTGAATTCAATTCTCAATTGAATTGGGTATTCAATAAAAAGCTCCTATTGGATGCTTCTGGGCAATTTTGGACTGGATCTAAAACCAGTGCTGGATTGGGAAATGCTTACCAATTAAACAATACCTTTGTACTCAATGCAGGAATGCAGTATACCATTTCAGATCATTGGACTTTCTGGGGTAAAGGGGAGAATTTATTAGACCAACAATACCAACGTTGGGCAAATTATCCATCTCTAGGAGTGCAAATTGTTGCTGGTATACAATATAAATTTAGAAAATAATGATGCTTACAATTTTAGAAAAATATTTTTTAGAACATGGCCAATTGGTTTTACCAGGTATTGGACATTTAAGGATGCATCAGACAGATGCCATTCAATTGAATGGTCAATTTCAACCTCCAGTTCATCAAATTGTATTTGATGCTATTATTGAACCTACAACTAAACCAAATAAGTTATTTTATATTTATTTGTCTGATCATTTAGATTGCACCGTTGAACAAGCCATTATTGATTATGCTGCATTTTTTACAAATCAATTATCCGCTTCTCATGTAGTTGATTTAGGTAATTTAGGACAATTGAATATTCTAAATGATGCTTATACTTTTGAGTCTAATTATAACAGTGCTCATTATTTTCAACCAATCCATTTAGATAAAGTACAAATAGAAGACCAGACTGAAAATAATTTCAATACTTCATCCAAGCAATGGTGGGTCTTGCCGCTGATTATTGCCATAATTGCTATTGCAGCAATTCTTTTAAAATAAAAGTATGAACTGTCCAGTTTGCAATCATTCCAATCCACAAATCGCAATAGAAAGTCAAGACTTTTCACTAACGCAAGCATCCTTTTCAATTTTGCATTGTACCCATTGCACTGTAAGATTCACATCACCTTTACCTAGTCAAGATGAAATAGGGCAGTATTATCAATTCGAAGCATACATTTCACATACGGACATAAAAGAAGGATGGATGTACCGATTATACCATCTTATTCGAACAAAGACGTTAGCTCAAAAAACAAATTGGATTCAATCACTCTTTACTGGACATAAGGGACATTTATTAGACATCGGTGCTGGTACAGGCGCTTTTGCACATGCAATGCAACATAAATCCTGGAAAGTAACTGGATTAGAACCAGATGCGCCCACTAGAGAAAGGGCGTACGAAAATTATAAACTGCAATTACAATCAACTGATGCTATTTATGAGTTACCTGAAAATGAGTATGAAGTGATTACAATGTGGCATGTTTTAGAACATGTACACGCGCTAAAACCCTATTTAAATCAATGTTTTAAAAGTTTAAAGCAGCATGGTAGATTAATCATTGCGGTGCCCAACTATACTAGTTTTGATGCGAGCTATTATAAAAAATATTGGGCAGCTTATGATTTGCCAAGACATTTATACCATTTTTCTCCAAAATCAATGACGATACTATTGAATGAAATAGGCTTTGAAATCGTTTCCTTAAAGCCAATGTGGTATGATAGCTTCTATGTAAGCTTACTAAGTGAAAAATATAAAGCGTCTGGGAAACTAGGCAAGCTATTAGCTGGATGTATAGGTTTAATTTCTAATTTAATTGCAATTAGAGATGCTTCAAGATGCAGTAGTATCATCTATGAAATTAAAAAGAAAACCAATACAAGAAATAAGTAACGTAATTAGTGTAATCGGAATAATTGTCGTAATTAGTTTAATTTGACTTCAATAATGACTGGCCAACATTTCCCTGTTAAAAAATAGGTGTTGGTGGATTTTTTATACGCAATTCCATTTAGTACGAACCCAGCATCAATCGTTAACGGGTTATAATTCACTTTTGCTTGTGCAAGTAAGTTACTACAATCTATTTTATTGGTAATGCTACCAGTGTTTGGATCAATTACAACGATATCGTTTTGTCCATATAGATTAGCAAAGATCTTACCATCCACATATTCCAATTCATTGAGCATACTTTGGTAGCCATACTGATTATATACACCTAAGGTTTTTTGGATTGTAAAATCCTTTGGGTTTACGAAATATAAATTGCTGCTTCCGGTGGAGACAATTAAAGAAGTATCATTATGTGTCAATCCCCAACCTTCATAAGGCCAGTTGAGTGTATTGATTTTTTTAAATGTGGTAGCGTCATATACAAAAACAACATGCTCTTCCCAGGTGAGCTGATAAATTTTACCATCAAAAACCGTTATTCCTTCGCCAAAATAGGGAAGCTCTAGCTTTAACTTCTTGCCTAATGGATTTAATTGATCATCCATTTGATATAACACACTTTTTCCTCTTAATCCAGTACCCTCAATTAGTTTATTATTATGCCATTCAAAACCTTGTGTATAGGCAGAGGTATCATGAGGGTATACTTTTTGTATCGAGTAATTTAAAGCTGTTGGGGCGGCAATAGCAGTATTGACAGCAGCATCATTGCTGCTATTAGCATTGTTGGAAGAATCTGTATTGTTACAAGCAATTACAAATAAACCAAATCCTACTATTACATATTTTTTCATGCTTTATTAAACGTTAAATCTAAAATGCATTACATCCCCATCCTTTACAATGTATTCTTTTCCTTCAATTCTTAATTTACCATTATCACGGCAAGCTGCTTCACTTTTGAATTTAATATAATCATCAAATGCAATCACTTCGGCCTTAATAAATCCTTTTTCAAAATCTGTATGAATCACACTTGCTGCCTGTGGTGCTTTCCAGCCAGAACCAATTGTCCAAGCACGTACTTCTTGTACACCAGCAGTGAAATAGGTCTCTAATTTCAATAATTTATAGGCAGTTTGAATTAATCTATTTAATGCAGGCTCTTTCATTTTATATTCTTCCATAAATAAAGCCTTGTCATCCGGGTCTTCCATTTCAGAAATTTGTGCCTCGATATTATTACACATCACAATCACTTCTGCACCTTCTTGTTTAGCCATGGCCACCAATTGTTCCGAATAGGCATTACCAGTATGCATAGAGGCTTCATCCACATTGGCGACATACATAACAGGTTTAGCAGTCAATAAAAAGATATCCGCAATGGCAGTATGATCCTCTTTAGATAAATCCAAAGAACGAATACTTTTCCCAGCTTCTAAATGGGTTCTGCATTTTTGTAAAACTTCTAATTCCACTTTTGCTTTCGGGTCTGTTTTAGCCATTTTCTCCGAACGTTGCATCTTTTTTTCTACACTATCTAAATCCTTTAATTGCAATTCTGTTTCTATAATATCTTTATCTCCAATGGGATTAATTTTACCTTCTTCTCTTAATACATTTTCATCTTCAAAACAACGGATCACATGAATGATGGCACTCACTTCTCTAATATTTGCCAAAAATTTATTACCCAGACCTTCTCCCTTGCTTGCACCTTTAACTAAGCCAGCAATATCTACAATTTCTAATTGTGTTGGTACCACTCTTGTGGGATTAATCAATTCAGCCAATTGACCGATACGCGTATCAGGCACATCTACTAGACCAACATTTGGTTCGATGGTACAAAAACGATAATTACTTGCTTGTGCTTTTGCACTATTACTAACTGCGTTAAATAAGGTTGATTTGCCAACGTTAGGTAAACCCACAATGCCTGCCTGTAAAGCCATGTTATTTTAGATTGTTAAGGATGCAAAAATACAATTCTAATCGCAAAATGGGCTATATTAGTACCATAAACAATTAGATATGGCATTGAATATCATCTGGATCGCATTTTTTGTAATTGCTTTTGTGGTGGCGCTCTTTAAATTGATCTTTTTAGGAGATACAGAGATATTTAAGCTATTAGCAGATGGCTTATTTGATTCAGCAAAATCCTCGGTGATTGATGTTGCTTTTCCTTTGGCTGGAACCATGGTTTTCTTTTTAGGATTGATGAATATCGCTGAAAAAGCAGGGGCCATTCAAAAATTAGCCAAATGGATGAATCCATTTTTAAGTCGTTTATTCCCAGAAGTACCACAGAATCATCCAGCCATGGGGCAGATGGTCATGAATTTTAGTGCCAATATGTTAGGTTTAGACAACGCGGCCACGCCATTTGGTTTAAAAGCAATGGAAAGTCTACAAACATTAAATCCTGAGAAAGAAAAAGCCACCAATGCGCAAATCATGTTTTTGGTATTGCACACAAGTGGATTGACTATTATTCCTCTAACCATTATATCTTATCGTTTAGCGGCAGGTTCTCAAGACGCTGCAAGCATTTTTATTCCATGTGTTTTAGCTACAATAGGCACCACTTTAGCATCGATCATTGTGGTGGGAACATATCAAAAGTTAAAATGGGATAGGGTATTGATCGGTTGGTTATTAGGACTAGTGCTTTTTATGGGTACTGTTTTATTTGCTGTCAATAGTCTTTCACCTATTCAAAAAGAATTGTTTTCTAAAATAGCGGGATCAAGTATTTTAATTGGGATAGTGGTTGCGATTATACTTGGGGGGGCCTATAAAAAAGTGTCTGTTTTTGATGCATTTATTGAAGGCGCAAAAAACGGGTTTGATGTGATTGTGAAGATCATTCCATATTTAGTAGCCATGTTAGTTGCCATTCGCGTTTTTAGAGATAGCGGTGCCATGGTCTATGTATTAAATGGAATAAGTTATTTAATACAGCTTACAGGAATGAATACCGATTTTGTTGGGGCATTACCAGTAGCCATTATGAAACCTTTAAGTGGGAGTGGCGCTAGGGGGATGATGCTTGATATATTTCAAACACAGGGGCCAGATTCGTTTGTTGGTAAATTAGCTTCTATATTTCAAGGCTCAGCTGATACTACATTTTATATTATTGCCTTGTATTTTGGTAGTGTAGGCATTAAGAAAGTAAGGTATGCTGTTTGGGCAGGCTTATTTGCAGATTTAATAGGGGTAGTGATTGCCATTTTTATTGGCTATTCCTTTTTTCACTAAGAAGTAAGATCAGAAAAAGATCTTTTAAAAGATATTATTTTCCTAGGCTCATTTTCATCACTTCTTCCCATTCTGCATCCGTAACAGGTTGAACGGATAGTCTTCCTAATCTTACCAATGCCATATCTTTCAAATTGGTATTGGCTTTCACATCTGCTAATGTCACTGGATGTTTTAGTTTTTTATGGGGCGCAAAATCAACTGCTAACCATGCTGCCTCTTCTGTGGTTGGGTCTTGGTAAGCTTCTTTAACCACTTTGGCAATACCCACAATTTCCATCCCTTCGTTGCTATGGTACCAAAATGCAAGATCTCCTTTTTTCATGGATCTTAAATTGTTTCTTGCACCATAATTTCTTACACCATCCCAAAAAGTACGTTTGTCTTTATTGAATTGATCCCAAGAATATTTAAATGGTTCAGATTTGATTAACCAATAGGCCATAAAAATGATATTTTAACTATAACATTAGAAAATATAAAATGTTGAATTGAAACCGAAATAGAACCAAATAAATTAATAGCCGCTTGCAAGCACATCGGCCAAATGAATGACTTTGATCTTTTGTCCATTGTGATTGATACGCCCATCAATATGCATCAAACAACTCATGTCTGTACTTATAATATATTCAGCCTCAGTAGCAACTGCGTTATCAATTTTTTGATCCGCCATAGCCACACTAATGGTATCATATTTAACTGCAAAACTTCCTCCAAATCCACAACATGTTTCGGTATCATTCATCTCGACTAATTCGAGTCCATTCACTTGACTCAATAAGGCTCTAGGTTCTGCTTTAATATTACATTCTCTCAATCCTGCACAACTATCGTGGTAGGTTGCTTTACCGTTAAAGCTTGCACCTAGATCTGTAATACCTATAATTTTAACCAAGAATTCAGATAATTCAAAAATTTGCGAGGACACTTTTTTAGCTGGACTTTGAAATGCATTGTTTTCAAAAAGTTTACCATAATTATTTCTTACAAATCCTGCACAACTTGCACTTGGACTTACAATATAATCTGCACCATCAAAGTCTTGCACAAATTTTGTACAAACATCTTTAGACTCACCCCAGAATCCTGCGTTGAATGCTGGCTGACCACAACAGGTTTGTTGTGTATTATACTTTACAGTACATCCAGCTTTCTCTAATATTTTTACAGTATTAAATGCAACCTGAGGGTACAATTGATCTATAAAACAGGGGATAAAGAGTTGAACTTGCATCCTCTAAATTAAGGATTTCTTTCCAATAAAATAAAAAGGCATCCTTAAAGAAAGAATGCCTTTTAAATATTTTAAGTAACCTTATTAAGGTTGAACTTGAAGTCTGTTGATGTATTTATCTATGCTAAAACCTTTCTCAGATTTTGGGTAATCTTTCTTGATTTGCTTGTAGATCTCTATAGCCGCATCATTTTTACCATTTAGCTCTAGGAAAGAAGCAGCACGGAATAAATATTCAGAAGAGATGGCTTCATCTTCTGGGAAATGTGTTCCAGCTTTTTTATAGTATTCTATTGCTTCGTCATTCTTTTTTAATTCAGAATACGCATCACCAATAGAACCATAGGCAACCGCTTGAACTTGCTTCGCATTGGTAGAAAAATCTTTCAAGTAGTCAATTGCTTTGTTATAGTCTTTTAGTCTATAATAGCTCATTCCTGCATAATATTTTGCAAGATTGGCTGCTTTTGTACCACTAAATTCTTTGATAATGTACAATACACCTTTGCTAGTGCCATCACCATTCAAAACGAACTCGGATGAATCATTCGCAAAATATTTTTCTGCAACATACATTGCATCAGCAGCTTTTGCTTCTAATGGCTTTTGGTATAATTCAGTGTATCCAAAAATACCGGCTGCAGCAATTAATGCGCCTACTAATAAATAAACAATTAATTGTTGGTTCTTTTTTGTAATAGACACTGGTGCTTGTTCTTCTTGTAATTCGCTCATATGGATTGGTTAAAATAATTAGTCTACAATAAATGGATAATTTTGATCAATATACACATCCTTCAATACTTCGCTATCATCTGGCCAAGGACTATCCTCAGCAAATTTTACAGATGCTTCTACAATGCCGTTGATTTTTTCATCAATCTCTTGTAAGGTTGCTTCTGTTGCAAAATTATTTTCTAAAATGGTCTTTCTAACTTTAATGATTGGATCTTGATCCTTGTATTCTTCTACCTCGTCTTTAGATCTATATTTTTGTGGATCAGATACAGAGTGCCCTCTGTAACGATAGGTCTTCATTTCTAACAGGGTAGGACCTTCACCATCTCTCGCTCTTTTAACTGCTCTAGCGACACCTTCGTGCACTATTTCTGGCGTCATACCATCTAATTTATCAGAAGGCATTTCATAAGCGTCCGCTAATTTATAGATATCAATCACATTACTTGTTCTTTCGATAGAAGTACCCATGGCGTAGTTATTGTTTTCACAGATAAATACAACAGGTAATTTCCATAACATAGCAAGGTTAAAAACTTCATGTAACATGCCTTGTCTTGCAGCACCATCTCCAAAGAAACACAATACCACATTTTTAGATCCACGATATTGTTCTGCAAATGCCAAGCCAGCACCTGTACCAATTTGAGCACCCACAATCCCATGTCCACCAAAAAAGTAGTTGGCTTTATCAAATAAGTGCATACTTCCACCTTTTCCTTTTGAGCAACCTGTCGCTTTACCATATAATTCGGCCATGGCAGCATTCGGACTCATGCCTTTTGCAAGAGCTAAACCGTGGTCACGGTAACCAGTAATAAAGGGATCTTCATGATTTGTAGCAGTCATACAACCTGCAGCAATTGCTTCCTGGCCATTGTATACGTGAAAGAATCCGCGGATTTTACCCGCCATTTTATACATTTCCTCTGATTTGGATTCAAATTGACGGATTAATTGCATCAATTCGTACCAATATAGATAAGTTTCTTTAGAAAATTTTTGCGCCACAGTCCTTGTTTTTTGAGTAGCAAATATAGTATTTTAAGACTATAATTTAGCCTTATGCTTCGTTTAAAAATGGATACTTATAATCGGTTGGTGGGTTAAAAGTTTCTTTGATTGTTCTAGCACTTAACCAACGGTATAAATTCAATGCACTTCCAGCTTTATCATTTGTACC
>Ga0114975_10000716_pt1 | contig 24598 bp, 25 predicted proteins | sample S_130626_EF_Meta_FD_87031 | JGI IMG/M metagenome (GOLD analysis project Ga0114975, IMG submission 87031) | Freshwater microbial communities from Lake Simoncouche, Canada to study carbon cycling - S_130626_EF_MetaG | ecosystem: Environmental > Aquatic > Freshwater > Lake | place: Lake...
TCTTTTTATTTGTTCTTTTTATTTGTTCTTTTTATTTGTTCTTTTTATTTGTTCTTTTTATTTGTTCTTTTTATTTGTTCTTTTTATTTGTTCTTTTTATTTGTTCTTTTTATTTGTTCTTTTTTAATTTCATGCTATTATGGTTTCATATAAAATAATATTTTTTGTATGAAACGAAATCAACGCCGTTTGTGAGTTCTCTTTTTTCTGCGTGAATGCTTGCGTTTTGTCATTTTCCTTTTTTTTCGTCGTTTTCCACCAACCAATTTACTTGTATAAATGGACGAACTACCGCCGGTTTCGGTTGCTAAAAAATGTGGCAATACATTCGATTTATTATAAGCAATAGTAAGATCCATATATCATGTATGTAGATATATTTTTGATATGTTGATATTTTTGATATTTTTGATATTCACATGTTCTCTTTTACAAAAACACGTAAAAGGAAAACTTCGTGTATTTTAGACAATAATTATATAAAGAGTATAAAATTACAACATCTTTATTAGTATTCCATGGGAAAAACAAAAGTTTCTAAAAAGAAAGTTGTATCCAATGATTTAAAAACAGAAATAGAACCATCAACAGAACCCGCGGTGGAACATTTTGAAAATCCGTTTGAAGAACCAAAAGAGGAAGTCAAAGAGATTCGTGTTCCTGAAAAATTCATGTCTATTATATCCGAGTTTTCAAACGACTTGTCAATCACATTTCCAGAATATTCTTTTTTATGGCAAAAATGGACTACATCTAAAACAGAACCAGAAATAATAGAATTATTTGAATATGTTCTCATTGTTTACCCCGAACGATTCTTTGATATTATTTATCAAAATGATGATATTTTTCAGAACGATTCATCCTGTAATACTATGTTCTTGCCAAATGTAGAATTCAAAGCACTTTATAATTGCGATGGAATTACAGACACCACTAAAAAAACAATTTGGAAATATTTACAATTGGTTTTGTTCTCTATTCTAAATTCGATTGGTGATAAAACAAAATTTGGAGATACGATGAATATATTTGATACATTAGACGAAACCTTTTTACAAACAAAAATGGAAGAAACAATTCACAGTATCAATGATTTTTTTATGCAAATGAACCAAAACAGAAAAGAATCCGCGGCGAATGAAAACAAACAAACCGGTGAAACGGAGGATGAATCTATTCCAACAACAGACGAAACTACAGAAGACGGTGAAAAAGACAATACAAACAAAATGCATTTTGATTTTCAAGACAACATGCCAAATCCAGAAGAATTACATGAACATTTAAAAACATTATTTGATGGTAAAATTGGTAAATTGGCAAAAGAATTGGCAGAAGAAATATCAAATGATATGACTGGGTTTATTGGCGAAGATGTGCAGAATGTGCGTAGTTCTGAAGATGTCATTAAATTATTATTAAAGGATCCCCAAAAAATGACAAATTTAGTAAAAACAATTGGAAAAAAAATAAATACAAAAATGGAATCCGGTGAAATTTCACATGAAGATATTACTAAAGAAGCAACTGATTTGTTCTCTAAAATGAAAGAAATGGGAAATACAAAACAATTCAATGATATCTTTCAAAACATGGCGAAAAATATGGGTAACACAAATGGTGCTAAAGTAGACACGAATGCGATGAATCAAAAAATGAATCAAAATCTATTAAAAGAAAAACTAAGGAAACGCCTTCAACATAAAAAAGAGAACCAAACACCGGTTGAGGAAAGTGAGACAAACAACCCAATGAATGATTTACTTTCATCTATGGGCAATTTGGGCAATTTGGGCAATTTGGCGAAATTGGCGAATATGGGTGATATGGGCAATATGGAAAGCATTGAAAAACTCATGAAAGATTTTGGTTTAGATGATATGAAATTACCACCGCCGAATCAAAACCAATCAAACAAGAAAAAGAAAAGCAAAAAGTAAACCATAAAAACAAAACAGAACCAAAAACAAAAAACTCTAAAAATATAAAATATTCATCTATTTTATATTTTATTATATTGCTAAATGATTTCTAAATCTTTTTTTCAGTTTAATATTTTTAAATATATAAATGTGCCCGTTTTCATTTGTTCATTAGCAATCGGCATCTTTTTTGTATATATTGTAAACCCTGATAATCGAACCATTTATGTTTATCCAACACCCGATAATGTGGATATTTTACAATATCGAGACAAGACCAACAGTTGTTTTGAAATAAAACAAAGTCAAGTTTTTTGTCCAAAAGATGAAACATTAATCTCAAAAATACCTGTTCAATCCTAACCCCCCTAAATTCACTTGTTCTATAAATGTAAATTTAGAGAACAATAACAATAATAATAATAATAATCAACAAAAAATTTGCAATTATTTATTCATGAAAGAATATAATATGGACACTAAATATAGAACATGAATTTTAAAAGATTATTACATTCTCAATTTGGTGTTTATTTAATATCGATTGTTCTTGGATTAGGATTAGCAACTCTTTTTCGTAAAGTATGCACGGATCGTCAATGCATTGTATTTGAAGGCCCTGTTATAAGTGATTTTGTAGAAAAAACATATAAACACGGTGAAAAATGTTATCAATATAAAATACAATCGACAACATGCAACCCAAACAAAAAAATAATTGATATAAAAACACCGTCAATAGAAGATGCGGATAAAGAACAACAAGTCAAAATGAGTATATTTGATGGTGGAAATAATGGTGGTGTAAATGGAATTCAAGCACCAAAACCAATGTGGTAGAAGTAGAATTACATTTTTACAATATTACCATTTTACGTGATTCATAATAAAAAATCAAATAAATTTATATTGATAAAAGAATGACTGCATGGGATGAAATATATTTATTTGTCGTTATATGTTCTCGTATTATTATTGTATTTATGATATTTATTATTGTTGTCATTATTATAACGGTCATGTAATGTTTGTTTATTTTGATGTAGCAAGACAAAGAATCGATGAGATTCGTATGATTTAGTCGATCTTTATTCAATCATATATTATTTCATAAATAAAAAAGAGAACATCTACGAAATGATTCGTAAAACAATGAAATAAATAATGTCATTGTTTTATAGTTTATTGAATGTCAACAAGGATTGTCGATTTACCCGATAATGCAAATAACATGCCATCTTTACATCCGGGTTCGCAGGGTGTAGGACAATTTGCCCAAGCAAATGCAAACACATATTCACCTATTAATATACATCCCAATCCGTATGGATATGAAGATTCAACCGCCAATATTACGGGAATACCCACATCTTCCACCAGGGATTCAAGTCTTCGTGGGGGGGGTACAGTAGGTAATAATAACCACCAACAGAACCCGCATAACGAAATGTATTATGATATGGCCGATCAAGGGACATACCTGGCATCACAAAACAGTTTAACACAAGAACAAATCCAACAAATTCAAGGGACTCCGTATCATCAAATTCCATCACGAGATATTCATATTTCAAAAACCGAATATACACACGATCAAAGAACCACCGCAAATTATATCCCGCCATTATCAACTTATCAAAAAGACATGGATTATGTTAAAGAACATGAAATAGATAACGAAAAGAAAAAACAAGAACATCAACAAAAAAAGAAGAAGACTGCAATAGTTGACATTATTTTTCAAAATATTCAATATCCATTGATGATTTCCATTTTGTTTTTTATTTTTCAATATCCATTGATTGATTTGTTTTTATTCAAGAGATTATCCTCTTTTTTACCTTTGTACGAAAGCGATGGGAGAATGAATTTGTATGGAAAAGCGGCAAAATCCGCGTTGTTTGGAATGGGTGTTTTTTCCATTTTGAAAACAACTGAATATATTGCGTTGATATAATTTTATTTTTATGATATTTATTTTCATACAATATATTATTATTTTCATACAAAAAAGTATCGTTTGTATGAAAAATATATGATGAAAAATAAAAAATGTATTTTATAGTTGATTTTATACAAAGTCGTTATTGCTGGTGTCTTGCAACTCTGCGATATTAATCATACATTTGCCAACATTTTCTTCATCCCGTGCTTGAAAATGAAAAAAACGATTGACATCTATTTTGGTGGTGGGAGCAGCACCGGCATTGCTTTGTTTCAAAATAAAATCCTGATACATTTCGGTTGTTTTTTGATATTTCACATCAACCATTTCATTTGTAGAAACAGTGTTCAATTTTAAAACAGGATCATACAATTTTTTCCAAGTGTGATCTTTATTCCAATCAATCATCATATTTTTATATTGAGAACTAGTGGTTTGACGAATACGATAATTGCATTTTTTATAATATCGCAGACGCTGTTTCCATTGATTTTGAAAAATATCATGAGAATCCACAATGTCAACTATAATTGGGTTCTCATGTTTCATACGTAAAATGCGTCCAACGGATTGAATGACATCTGTTTTTGGCGTTACCATAACAAGAGTTGAAAGCGTTTTTATATCAAGGGCCTCTGCCGCCATCGCATATGTTGCGATAACAATATTTTTGGTTTCGCTTTCTTTCAAATCACACTCTTTCATCCCTCCTAAATAATATCCTGCTGTAGCAAACCCACGGTGTTCAATCGCATCATGAATATAGTTTAATATAGATCGATTATGACCTAAAACCATGATTTGACTTTCGGGGTTCTCTTCACGTAAATCTTTTAATACACGCAAAATAAATTCAGTTCGGGGTGAAAAATCGCATAATTTGACAATCATTTTACTATATTGTGGATTCCCGCGCATATCGTATTCCGTTTCATTAAAGGATTCAATATTTGTCATGAATTTAATGGATCGAACCGAAACAACGTCTTCTTTTGTCCGTTCTTCATTATGAATGCGTTCTCCGATAAACATGTACAATATTTTTGTCAATTTATCTTTGCGTTCTACCGTGGCAGAAATACCCAACATATACGGCGTAACCACTCTTAAAAGCGTTTTTGAAAATTGTTCACTTCCAATGCGATGAACTTCGTCTATAATAGTAAGACCAAACGAAGAAAAGACAGAGTCGTCATAATCACGATCATAAATACTTTGTATCATCCCGATGACAATGTCTTTCCCATCGACATCAATGATGGGACCCTGTATTTTTCCAATAGATGCGGTGGGTAAAAACTCTTGTATTCGCTCGATCCATTGATTCATTAAAAATTCTTTATGCACCAAAATAATGGTTTTCTTTTTCAACATCGCAATAATCTTTAGAGACATGACTGTTTTACCTGACCCGGCATAAACTTGTAAAATTGCCCCACCACAACCGTTTGGACGACCCTGTACATAATTCACATATTTTTCAACAATAATATTTTGATAATCTCTCAATGGTTTATTGAAATCCACCGCGAAAATGTTGTCGCCAAGATCTAAACGACATGGTTGTTCTCCGGTTGGAAATCCATATCGTTCAATCCCATAAAACCGGGGCAAATATATTTTTTGAGAATTTTCACGATATACCGGAAACGCGGCATCTAGACCAACTATAAATTGACCGTTTAATTCGGGTTTTACGGTGAGTTCTTTTTTCAAAAATGTTTCTTCTTCTTTAGATAAAACAGATTTGGAAATGGTGTATCCTTTTTTTCCAATGTAGGCATTTTCTATAATTCTCGTCTTTTCTTCATCTTTAATTGTATAAATGAGTGCAGATAAATCCTTTTTATGTTGTTGTCCTTTTCCATGGAATTGTTTTAAGCGATACATTTATTTTATTCAATTAAAAAAAATAAATGAAAACAATCCAATAATATTATTATTTATAGTTGTATTTTTACATTATTTTATATTTATATTTGTTTGACCAAGAACTAACCAAACCAACCCAACCAAACTAAAAAACCCAAAAAAACCCAAAAAAACTAAAATATAATAAAGTAATATATAAAGAACATGAATTCAATAACAGATTCTATTAAAAAGGTAAAAACACTTCGAAATATGAAATCATGGGAAATAATTTTATTGGTTCTTTTTATTGTATATATTATTTTTCCTTTTCAAACACCAGGCCCGTTAGCATCATTCATAGAAAGTCCTTTAGGAATTATTGTCTTGTTTTGTATCATTATTTATTTATTTATTTACACAAATCCTATTTTAGGGGTAATTTATATTTTTGTTGCTTATGAACTTTTACGACGGTCTTCTATTACATCCGGCCGTGTTTCTATTATGGATATTCAAAATCAATATCCTACTATGATAACACCCAATGAATCAAGTGAAGTTATGAATGTAAATACTACTAGAACAACCCGGGATATTCCATCATCACAACTACAAAAGGATATTGAGTTGCAACTCATGAATAATAATCAATCGTTTTCATTAGAAGAAGAAATTATTTTATCCACTGTTCCGGAAAATAAAAACCAAGCAAATGCAATTAAAACAGAATATAATTTTTTACCTGTAGCGGATACGGTGATTCCTGGATCATCCATTTTTATGTAATATGAAGAAAAGAAAAAGAAAATAGAAAAAGAAAATAGAAAAAGAAAATCGTAATGTTTGTGATTATATAAGAGAAAAATATATATTCTATATAGTAAATAGAATATATAGAATGACAACTATTTTACAACTAGATGACGATGATACCTTGAAAAAAATCAATATTGACGAATTATACGAAAAAAAGAAAATGCATGATTTACGTCAAATATCAATATTTAATAAAATTCTCAATCGTATTCATAAACGCATAACTATCACAGGAAGAACAAAAAAAGACGAAAAATTCATTTGGTTTATTATTCCGGAATACATATTTGGAGAACCCGTATATGACAAAGGCGAATGTATTGGATACATTGTTCAAAAATTGGAAGAAAATGGATTTTATATTCGTTATTTGCATCCAAACACTCTTTTTGTATCTTGGCAAAATTGGGTTCCAACGTATGTTCGTAATGAAATAAAGAAAAAACGGGGGATTGTTCTCGACGAAAAAGGAAATATAGTCAAAGATTTAAATACAGACGAAATTGATGAAACAAATGATAAAAAAACAGGGGATTCACTCGCGCCCAACTCTGGTTCAAACACCAATAATACAAACAACACCAGCAAAAAATACAATGATATTTCAAATTATAAACCAAAAGGACATTTCGTGTATAATCCAGAATTATTTGAACGTTTAGAAAAGAAAATTGTTTTATAAACGCCCGCATTGGAATGCCGCTTTGAAAAAGAGAACATAAAACAAAATTGCAAATAATGCACGACAAACAAATGGTATTTTATATTCATATAACAATATATATCCAACGGTCATTGCCATAATAATTCCACTTGTTGTGATAAAAATAGAACTATGTTCACGAAACAATGAATAAACGCAAGGATGAAAAGTGGTTGTATAATCGGTGTGTTTTACATCATACATTTGTAATTCATAATAAGTGAGTGGACAATATAAATATAATTCCCATGAAAATTCCATTAAAAGAGAACATGTGAGATAAATTGATTTTTCGACTAATGAATAATGAGGAAAAAATAACCAAAATCCAGTAAAATAAATAAACACACCCAAATGAAGAACGCGAATGCTAATAAATTCAATGTAATTTTTTATTTCGCTCATTGGTTTAATAAATGGTGTTTTATGTTCTAACCAAATAGACAATAATGCCGCTATAAAAGCAACCAATAGCAAACCACACAATAAAATCCAAGAAAAAAATGACCAGGATAAAATAAAAAATTTCATTGATGATTAGTATTCATCTTTAGAATAATGTTTTGTCAATTTAAAATCACAATGCTAATAAATGTAAAATAAAATAGTGATTTTGTATATTATTTTGTTAATCAATGAATATTCATATTTCATCTCCCCATGTTACCTTTTTACTAGCAATATCTTGCGGTTTCGATACATGAGTACTGTCATTTTTACTTATTTTTATTGTTGTATTAGATATTAGTTGACGTGGATTTGGCGGGGAGGGTGCTTTATGTAAAAAGGCATGATAAAAAGAATTGGTAAAATGAATGTCGCTGTCATCAATTTTTTTCATTAGGTCATCATTCCAAAAATAGTCTTTTGTGTTTTTGATTTTTTCAATCATATTATCCAGTTCTATATTACTTAGCGGTGGCACATCTCTTTTATAATTTATTTCTTCTGTTTTTTCATTGTATTCAAAATTAGGATTCTGATCTAAAAACTGGATGGCATTATTAATGCAATTATATTTGAACATTTTATATTCATATGCTAATTTTGATATTTCTTTTAATTCCAAAAATTTCAATTCAGGTTCTTTTTCAAATCGTTTCACATAAAAAGATGAATCCATAAAGTAGGATATTTCATGATATTGATCACGCAACCGTTCAATTTCGTCATTTATACTTGTGTTCAATTTTGTTATGTAAAATGGGTTGAATTTTATAGTTGGGTCTTCTTCTGTAGAATCACCTACAAATAATTGAATAGGATTGTTTTTATAATTTGTATTTATATTGTCTCTCACCTCTGAATTTTCAAGAGGGGTTCTATTTTTGTTATTTTTTCGCTTTTGGATAAATTCCAATATTTTGTCATCCTCGAGTTTTTCTTCACGGTTATCTGGGTTTAATTTTTGTGATATTTCTTTATTTTCACCTGGGTCTAATACCGTTGGTATTTGCATTATTTTTTTCATATTTTTTTCCATAAATTTTTCCCATGTCATTTCATTGTCCTCTTTTAAATAAACTGTATCCGCCAAGTCATAAGATAATTTTTTTAACTTTTTATTATCACTGGCTTCTGCATCAAAATATTCATTTGTTAAAGACGGTAAAATACTCGCTTTGATTTTTCGTATTTTGTTCTTATCATCGTTCGTTTTGATTTTATAATCAAAACTTTCAAATTTATTATTTGTATTATTAACTTCAATGTTTTTTTCATCTGGTGTTATTTCATCTATCGTCTTTGTTTTCCCAGTTGTTTCCTCTTTTTTTTTTATAATTATTTCTAATAAATAGTGTTCAATCATTCGTCGTAATTCATTTTTTTCTTGAATGTTATTTAATTCTAACATGAGAGATAAATCATTATTGATAGAATGAATAATATCGTTGAAATTAAAATTGGTTTTGCTATATTTTAAATATAAATCATGCATATTTTTTTTTAATTTTGGATCTTTTTCAAAATTTTGTTTTTTTTCTTGAAATATGGTGATTTTTTTGAGAGCATTCATGTCATCCGTTGAACCAATGCCGTCTGTTGAACCAATGCCGTCTGTTGAACCAATGCCGTCCGTTGTATTATCATTGAAATACTCTTTTGATTTTTTATTGATTTCTGTAAATTCTTCATTCAATTGTTTACTAAAATTATTAAAAAAAGAGGATATTCCGTTGGTTTCTTTTTCTTCGTTGGTTTCTTCGGGTACCTCAATCATATATAATATACAAAGTATATTATATGTGTAATAACACCATACATTTTACACCATATTATCAATACAAATAATTATATTTTTACAAATAATTCATTGTAAATTATCTAAAATATCCATGTATTTAAAAATAACTCTATTTGATATACTTGGATATTGTTTCAATTTCATTTGTGAAATATTTGTGATTTTTGGTAAAAGATCATCATTCCATTCAGGAAGAGATGAAATGCAAGAATAAATATTGGTCAATATAACATAAATATTATCACTCATTTCTTCGACTTCATTCAATTTGTGTTCTATTTGAATATATTCAATGCTTTTATCTAAAAAGTGATTCAAAATATCAATAATGATTGATTTAGGCAATACATCCTCTTGTTGTTTTGATAAATTTACTAAAAATAATGAAATTGCCTTTCTTTGGTCATTTTTTTTAATATATTTACAATACCCATCATAATCAACATTTGAATCGACATAGTGAAAATCATCGTCAATTTGGGAATTAAAAACTGCAATAAAATCATGCAACAATTTATTAAAAATAGGATATTTACGTATCCATTCTCTGCACAGTTTAGAATACACGATTGAATTAAATGTGTCCATACTCACTAAATCAAGTAATTTTTTGCAAAAAAATGTTATGTTTTCATTTGTTTCAGTCGTTTCGTTATTTGAGTCTGTTGGAATCATAGCATCACATTGTTCTGTAAAAAATCCATCCATAATTTCACAAATCGAATTTAATTGTGCGTCGAATTTAACATCTGTCATTTTATTCAAAATAATCCGTATATCTTTGATGGCTTTATCGGATGAATTTACAGCTTCGATTTTGAGAGTTGGTTTAAAAGATATATTTTGTTCTAAAGATGCCGTTTTGTATTCTAAATCGGTTATTTTTATACGACAATTAAAATCGATCTCTTGTTTTTTTGTTGGTTTGTTTTGATATTTGCAATATTTATTTCCCAAATATGAATTATCTTCCTCATAATTGGGATTATCGTAAATAGAAACCGTTTGAAAAGAACAGTTTTTTTTATTTTCGTATGTGTCAACCGGTATATTTGCGATAAGTTCTCTTTCTAAATCGTGGATAATATCAATAATTGTATCGGGTAATTTAAAAGAAGATTTTCGATTTTGTATTTCACTATATAAAAATGTATTTTTTCGTTTTTTTGAAGAAGCGGAGATGTCTTTACCACCGTTTCCCCATGGTTCTCTAGATAATTCTTCATTTTTCCATACATTTGTGTTTTTATAAATATTTGCTACAAATGCATGGGCACGTTTTACAGGTTCTTTTTTATTATGAAAAGAACTGTAATTTGATGAACGAACTTGTTTCATCACCCTACTGATTATATTAACAACATATATTTATATATTTTATTTGGATGCACCTTTATTTGTATGAAAAATATCTGATAATTATGTGTTTAGTTCTCTTTTCTATAAAAGAAGAATGTAAAAAATATAAAGATTCATCTAAATAAATAACCAATTAGAATGAACAATGAATCTTCTCCTCTTGTTGAACAATGGTTTCAAGAAAAGAATACACCAATATCTTTGATTAAAATGTATGTCGACAAATCTCAATCCGAATTATACAACCTTTATAAAGAACATGTCAAAAAACATAATAATTCGATATTAACCAATCCATTTGCAGATTCGGGTTTTGATTTATTTATTCCCAAAACGTTGGAGTTTTATGATTTATTTGAAACACAGTGGATCAATTTAGGTGTTCGTTGTGAAATGATACATTATCCAACAAAAGAGTCAACGGGCGAATCATCTCCCTATTATTTGTATGGACGTTCTAGTTTATCAAAAACACGTCTTATGATTGCAAATAATCAGGGAATTATTGATATGGGTTATAGAGGAGATATTATAGTTGCATTTCGATATTTGTTTTATCAAACCCTCTTTAAATATCCAGACACCAAATATGAGATTCAACCATTTACGAAATTAGTACAATTATGCCACCCATCATTATGTCCTATTTTTGTCGTTTTAGTAGAAAGGGAAGATGAATTATCAAAAACATTCAGAAATAGTGGCGGGTTTGGTTCTACGGGAACTATAGGTAATGGATCTTTATAAATATTCGTGTATTATTTATTGATATATATGTGTGCTATTTATTGTCTATTTGTCCCCATATATGGTTTCATATAAAATGGATTTTATATGAAATAATATAATTTAGAACCACCACAAAATCAACCAGAATCTGTATCAACCATTTCTTTTACAAGTTCATCAAATGTATACAATGGATTCCATCCAAGTTCTCTTCGTGCTTTACTACTGTCCCCAATTAATATATCCACCTCTGTTGGACGAAAATAATTACTTGAAATAAAAATTAATTCTCTACCGGTGGTTTTATCATACCCTACTTCATCTACGCCGGTTCCCTTCCATTGAATGTGAAATCCTTTTAACGCAAACGCTTTTTCTACAAACTCTCTTACTGTGTGGGTTTCATTGGTTGATAAAACAAAATCATTCGCTTCATCCTTTAATTGCAACATTAACCACATTCCTTTCACATAATCTTTTGCGTGTCCCCAATCGCGTTTTGAATCAATATTTCCCAACACTAATTTGTCTTGCGTTCCATTGCATATTTTGCCTAAAGCAATTGTTATTTTGCGCGTTACAAAGGTTGCACCACGGCGGGGTGATTCATGATTAAATAATATTCCACTACATGCATACATATTATATGCTTCACGATAATTTTTAGTAATCCAATGTGCATATAATTTAGCAACACCGTAAGGAGAACGTGGATAAAATGGCGTGTTTTCATTTTGTGGAATTTCGACGACTTTACCATATAACTCGGAGGTAGAAGCTTGATAAAAACGGGTGATTGGAACTAAATCCAATGTTTGGATTGAATTTAATAATCGTAATGTGCCTAATGCATCAATATCCCCGGTGTATTCAGACATTTTAAAACTCACGTGAACATGACTCATCGCTCCTAAATTGTATATTTCTAAACGATGGTTTTCTTGTATTTCTTTTATTATTTCCGTGTTCTCTTTTTTATTTTCCGTGTTCTCTTTTTTATTTTCCGTGTTCTCTTTTTTATTCAATTTCGATAAAACATTTTGAAAATGAGTTTCTTTGATTTCCTGTATCACATTATAAATACTAAATCCGTCGGATAAATCACCATATCTCAATCGTAAATTCGTGTTTGTATACAAATGATCAATACGTGAAGTGTTTATGGAAGACGAACGGCGAATAATTCCATAAACAATGTATTTTTTTTCTAATAATAATTCAGATAGATAAGAACCATCTTGACCAGTTATCCCCGTAATCAAAGCGATTCTATTTTTTGGCAAATCTTGCATTTAGAGTGAAACAAATGCATGTATTTATATTATTTACACTCTTTACTATTTTTCTCTTTTAATGGTTTCGTGTCATTTTTTTTTGGGAGAGAACTTATATTATTAGAATCAAAAACAGCGGGTTTTCCAAAATTCAAATATTCATCCACTATTTCCAGCGGATATTTCAAATCACGTAATACCTGCAAAGCACCTTGTATTTCACAAATACCTTCTTTTATTTTATACGTATACACAATTCGTTCTATCTCATTCTTTTCTATAGAATCAATTTGTTTTTCATCCGCATTTAGGATGGGTATTTTCAAAACACCCATTTGATGGTTTTCTATTTGGCGCAAATATTTTTTGTCCGCGTTTTTTTTAGTTCTATTTGCCAATTTTTTACAAATACCATTATAATGAGTGGTGAGAATAAAATCGATATTATTGAATCGACACAAATATAATAAAAACGCATAGGCACTTTTAGACGCTTCTTCCGGATTGGTTCCCGAATACAATTCATCAAAAATACAAAAATGTCGACGGGACGCACCTGCTTCACAAATAGAATCTAATATCTCTTTACATCTTCTGGACTCGGATTGAAATAAACTATCACGGTCCGATGTGTCGGGAATATTTATATAAGAATGAATATGTGTGTATGGAATAAAGGACATGTTTTCATAAAAACCACAACCGATTTGTTGAGAAAAGAGAACATTCAACGTGGTTGTTTTCAAAAAGGTTGTTTTACCAGATGCATTGACCCCTGTAATGATCATGTTTTTTTTAAGCAAACAATCGTTTTTCACCGGTTCTGTTTCCACACATTGCCTATCCGCAAAGGACGGATAATATTGTGATTTAATGCATGTATTTTTATTGTTTTTATCAAGACAACTATCATCGAGTATATCTTCAATTTTGTCATCGTAATAAAACGCAGGATTGATATTTCCACGGGTCAAATGATCATATACACCTAATAAATTATCATAATAACCCTCAAACCCAAATGCATAACGTAGAGCCGCATCATACGTTGGATTGGAATGTAAATCATAATAAGATTTGAATATATAACCAAAATCATTTATTTTTAAAATAGGAATGCATTTTTTAGACGAAATGTTTGACAAATTCGTTTTCATTTTTTCTAAAATGAGAACATGTGATTTCATATTTTGATGAAATTTCGAATACGTTCCTAGGTTCTCATTGCATGTTAAAAACATATTCATTTTTTGGGTCGTCATTTCAAGGAAATCTTTTATATCATATAATTGACTGTTTATTTTTTGAATACTTTGATAAAAAGAAAAACAATATTTTATATTTTGATATATTTGTAAAACATAAAGGGCCATTGTAATCAATAAATAAATGATTTTATCAAAAGAAATATGGTTTAGGTGAAACATTTTCCCAATAAAATGATCCTTTGCTATTTCTTTTAGAACCGTCAAATAAGATTGAAAATCAATTGGGATTTGTTGCATTTTCAATATTAAAAATGGGAATAAGAAAATAAAAACGGGAAACAGAAGACTTGATAATGGCGACATTAAATTTACAATAGAAAGACATTGTAGAAATTGGGCGTTCTCATTTAATGGCAATAACATTGTCCAATCCATATACCCATATTTATCTAAAAAGAATTCATCTTCCTTTAAATCCTTCCATATTTCAATCATATTTTCACATTTTTCAGTTGTGATTTTATTTACCACCGGTTTGTCTTTTATGGGGTTCTTTAAAATAGAATTGTCATACACATCCATTTTTTCCTTTATATGTTTCATATTGCGAATGACTGTTTGTGTTTCTTGTAAAAAAGGAACATTTGAAGAGAACTTTTTACCCCATTCTACCGTCATTTGTTTGGCAAATAAATGTGATGGTTGGAATAAATGATCATACATGTTCTTTTTTATTTCATCCGGGGTTTTCAGTGTTGTCTTTTTTTCATTGGTCTCTTTTATCGAAAGCGAATCGTAGACAGAGTTTAATTCCAAATCCATCGCAACTGTTTTTGAAAGTAAATGCACATCCTTTTTTTCTTCTAAATAATCAATTGGTAAAAGAAAAACGTTTTCGAATAATGTTTGTTTTGTTAAATTATTTTTTTCTGTTTCCATTGTAGTTGTATCTTTTTCACAAAAAAAAGACATTGGGCATAAATTCGAAAGAGAACTATTTTTATCATTTGAACTAGAATTCATTAATTCAATTTCTTCGCAATTGGCCATTTTATAAACATCTAAAAATGTGGAAAGCATTGACTTTTTAGAATTTGGTTCTGTTTCTAATTTTTTAACAACCTCCTCAAAATTGGGTTTTAAATCGATACTTGCCAATAAAGAGAACATGACTAAAATAAATAAACTATATAATAAAAAATATATATAGTTTATTGAAAATACGCAATTATTGCCAAAATAAAATGTTTAGAAATATTCTTTATTTTTATTTGAACTCATAATTTACGAAACAACGAAACGACGAAACAACGAAACAACGAAACGACGAAACAACGAAACAACTCTTTTTATTATAAAACTAAAATAGAACTAAAATAGAACTAAAGCAATGATGTTCTCTGTTTTTCAAACAAAAATATCTTTTCATTTGTTTCACGATGTTTGGTGGAATGAACGTTTTTATTGTACATTGGTAATTGTTTAATGTATGAAAAATATTGTTGTGTAATAACCATCATATCTTTTTCTATTTGAAAAGACGGATCATTTCCATAATTAGAAACAATATAACACATTTTGCCACCTTTTTTTAAAACAATAAAACATAATTCCACAGTTTGTCGCCAATATTTATCCAACCATTCTTCATATGTTTTATAACGATTAGTGCTTTGTAATTTCCCTTGATAAAGTTCTAATTGAAAATACGGTGGACTAAAAAATACAATATCAAACGCAGAACGGTGTCGTTGGATAAATGACTGTTTATTACGCAAATCTTCGGATGGTTCACAATATATTTGGGTTTTTATTTCTGGAAAATATTGTTTTGCAAATTCCGTGGTTTTTTTACAAACAGATGGAATAATATCAATACCCACGTATCGAGCAATTTGTCCCGTTTCCGCAAATCCATATAAATAAGACCCCCACCCCATCGTTGGCGTAAATACATTGTATTTTTTAGGGGGCGTATTTAGAGGGGGGGACAACAAAACCGTCTTTGCAAGGGAATACACCAAATAAGGATTCATGATGGACGCACGAAAATAAAAGGATGAAAACACACTGGCTATATGTCCTTCTTTTATATAAAAAATGGCACTTGGTGTGAGTATTTTATAATCAATAATTTGATGTAAATATAAATCTTCTAACACTTTTAGGAAAGTGGGAACATTGGCGAATCCCGAACTAGTTTGTTTTAATATTTCCAACCAGAACATATTTCGAATAATATTTTTGTATTTTATTTCTTGATTATTATTTAGTTTATTTGCAGGCATTGGTTTTATATTTATCATTGGATTTTTAGGAGGTTCTATAAATTCTAAACTTGTTTTGAAAAAACGGGACAAATATTCATTTCGATTTTGAATGTGATCATAAATCATTTTTAAATCTTCCTTTTTCACTTTTTTACCCTTGATATATTCTTTTAATGGAATTATGTTCTCATTTGAACTTTTGACAGAATAATGATTTAGAAAAAAGGAGAATGAAAACGTATTTACAGAATCAAAATGATGAATAAATTGATTTAACAGAACCATTGGATTTCTTATTATACATACATATAATAATAAATGTATGTATATTTTTTATTTTATGGTATACCCGGGGATTTAGGAATTATGATTTAGGTACAATATAATTATTTATAAATGATTGTGTATTTTGGATTTTAGTATTGTCTGAATTTCCGGATGCATCCAAAATACCTGTAATTTGGTTGTAATTTGTTGTCGGGTATACACTAATCCCAACAATGTGTCGTATTGCTAATAATTGTTCAAATGGTGTTCCAATTTTATTTTCATCATTTAAAATCGCATTTATCATATTATTTGCAGATATATCTGTCAAGCCTTCTTTAGACAATGAATATGTATAATCATTGATTATTTTATGATAATATCCACGGTTTTGCATATTGATAAAAAACGGAATATTACTTAACAATAAAGAAATAAAAAGAGAACATAATAATAAAAAAATAGTAGAACATGTTTCCTTTGAGAAAGATAAATTCATTTGTTATATAATGATATTTTATTTTTTATTTTTTTGAAAATAAACAAAATAAACAAAATAAACAAAATAAACAAAATAAAATGCAAAATAAAACAATATAAAAAAATTACACTATTTTTAGTATTCGATTCATCAAATGACTGATCAACGCGAAAGTATCATCGACGCAACCGAATTGAACAACAATGTTAAATTTTCTGTATCGGGAACTCAAGTAGAAACAGATATTCGAATTTTAGGACAGGTAAAATGGTTTAATACTAAATCTGGTTTTGGATTTATCACTGTCTGCAAAAAAGAACCTTTTCTTTCAGAAATGGATATTTTCGTCCACTATTCATCGCTAAATGTCATAAACAATCAATATCGTTATTTAGTTCAAGGCGAATATGTAGAATTTAATGTAGTGAAGCCGGATAATGACAAGTATGAATTTCATGCAGTAAATGTTTCAGGCATTCAAGATGGAACTATTATGTGTGAAATAAGAAGACAAAATATGGAATCTAAACAACATTATTCACAGGATATTTCAGAACGAAAAACATATAACAAACAAAGTCATTATGTGAACAATGATTCAAATGTAGTTAGTAATAGAGCCAGCAAACAGGTGATCAGCAAAGAGTCTCATAACGACGACGGCGATGATTTTCAAACAGTACGTCGTGGTAAAAACCGCCCCAAAAAGACATTGCCTAAGTAAATTGTTTTTTCTTGGTTTTGAAACTCCTTTTTCATTCTTTTTCATACAAAGTATAATTGTTTTGTATGAAATCATAGATCAAATCAAATAATAACATATCGAGTCAAATAATAACATCTCGAGTCAAATAATAACATGTGATTATATCAAAAGACCTTCCTGAAGTGTAGGTAAAAAGAGAGATATTAATTCATCATAGAATATTTTATCCCTTTTTGATAAATGATAACAATAATTCATGTATAAAAAAATAGAACGAATGTATTTATTTTCTTTTAAATTTATCTCATCCACACCGGATAAATCAAATGATTTATTTATATGGAATTTACCCCCATGTAAGACAGTGGATTGAATCAATAAAGAAAAAACAGACCATTTTTTCCAATGTTCTATTTGTTCCAATGAAAACAACGGCTCTCCTTTTTTTGCTATCCAAGGCAACGTATCCCATAATAAAAATAAATATATATACCCAATGGAAATCAAATCATCTCTGCATTGAAAATCATGTCCCCTATGAATAAAATAACTTGTATAATTGGGTGTTCCTATAATAGAATGATTTATTTGGGTTTCTTCTACATGGTTCTCTTTTTCTTTATTTTCAAATATTGCAAACCCAAAATCGATCAATCGAACTTCCGGTAAAATAACTGTTTCTTCGTTTATTGTCATTGAATTTGAAATGACGGATTTTATCCATTCTTGTAAAAACATAAAATTGTGGGGTTTTATATCACGATGCACAACTCCAAAAGAATGAACTTGTTTTATAATATCTATCATTTGTTTCATAATGTAGTGAATGCAATAAATGCGAAATTCGACGTCATCTATATTTGAAATAAATGGTTGATTTTCAAAAAGAGAACCTCCTTCGTAAAACGGTTGAATAAAACACGCATATTTTTTTTGTCTACAAATATCAACGTCATTACTGTTATCGAATGATTTTGTTGTAAATGTATGAAATCCATACCAATAAATACAAGGAATAAATGCACATTTGTGCCGGGATAAATAATCAATCATATTTGTTTCGTATTTTAGCAATCGTATATTTGAATCACATGATTCAAATTTAATGGCAACCTTTTCGTTTGTTTTTACATTTGTTCCTTGATAAATCATACCAAAATTACCCTCTCCTATTTTTTGTTCTAATTTATAATGACTCCCTATAATAACGGGCGGTTCTTTTTCTACAGGCAATACATTTTTTCGCGTTTTATTTCGTATGTTTATTCGAGAGGTTTTTCGTGTTTTTTGTCGCGTTTTTTGTGGGGGTAATATCCCTTTTATAGAATTCATTGTTCTAAATCTAACAAAATACAACAATATATGTATAACTATTTTACATTGATAATACAAAAATATATATTTTTTATATTCCCAAAAGGATTTGTTATATAATACAAAAGAAAAACGAAAATTTACATACCTTGAAATCTTGAAGGGTTCAAACAAAATATATAATGTAATTGTATAACAAAAATGTCAGATGTTAGGAAAAAGTTCTCTTTGTTTAAAAATGAAAACACGAAAAACCTTTTATGGTTGGACAGATTAATTGGATATTTGAAAAATCCTCTTTTTATTTTATTGGTTGTTCTTCATATTTTGTATTTTTTTGTTTTTTTCAACCTTTTCATCAAAGACAAAGATTTAGCAATGAAATTTTATAACTATTCTAATCAAATTGCCCAATTTATAATTTCAGCATATTTAATCATTCGATTTAATCCCTTGCGAAAACATGATTTTAATGATTACGATGCCTTTTTTATTTTTTGGGGTGGTGTATTTTTATTAGCGAGTCTTGGATTTTCAAAATACATTGAAAATTATATTTTGCACACACCAGTGGTTCAATCTATAAATCACAAAATAGATAATGTTGTGGCTAAACATTTTTCAAAGACGGATAAAGGTGAAAATACAGACACCGGAAAAGACCCGTCACAAACAGATGAACAGCCCGCCAAACAAACAGATAAAAAGGATTCGAAACCGGTTTCTTCCCCCTCTACAAATAATGAACAAACCACTGTACATTCAACACCGTATGTCAAAGAAAATTCATTGGAATATTCAACGTTTTCATAATACTCTTTTTTTACAATGTATATCACCTAAATGAAATAAACACAATGTATTTTTATTATACTACATAAATTCAAAAGAGTGAGATGATTCATGAAAACAAAGACCAAACGGAAATAATCAATCAATTGATTTTATTAAAAGGAAACAAACAAAAAAAGAAAAACGAAATCATTGATTTTAATGTAGAAGACCTTTTTTTAAAAAACAACACAATCCCACATTTTTTAGAAACAAAAGACAAAACCGATTTAGAAAAAGAGATAAAAGAGTCTTTTCAAGAAATTAAATGCGTGGAGTTTAGGCAGAATTTTGCAAAACAAGAAAAAATACTTGAAAAAATGAAGGGTTACAAACGGATCTATCAAATAAATGAATTGATTATGAGTCGTCCAACCAAATTAATTCGTATTGATTCCGGTAAAATACAATACGCCGGGTTTTTAATTAAAATTGAATTTACAGAATGTGGAACTATCATTGTTTGCAAAGGACCAAATAATGTGTATTATCGTTTTCGTATGGATCAATATTTGATTTATCAAAAATGGAATCAAACAGAGGAAATGTTGCTAAATGTAAAAGAGAACATGAAATTATAGTTTTTGTATTATAAATACATCTGAACCATTTTTATTCCATGACATTGGAATACTAAGTGTATTTATCAATTTGAAATGTTTGGAAAACGGTGCTTGGTCAATTGCAGGCATTTTATTACAAGATATAATACTATTTGGTTCCAAGTCTTCCGATAATTTAATAAATAATTTATTTATTGTTTCGAGTTCAAAACATAAATCGTTGATCCAAATAAAACATTTTTGGGAGGGATCTTGTAATGAATCACGGAAATTGAAATGAAACATATTTTCATTGTAAAAGTTTATTTTTGATAAAAACGGGCGAAATCTTTTTCGTTTTGAAAAAGATTGTAAAAGGGATATTGAATCAATATGTCTTAATTTTACCAATTCAATACCGTTTGATTGAGTTATATTTGGTTTAGAAGCCATATAAATGCATATTTTACCTCGACCGGCGCCTATATCTATAAATGCATATTTTTGTTCTTGATTTGAATCCTTTTTTTCAAGCGACATTACATAATCATATAATTGATCAATACCATTATACTCCATTTCACCATATGTTACATTGTCGTCTGGGTAGTCGTTATAATCAACAATACCCCTGTCAAATTTGCATTCTGGATATAAAGAGAACAAATGTTGTCTAAACTCAATCGCCGGATCTTTGTATTTGCGTACAGTTAGACGATTCTTTTTTATTCGTTTGCCGCCAATATTATTATTTGGATATATTCTCTGGGTATTCATCATATACTATTGTATTTTTATTTTTATGATTTTTTACTCATTTTTTTTGGTTATTTTCATACAATACATTGTTGTGTTGTATGAAATCATATGTTATGTGGGTGTTGTGTGAAATCATATGTTATGTGGGTGTTGTATTACAATAATATATTTGTTTCCAATAAACTAAATTTTGTAATGTCTATATATAAAAACAATCTAAAATGTCCGGTGGCATATTTCCTGGAAGACCGTTTCAATTCAATATAAAATGCATTGTTTTTACTATTTTGATCGCCATGGGATATTGGTTCTTACCACCACGAAATATTTATATTTTAGTATTTCTTTTGTGGATTCCATATGTCTCGTTAGCATGGTATGACTACACCTATGATTGTAAAGACAAAATCAAACCAACTGTGTTTCCATTTGGTCGTTATATTTTTTTACCATTCAAACCCCAAGGATACAAAGATGAATTCAATAAGTTGCCACCCGAGGATATACAAATGATGAATAATGTTGATCACATCGTTGGATGGACAATTTTAGCAGGTTTATTGCTTTTATTTTTTCAACGAAAAACATTCTTTTCATTTACAAAAAATAAATAAAATTATATTTTACAAAATAATTTATCTAATACCAAAAGAATGTAATAAAGAAAACAACGGTGTTTTGTTTTCTTCCGTGTAAATAAAATAAATAGTTTTGGTATAAACATCCACTATATTTGTTCCACATAAATACAAATAAAAAATATAAATCATAAAAATGGCAATACACACAATAATGTTTTCTTTTGGGTGTATTGGTGAATCGTGTAGTAAATAGGTAGGTATTGCTTTGATAATAAGAATCATGAATGTAAACTTAAAAATAGTGTACAAAGACGCATTATAAACCATCAATATAAATAAATTGATAATGTTCTCTATCAATGCAAAATACAATGCATACAATGGATTTCCGTATTCATAAATTGTTTTATTTATAAAAGAGAACTTTGATGAAAAATAAATATATTTGATTTTGATCAAATAATATAGAATTGCCCATAATAAAATCCAATAAGAGAATTGATAATCAAACCGAATATTTCCGTTTTTATCTAAAGTATTTTTTTTAGGATCTATATTTTCATCATCTATTTCATTCATAATTTGATCCGGAATATTGTCAAAAAACGCCATTATACAATCTTCTTTTTATATATATTTTATGTATTACCAGGTCATAATTTCTTATTTCACAAACGAAAAAATAATTTTACATAATACAATATGTTCTTACTTACAAGCGTCTCTTTTTTAGTATGAATTGATTCTAAAGAAATGGGAGAAAGTGATGCACGTTCTTTTATAATTGGATTGGGTGAAATTAATTTGGATAATATGCCCCCCGTTTTTACACGCCGTGTTTTATTTTTTGAACCACCCCGGGTTAAAGACCTTGTTTTTTTATTGTTTTCACGTTTATATGTTTTTGTATGAGAACGAAGAATATGATTAAATGGATGTTCATTGAAAGACGACAGAATGCGACTATTTCCAAATAAATCTCGATAAATACTTGATTTAAAAAAACGTGATTGGATGACGTTGCGTTTTAAATAACTAATGTATGGTTTTGGATGAATATAAAAAACAGGTGTGTCTATCATTTTGGGATAATATTGATCATCTAAATAACATATTTGTGTATTTTTATCGAGACCAGTACATCTCCAAAAATCCGCCAATGTTTTTTCATTAGTTGTCCTACGTGAATCAATGACAAACCCGCTCACGTTATATGCATATATGATGTCATCAATAAATCCGGTTGTGTTCAAACAATAATCAATGTATGATTGGATATAATCTGGAAATTCGGGTGAAAAAATATTGTTTGTATAAATGTATATTTTTGTACATTTTCTCTTTATTTTTTGTTGAAGAATAAATTTCATAATGGTTAAAATATCTTTTCGAAGAAATTCTGGATATAGATCCATTAATTTATTAAAGATGGAGGGATCTAGTTGTGTTTTCATTTTCATTTTTAATTTGATCATATTCCATAAAGGAATAAAATCAGAGAAAGAACCAATTGTTTCATCTATATCAAAAATAAACACTTTGTCTTGTGGTTCTCTTTGTAAGGATTGTGTTTTTGATATCCTCATTTTGGAATTCAAGGTTTTTAAATTGGTTGAACCAAACGGATATACCTTGACATTTTTCATTTTTTGTTTCGATAAATCATTCATAAAACAATTTCACAATTTCATACTATATGCATACATATTATGAAATAAAAAGTATATTATTTTTTATTCATCATCATTGGTTTGATCATAAAAAGCATCTTATGAAATACTGCTTGAAGACGGTAATGTTGCCAAACACAAACGTATTTCGCCCAAACTTGCAATATTATATTTTATAATTAATGGCAAATCATTTCCCAAATACATTTCCAAATGTTGACACAAAGGTGTACATTTAATAAAATGACTCAACGATTTTAATGAAAATTCGCCTTGTATGATGACAGTAGGAACCGACTTTTTTATGAAATTCATACATCCTTCCTTCACGGAATCACTCTCCGATCGAAAAATCTTGGAACTCGCAAAATTGCCTTCACATGAAAAAATAAGATCATTTCCAATTGATTTGATTTCAATACGGTCCGAAATACCATTGAGATCACGAATGATTTTTTGAAAATCCGTCGTTGGAAGATTGATTATAGTTGAATATTCCACATCTGGAACATCGAGTTCTTCAATATCCGGTTCAATCAATTTCAATTTTTGACTATAACATTGTTTTATATCACCATTATCATATTGTAATCCTAAATGCGAGACAATACCGTCATTATAATCACTTTTATCAATATACATGGTAAGTGTATCATCATTTGACATGGTGGAAATGACACGAAATAAATGAAGAGTATTTGCACAAATAATTATTTTTTCTGGCAAACAGACGAATTTTTCAAATTTACGGGCATGTAAAACGACATTCACCAAAATAGTGTGGGTTTTATCAAAATTGATGATTTTCATTCCTTGTGGTGTAAATGTGATGGTGGCATCTGTCAATATGTCTTTAATTGCGGTAATTGTATTTCGAATTGGTTGAATCTGTATTGACTTTATAGTGAGAACATTATTATCCTCGTTCATGTTGTTTCAATATAAATGAATCAATCAAGGTTTTTATATTTATTTTTATGGATTTTTGTTTATTTTTACATAAAAACAAATAAAAACAAATAAAAACAAATAAAAACAAATAAAAACAAATAAAAAAAAAAAAAAAAAAAAAAAAAAAAAAAAAAAAAAAAAAAAAAAATAAAAAAAAAAAAAAAAAAA
>Ga0114975_10000717_pt1 | contig 24588 bp, 18 predicted proteins | sample S_130626_EF_Meta_FD_87031 | JGI IMG/M metagenome (GOLD analysis project Ga0114975, IMG submission 87031) | Freshwater microbial communities from Lake Simoncouche, Canada to study carbon cycling - S_130626_EF_MetaG | ecosystem: Environmental > Aquatic > Freshwater > Lake | place: Lake...
AGGTATTTTATCATCGCACTTTCCCAACACTTTTACACAAACATCTTCATAAATATTGGGTGGAACATTTAAACAGTAATGCCCACCTTTCTTAAGATGCTTATACGTAACCGTAAAAACAGGAATGTAAAAGTTATTTTCCCATTCTTCTTTCTTTATAACAGAATTTTTATTGTAGATTTCTATGTTGTAATAAGGCGGCGATGTCAAAACAAAATCATAATCTAATTTGCTATAGTCTACATCTAATGCACTCTTAAAAAATAACTGTATTTTGGTTGTTGTCATTGGTTTTAACGTATCTACCATTTTTTTATACAATGGTTCCAAATTGGTATTCAAATCTATGCCAATATATTTCTCAATATTCTCACAGCATGCACCAACTAATCTTCCTCCCCAACCCATAGTAAAATCTAAAAATACCTTGGGTTTATATCTACATATCATATCCTTTACTAAAATAGGTCTAAACACACCAATATTACCAAAATAAAGGGTAAATAAACTCTTTAACATCTTTGTCTTCTGCACGTTATTTTCTTTTAAAAATCTCCCTTTAAATGTCCTTTCAATACCATTTCTAAAGTAGGGTTTGTTATTGTAATAGTCATTAAAGTTATAATATACATCAAAAAATGAAAAGTTTAATCTACCATTTGTATTTAAACGCTCAATTGAGGTAAAATGGTTAACAAAGTCTACGCCTATTTTATCCAATATATTTATTTTATTGCAATCCACTTCCCTTAACTTGTTAAATGAATCTACAGCCTGTTCTAACGTAATAGGATATAGTATTTTCGTGATTTGTGTTTTGGATAGTTTCTCTAATGTTGGTTTTTTTAATAGTTTTACAGTCTTATTTTTCACAGTTTTCTTTTTACCCTTTTCTGTTTTTACCATTTATATATCCAGAGATAAATATAAATAATATATTACAATACTACTATATGCCATTATTTACATCAATCAATAATTATTGTTTTATTGGACCTGTTAGCCTCGTTGAACACCACGTGACAACAGAAAAAAACAATGAAATAAAAGTATATCTCGGTAAATTCATTAAATATATAGGATTACCTTATGTTTCTGACTGGTTACATGATGCAAAAGCTCAATTTGAATATGGAACTATTTCAAAAGGATATTATGATAATGTTTTTGCAGTTCCCTATGAATGATAATCTGTCTTGTATTTATCGTACTATCATAAAATAAGTTTTCAATTTTTCATGATTCATAAAAAATCATGAAAAAAAGGTTTGGGTGATTCCTTTTTAGCAAGCGGTGGGATTCGAACCCACGAACCATAGATACTGCTCCGAATTTCAGTATCATAGATACGAGACGCGTGCCCGTCGCCTTAAACCACTCAGCGCCACACTTGCTTTTGTGTCTATTTTTAATGAGATAAACAACTCATTGCGGACAGTGGGGTTCGAACCCACGCATCATTGATAACAGGTCTTAAGTCTGTCGCCTTAAACCACTCGGCCATATCCGCTTTGGTGACTGTTTTAGAGATCAGTCAACTCTTAAATTTGCTGCTTCCGTTTGGATTCTTAAAATGAATTTTAATAAATTGCTGGCTGGAAACGCGATTGTTTTGTGGACAGAACAATCAAACTGTTAGCATCATTTATTTTGGGTGATTTGCTGTATGAACCACATATTGTCAGTAGCTGGAATGCGTCTGCAGCCGCATCCTACTAACCTGCTTGCTAGGTTCTGTTTATTTGCTGTCTTCATTTGGATTCTGATTAAGTGAATTTTGGGTGAATTGCTGTGCGAAGACATTTTGTTCCTTACCCGATAAGGGACTCGAACCCTCAACCTCAAGATTACTTCGTCTTAGAAGTCTTGCGCTCTATCCAATTGAGCCAATCGGGCTTAGTGTTAGTTTTCTGAGTTCTAACAACTCATATTTTGTGACTTGTGTCCCGTTTGCAAGCGGTGGGATTCGAACCCACGCCAGAAGACCTGAGCTTGAGTCAGGCGCCTTAGACCACTCGGCCACACTTGCACTGGGTGTTAGTTTTGGGAGTCTAACAACTCAATTTCCGATACAGGGACTCGAACCCTGGCCAGCGGAGTGAAAGCCCGCTATCCTAACCACCTAGACAATATCGGATTTTTGTGGGTGTTGCTGCCTTCATTTTTGAATCATAAAAGGATTTTGGTTAAATCGCTGTATGAAGACATTTAAGCTCTCACCGGGACTCGAACCCAGGATAGCAGATTCAAAGTCTGCGGTGCTAACCACTACACTATGAGAGCATACAGGCAGTTTTGGTAGTTCTGCCAACTGTTTTTGAGTCAGGCGACTCATAGTAGTCCTAACGGGAGTTGAACCCATGTCTAGTCCGTGTAAAGGACTTGTGCTAACCGTTACACCATAGAACCAATCGCTCCTGACAGGGCTCGAACCTGCGACCTAACGGTTAACAGCCGTTTGCTCTACCTACTGAGCTACAGAAGCATATATGGGACTAATGTTTCACCCGACATCTTGCCCAAGGAAGTCGGAATAAGTCTATTTTTGGTAGATACAGACAAACTGTTTTTGTCCCGATGGAGGACGAAACACCCGATGAGGGGCTTGAACCCTCGACCACTAGCTTAAAAGGCTAGCGCTCTACCAACTGAGCTAACCGGGTACCAATCTTGGTTTGGTCAGTTTTTGGTAGAACTAACAAACTGTTTTTGGGGCAGTGACCCCGAGTTGCTCGGTATGAGACTTGAACTCACGACCCTCAGCTCATAAGACTGATGCTCTAACCAACTGAGCTAACCGAGCACAACTTCTTTTTTCTGCTGCGAATTTCTGTTTTCAATTTTTTATAACACCGCCAAAAATCTTGGCGAGATGTCTAAACCGACCTTGCTTCACATTATATATTCACGGTTTGTCTTTATATTATTTTCACAATTAATATATTGTCATTACCATTCATGTAGCCAAACATAGAATTAAATGAAAAAAGGGTTATTTAGCCTTTTACAAATCAAAACTACACTACAACATTTTTATTTTTCTTACCTATTTGCATTCCGACCCACTCTAAACCTTGTGGCAATACATGTGCGAAGACGACCCACACGTCGGGCACGGCACCATCTTGAACAACCTCTTACGAGGAGATGCGGGCTCTTCATCCTCATCGTCACTCCCCATGTCGGCCCAATCCATCTTAGCCACCTTTGAAACGGGCTTGCGAACCGTCACATTGGGATGAGGCTTGTCCTCCTCATCCGATGATGACTCCTCCAGCGCAGCAAACACATTCGCTGGGCGAGCCTTCACTGCTGGCACACTCTCCTTCTCCACAGGTTTTGTGCGCATCGGCAACTTCATGACAACGGGCTTCTGCTCCTGCACTGTGGAAGCAAGAGCCGTGCAGTGGTCAGCAAAATGCCCAATCTTGTTGCACTTGTAGCAACAATTCTGGCGCATCTTCTTGACGAAGATTGGGCAGCAAATCCGCCCCTTGGTGTCACGGAAGTTGTGGTCGTTGTAGACCCGCCAACTCTCACCGTTCTTCTTGCAGACATGGCACTCATTCTGCTTGACCTCACCCTTGATGGCCTTCTTGTTGACACGGTAGGACATGGTGCTGGTGCTGGTTAACGTTTGATGAAACTGATTTGGTTGTTTTGATGCTTATTCTGTTTACCGAGAAAAAGTTTTCAATTTTTTATGTCATATTCTGGCATATTTTTTAAATTACAAAATCAAAAATTTAATATCTGTATTTAGAAATGAAATCGGCGACACAAATTCTTAAAAGTATATTAGAATGTCCCAAAAAAACCTCTATTTATAAGCGAATAAATCCTATATTATTTGATGTTTCTCTAAGAGATGGTATCCAGAATGCATCAAGAGACAGGTACAATACAAATATTAAAAAAGAAATATTTAAAAACATTGTTAAAGAATTTAATACATCAAAAATAGAAGTTGGCTCACTGGTAAATCCAAAACTCCTACCAATTATGAATGATACTATAGAACTTCACACATACGCCAGTAATAATATTAATACCGACATATATGTTCTTATACCATCTATGAAAAAACTATTCTATGCTTTTGAAAACAATATCAAAAATTTCTCATTTATAACATCAGTATCTGAGCAATTCCAAATGAGAAATGCAAAGTGCTCTATTCAAGAAACTAAAAATGATTTTGAACTTATGTTTACTAGATGGTTTAGAGAGCCACATATATACAAAACAAAGCTATATATTTCTTGTTTTAACTATTGCCCAATTGTTGGGAAAATAGATAATGATTTTGTATTAAAAGAAATATTGCATTACCATAAAAATTATGATTTTAATGAACTCTGTTTATCTGATACTATGGGAAAGATTAATATTGAAGATTTTGAATATATAGTTGATAATTGTTTGTATTTCGGTATACCACCATCCAAATTATCATTCCATTTTCATGTTTTACCAGAGAATATGGAGAACCTAGAGAAAATTATTTACTATTGTTTCTATAAAAAACTTAATAGATTTGATGTTTCTATGTTAGAAACTGGTGGGTGTTCTGTTACTATGACTCCTGAGAAATTGCACCCGAATATGACTTATGATGTTTTCTATAGAATTTTAGACAAATATATTAAACGATTTATTGCGTTGGAAGAATTGTATGGTTTAGACAGGGTAGTTTAATCTTAGTATAATATATAAAATATGGCAGATTTATTTAATACTGTTACAGGAGCTGTTGAAACTGGTTTGGGAGCGGTTAGAACTAGTTTGGGAGCAGTTACTGGAGCTGTTGGAACTGGTGTAGGTGCTGTTGGAACTGGTATTGGAGCTGTTGGAACTGGTTTGGGATTAATTAATGATGGAGAACTATTAAGAAAAGAGGCAGAAAAAAAAGAAGCTGCTGCTTCAAAGGCAAAGCAAGAAGCTGAACAAGATAAGGCAACCAAAATTAAACAAGCCGCTGCTTTAAAAGCAGAACAAGAAGCTGAACTAGCAAGAATAGCAGCCGAAAATGCTGCTCTTGATAAGGATACAACCCAACAAGCTTATAAAAAAAAATTTGATTCAATAATAACTAATTCTAATGAAATTACTTGTAAAATTAAAGAATATAACGATATAAACTTTGATAATAATGCTGACCTGAAAGATAATTATAAAATAAATGATTATTATATTCAGCTTATTAAGCTTACTGATGGACTACCTAACAGAGTTCGTAAAATAATACAATTTTTTTATGAAAATAATCCTAAATTTGGTGAAACACAAAAATCTTACTACAAAGCAGGAAAAAAACTAACGCTAATAATTACAATAAAACAAGATAATGAAAACATAATTACTATTAATATTCCTCTTAATACCGATGAAAATATTGTTGAATCATTTACTATAAATGATATTATAACCACATTTTCCGAAATAGATAAACTATATTTATCCAGTTTGGTTAAAGATATTATGAACGCAATTAAACCAATAAACTTTTACGGGGATAATACTTTTAAGTTAAATAATAAAAAAAAAATGAAAATATTAATAGATGTTTCCAATCAAAGAAACGGTACAAATACTAAAGTTGGTAATTCACAAGCTATTAGTAGCGGATTAGGTAATACTTTGTCAAATATTACTTCATTCATTCAATTCAACGGTGGAAAACGCAAAACACGTAAGAACAAAAAAACAAAAAAATCAACTAAGAAAAATAAACAAAAGAGAAATAAGAATAATAAAAAACAAAAAACATTAAAAAGCCGTAAAACGTTAAAAAATTGATTGCTTTTTATTATTTTATCCTTTCTCAAACACACACCCAAAACAATCATGCCAAAGCTTACCCGTGACCTACAATTCCAGAAATGTTTCACTGTATTCTTTGATTATCTTGTTGAGAACTTCTACCCTGACTTAAAGGAGTTCACTATTGTATCTAATACTGTAAATAAGTCTTGTTGCAACCATTCTTATACTATTACTTTCCCAAGAAAGGTTCCTTTATACACGGTTGACGTCTTCACCGTTGATGAAAATGGAATAGTCACTCCACCAGGCACCGTCATGCAAGAGCAACAGGTTCCAAAGATTCGCCATTTCAAAACTCACTTCCATGACTATTTCAAGCCACATATACTGAAAAGCAATAACAATATCCTATCATTCACAGATATCCGTGATTATTGGTATGAGAATGGCTCGGATCGCATTACATCCGAAGATCTTTCACTTGGCGTTTTACCACAACAACTACTCTATTTTGACCTAAAATTCAAACTTGATGTTGTTTACCATAAGACGCATATCCCTTACCCTGTTCCGCTTTCTACCAAAGCACAATTTGAACAGAGATGCAAACAACTTGAAGCACGAAATACTGAACTTTGTATCAATCTAAAGAGTGTTACTGAAATGTATCAGGAAAAAGAGGCCGCGTTCGTTTGCATGCGCCGCAGAATACGTACTGAACGCAGAAACACAGAAGAAAAATACAGAGCCATGTTTGAGAAGATGCAGAAGAAATTTAGAGAAATGTATAGCCAATGTGATACTACGGATGATTGTCCTGTCTGTTACGAAGAAATTGAATCTGCAAAACTAAAAGTTCCTGGTTGTTGCCATACTATTTGTACTGATTGCGCTGGAAGATGCACAAATTGCCCTATTTGCAGAGAAAGTTATTAATATATTGTGAATTTAATTGTCTATTGTATTTATTGTTTTTTATTTAGCATACCAAAAATTTGTTTATTTTCTATCAATATTATATAGTAATGGATCCAAATAAAAAAGAAGAAAATAATACATTATCAGCTGGCGAAAAGTTAGATAATATGGAAGAAGAAAGTCCTGAGCCTGTTGTAGACACAGAGCCTGCCACTGAGCCTGTCCCAGAGCCAGCAACTGAACCTGCAACTGAGCCTGAGCCTGCTGCTGAGCCAGTACCTGTTCCTGTTCCTGTTCCTGTTCCTGTTGACACAGAAGTAGCTTTCCAATCATCTGTTAAAAAAACTAGAAAGAGATGCCCAAAAGGATGTGTTAAAAAAAGTCGTTGTAGATTAAAGAAGAAACGCAGTAAAAAAGCAAAGACTCCAACAACTGCGCCTGCATCATCTGGATTGTTCTCTGGAGGAAAACGTAAAAGAAAAAATAAAACCAGAAAGTCAAGAAAGAGTAAGAAATAAAAAATTGAATAACATCATTAATTCTTCATGTTATTCAAACGAACAATCATGCAAACTCGTAGTCAAACTACTAGACCCGAATATGAAGTCAATATTGACTTTGATGAAGCATCCAGACTATGGAATTCTAATAAAAAGAAGATTAAGAATGGTTGTTATGAATATGTATGTGGTAAACAGCTACATAATGGCGAGTTCTGTAAGAAGAAGATAAAGAATTCACAATTTTGTTTTATTCATAAAAACAAAATGTAGCGCGGAAAGCATATAAATATATTTTCCTTTTTTATAATATAATGGATAACATTACCCTTAGTGAAGAGACTGATACCGTTCCTACCACAGTTCCTCTCTCCGTTCCTGACACCCCACAAAACCAGGTACGTTTAACCGACATTGAAGTCACAGATGAGAACATGGCTCTCAATATTATTGTCTCTTTTTTAGGCGTTGCTCAACAACGTGGAACATTCAGCATTGCTGAGTCCGCCAAGATCTACGAGTGCATCCAAAAGTTTATCTCTAAGCCCGCAGATTCAAGCGCATAATTTAGCAAGATAGTTCTTACAGTCTGCTATAAATTCATCATCTACTTTTAATTCTGGTTTCTGAAATTTTCCCCGTAATAATGCTAACATAATTGTATTTAGGTCATCCATAGTAGCATCTAAACGCATTAATTCATTTGTTCTTATATTAAAAATTTTAAAAACTTTAGATACTTTTTCATCTGATGCTTCCGCATCTAATGAAGACCGCATTCTCCATAGCCACGCATAAATAATTACTTGCAACATATGGTCTATAGATATCTTACTTGTACATTTCATTTCCCAAACTGTTTCTGGTGTTATCAAATCTGTCCGTGCCGTAAAACGAAATTTAACATCTTTACCAAAATGAGGTGCCAAAAATTCATCTATTTTTGCATGAGCTTTCTCATCACTTTGATGAATTATCGTTTCTTCAATACGTGGAACGGCATTCGTGCATTCACTGCCGATTACATTATCTAATCTTTCTGTGCAGCTTGTAATCATGCTTTGACTCAACCAATTATATTCATCACGATCTATTTGTTTTAACTTAAAATAAAGGGTTTCTTGAACAGCCACGCTCAAATTGGCTATAAATAGATAATCATTTATGGTCTCTATCTTTTCTGGCAATTCATCTACTATATTTTTTAAATAATTATGCTCATTTGGCTTCATATTATCTACACAGGTTGATATAATATTTAATAAAATATTAGAATTCTCACGAGAGCCCGACCATTTCTCAGTTAAATAATCATAATAAATACATGGTATAGCTATTCCATTTAAGTCACTTACCTCCTCAAAAAATCCCTTTCTTGTTTCTATAATACTTGGTATATCTATTTCCGCAATCTGTCTATTTTCAGATATAAAAACACGGTCCAATATTTCTGATATATCCTCAATTATAGATTCTGGGATAAACTTTATTAATTCAGTGGGTGTTAAATTATGCTTGTTTGTAAAAAGTGCGTCTCTAATCTCATCTTCATCATCCTCAAAAATACTTTTATGATGACCACGAAACGTTATATAATCGCATTGTTTCATCTCAATATGATTCTTTTTGAGAAATTCCAATGGTCTGTCACTACGGTAGTTATCGCTCTCTAAAACATAAAGGCCATGTGTTGCTCTAGTTGTTCCAACATAAATCGTATTTGGGCATATATCTCTCTTTAAAGTTCTCGCATAAAATTTAAAATAGGATTGGTCAAAATTCACTATAAATACATATTTACGCTGGCGACCTTTCACACAATGGAAAGTTGAGAACACAACCTTTTTTCCTATTACTCGCTCATCTATTTTATCAGTTTCCAACATAGGCACATGACAAGGTATTCCACGCTCAACCAATATATTTTCTAATTGCCGAATATTACTATTCGCACCCTTTACTGATGCACCTAATACAAAAATATCCTCTGGTAAGGCCCCTTGTTCTATTAATTTACATATTTCAACTGCAACTATTTTCTCTATATTAGACCGTGATTGTCTAATATACGTTACTGGCGCACCATCCCTGCATGCCTCCATACGATTTTCTCCCAACATCACCTCATTTACAAATTTACACATTTGATTTGTTATGCGGTACGACATTTTCATAGTACAAAGTTTGAATTCTTGTGTCTTCAAATAGGCAAATCCCTCCCATAAAATATCCGCAAATGTCAAGAAACGAATATCAGCACCCTTGAATTCATATAAACCCTGCATATAATCACCCAAAATCAACAATTGAATAGAATTTCCCGAATCTCTTGCAACTTTCGCCATCAATTGAAAATATAAAAATGTCATATCTTGTGCCTCATCCAATACAAAAACATCAAACTTTGGTAATTTCTCAGTTGGTGGCAAATCTTTATGTATAATATAGCGAATTCCAGTATCCGTATGAGCAGTAGATAAATAATAACGCACAGCCAGACTATGAAATGTATGAACTTTCATATTGGTTATTCCTGCTTTCTTTACACGGTCTTTCACTTCAAATCGCAACATAGAATTATATGTCATTTGTAATAGTTGTGATGTAACTAATGCTTTGGCTACTGATAAAATAAGCGTTGTTTTTCCCGTTCCAGCGCAAGAATCTACTATTACATTATGACCATCTACTACATTTTTCAATATAATCTGTTGTTCCTCACTTAAATCATTCATATAATTATTGTTTATCAATAGAAAATAATGCTGGTTTCTATTTATATTGTATTAATAAGTCTTTTTTTTTGCTTGACCTAACTCTTTTTTTTATAGTTCTTTTTTTTCTAGTACCACCAGCGGCAGCGACAGCTGGTGGAGCTTTACGAAACCTGCTTAAAAAACCTGTTATAAATCTCCCTTTATTATTATTTTGTTCCAAAGTCTCTTTATCTATTCTCTCTTTTTCAGCCTTTTCTTTTTCAGCCTTTTCAGTTTTTTCTTTTTCAAATTGTGCGTTTACTGCCGCAACTCGCTTTTGTCTTCTAGTTAGACCCTGTTCTTTTGGTTGTTGTTCGGTAGCTAATCTTTCCTGTTTTTGTGGTTGTTGTTCAGCAGCTATTCTTTCCTGTTCTTGTCTCTGTTGTTCAGCAGCTATTCTTTCCTGTTCTTGTCTCTGTTGTTCAGCAACTAATCTTTCCTGTTCTTGTCTCTGTTTTTCAGCAGCAGCTAATCTTTCTTGTTCTATTCGCTCAACTTCTAATTTTTCACGCTTCAGTTTCTCTTCATCAATAGAATTTAAATCTTCCTTCTTTGGATAATAATTTTTAATTAATCTATAACAATCACTATTTATAGTATCCTTACCTTTCTCATAAATAATCAATTGGTTATCTACCTTATCCAAAAACTTATCATTTTTGTATGTTGCAAATAACATATCAAAATATTGTTTTAATCTAGAAAACGAGCCATAACCTCTTGATACGTTGTAATTAGTTTCATTATCTATAATAAACTTTATTTCATCGTCTATTATAAGTGGTATTGATTTTTCATCTACGTTTACGACTCTTCCGAAATCTATTAAACGTATAACTATTTTATTACCATCATATTTTACCATTGCATTATTTAGATGCAAATCGCAATGAATATATCCAGTTTCTTCTAATAATCTTATTATCATAAATAATAATTGGCATAGGATATCATATTTACTATTTTTTGTATATCTATTTAATATACCTTCACCATTTAAAAAAGAATGTATTGTTTTATATTCAGACGCAGATTCCATCACAATAACACCTAATTGGTAAGAAGATTGCATTAATAATTCTTTAATAATATAATAAACCATATTCTCTGCTTCAGTTTTATAACCACATTTTTCTTTCAATATTCTCAAAAAATCTGTTGATACTGATCTTTCGGTCATTTTTGCAATTGCCACTAAGGATGGACAAACGGGTTCGCCTTTATTAATTGTATTTTTATAGATTTCGCTTTGAGTCTTAGCCTCTTTCTCAAAATCTGAATAAATATCTGTTTGTTTATTAAATCTCTCTCTATCTAATGAAATATATTGTGTCATATTTGTCTCTTTACTACTCAGAATAACTAGTTTAATAACCAATGTATAAACAGGAACATCGTATTTTGTTTTTTGTATATTTAAACCTAGAAAGGGTGCTATTGCATCAATATTATCTAATTTTGATGGTCTGTCAATATCTAGTTTTAATATGAATCCTTTTAATGATGAATATGCTATTTTACTTATTTTACAAGTTGGATTATTGACCATTTTCATAAACAATTTAAACGGTGACTCCTTATTGTAATTTACATGGCATATCAAACCACCATAATATTCCTCTTCTAATATACTCATGTTATCTTATAATATGAATATATTTTTTATTAATTTCTAAATGCGAAGGCAAATGTTCCAACAGCAGCGATTCCTAGTACTAGTCCTGTGTGATAATATACCTGCATTCCTCGGTACATTCCTAACCAAGCCTTTGTTTGTTCAGGAGTCTTAATATGATTCAACATCCAATCTGATTTTGGAGAAAGAACATAATAAAAGTAATTGGTAACGAATGAAATCGCCACTACCATGGAAACTAAAGTTAATGTTGAGAAACGATTTTTACGTATTTGCGTATTATAAAAAATGATAATTAGAGAAAGAATAAACCCCAAAATATACCCAAAATAATAGATACGGGTTCTCTCATCCACTATTTTTTCATAAGTTCCCACTAAATTTTCGGGTAATTGTTTCTTATAATTCACAATAATATTGCTTTCATAAGTAGCATAATTCATATAAATCATTCCAATTAAAAAAACGGCCGAAACACCACAACTTAATGAACAAGGCATTCTATATAATAAAACAACATTATATTAATTCCATTCCAGAGAAATTTTCAATCATTCTTATAGATGTAGTTTCAACTAGTAATCCATTAGCATAAATACCATAGTTCGCACGTATATCATCATGTTCTAACGCTAAATGCCATATATTAGAAAGACCCTCTTTCGCATAGGGTTCTGTGCGAGTATCTAAACAAGCCATTAATCTATATTTCTTATCCGTAACATAAATGCATCCTAATAAATCCTCTGTTTGTTCACGTTGGCCTTCCGTAATATTATCAACAAGAATACTGTGGCAACCTGTCAAAACCAAATCCTCAATTAATTCAGGGTAGTTTTCTTTCTTGCAAACATATAATCTATCTTTGCTCCTTAAATAATTTCCTGGATTATACATTTTCTTTGTACCTATTATTTTCACTGGAACTGGGCCATGTAATCTTGTTTTTACTAAGGTACCCTTTCTCAAATTTTCAATAGAAACATAGGATTCAACACCATTTTCTACGCACAATATTTTGCTTCCCTCTAAGAAACATATACTTAGAGTACCACCAGGTGAAGGTAATCCTGGATTTGCTGGAACCACGTTATTAAAAACAACAGTTGAACCTAAAGCTCCTGAGAAACTACCACCATTTTGTAATATTACTGCTGTACCCGTTGTTAATGTGGGAATATTTGTAGAAGGACTAAAATTTCCAGTATATAAACCCTCACCTGCTACAATACCAAATCCGTAAATGTATCCACCAAATGCAGATTGGTTAGTTGGGTTGGATTCTTCACCTATATTCATGGAATTGACTGGTTGAAAATTATTAGTATCTGACATTGTAAATATAGAAACACCATTCTTAAATATATTTGTTGTCCCAGAATTTCTTGAGATAGCAAAATGAATCCATTGGTTTTTGTATTCAGATGTTAATAAGGTAAAAGCCAAATTTCCACGACCATTCGCCCAATAATAAAATCGTCCACCTTCAATTGATACACCTACAGTTGTTGATGGATAAGTACCCATTTGAAAAATACGAGGAAAAGGGTTAGTGTCCATTTGATATTGATACCATTGTATCGTATAATCTCCAGTTCCAAACCGTAATAAGTTATCAAAAGGGAGTGTTAAATAAGATGTAGCATTTCCTAAAAAGTACAGACTTGACATTTTTATATACTATAAATACAATTTATTGGATTCTAATTTTTGAGTTTAAAACAGAAGAATAAAACAAGAAAGTCGGAGGCGAATTTAAAAATGGACAAGGTTTTGTTGTCCATTTTTTATTTCTGAAAATAGTTTTATAAAAAAGGTCTCGGGTGACTGACATGCTGCAAAACATGAAAAATCAATAAAAACATGACTGCATAATTTGTTAGCATAATTGGGGGCCCAAAAGTGCACAGAAGTTGCGGCACACTTTAGGAAAACTTCTGTGCCGAAATTTTGAATAAACAATTCGCTCGTTATATGATAATAAAATATAATTATATATTGTACCCTTATCTAGTGGGCACAGAAGCACAGAAGTGACTTCTGTGCCGAAATGATTTTGCGTAAAACTATATAAAATAATTTCTGAATAGATAGTATAATGGAAAATAAAAGAATTCGTAAATTCACTTATTTCTATGAGAATTGGGACGATAATATTATTACAAATTTGAAATTAATGAGCTGTAAATACCATATTTTTGGTGAAGATGATATAACAGGGTTTCTCAAAGGATGCATTTATTTTTCAAATCCGAGAGTAGCACATAAAATAAAAACTACATTGGGTGGAGATATTACAGTGGATGATTCGGATGATGAAATAAGCAAATATATGGAGTTACAGAATTTATGGGAAAATGGCGAACGTCCAACACAAGGAAAGAGAAAGAAAGCAATATCAAATACATTAGTAACGGTAACCAATTCTTTGGTACCAGCAACAAATTCTATTATAGAACAAAATACATCATTAATAGAGCAAAGTAAAGAAATATGTCAATATCTTATGAAACAAAACCAACAGTTATTGGAAGAAAATAAACAATTAAAACAGACAACAACTGCTACTACTATGATTACTAACAATATTGAGAAATTAGAAAACAATAAAACATTCAATATTAATGTATTTTTAAATGAAGACTGTAAAAACGCGATTACCTTAGGTGAATTTATTAATACACTTAAAATAGAAGATTCTGACCTCTTTTGTGCGAAAGAACATGGCCTAGTAGAGGCTATTACAAATATCTTTCAAAGAGGCCTAGAAAATTGCGATGTGAATAATAGACCTGTTCATTGCACAGATACAAAGAGAGAAACATTACATATCAAGGATGATGAAGGATGGGTAAGAGAGTCTGGGTCTGAATCTAAACGTATGAAGAATGCTATTACTCGGATTTCCAATAATAAAATTAAAAAGCTATCGGAATATATAAAAGACCATCCAGAATTTAATAATGTTCGTTCGCCTCAATATGAAGATTGTTTACAAATGATGAGAAATGTAATGGGTGCATCAGAAGATTCAGAGAAAACAGAGAAACGAGTTCTTAAAAATATTGCTAAATCTGTATATTTAAATGGTAATTAAAAGTATTTGCGGGAATAATGAAAATATTGTTTATCATTATCTATAAATGATAAATATCTGCGATGAATACACTAGCTGTTTTTACTCTAGTTTTATATTTCTAACCAATGTTATTATAGCTTATTTGTATCAATACTATTTATATGGACGTTTATTTTTTCTTTTAACAATAACATCAATTCTATACCATTCAATACCAAGTGTTTATGGAAATATTAACGATAAAATAGTTATATCGCTTATTGTTTTATATGGAGGAAATTTATTTTTTGAGAAATACAGAAATCAAATTCCATCTGTAAAATATTGGATATTGTCATTTTTAATAATATTAACATTTTTAGCAACAGTATATTTGTATATTTATGGATTTATCACTAATCAATATTGTTTTTATGAAGATAGACACACAGCAAATCTATATCATTCCTTATTACATATTATATCTAGTATTGGTCATATTTTAGTTATGATAATGTAATACTATTTACGGTTCTTACGGGTTTTATTACGCTTTCCACTACGTGACCCATTCGGCTTAAAATTCTTATTGAATTTAATAGCACGTAATAATTTCATCTGTTTTTTGGCGTTTTCTTTGGTAGTACATTTTGCAAATACTTTTTTATTATCTTTATTTGTAACACGGTAACATGATTTACCGCGCACTTTTCGGCTTCTATATGGCATGTATTTATATATAATATATGAATACATAATAATTATAAAAAATTGTTGTTATAGGAGGGGTGCTAGAGGGGGAACCTAGGTTCCCCTCATAAGTCGTACATCATCTTAAAATCTAAACAGAAAGAGTAATTAGAATTATTCATATTTAAAATACGACCATATTCATCATAAATTTGAATACGTAGACGTTGTATATCTACAGGGCCAAAATATTGGCGTGGTTCAGTGATAATATTAAAATTATTTTCCTGAACCGAGCCAAAGAAAGCATCTTTAATAGAAATGCGTGCTAAAATATTAGGATTCAATATGGATTTATTAAAGATACTAATAAACTGGTTATTTGCATTATTATTAAAATCATCCACAGCCAAGTAAATATAGCGAATTGTTGACATTTCAAATATTGTATCTGCTACATATGTCTTAGCACCTTCATATTTAGGTTTAATAAACCCTAAATTCCAACCTATTTTTGAGAATAAAAATGTGGTATCTGAGGTACCATTTCTATTCTTGGTGAAATCCAAATTAATAAAATTAAAAAAACTGGCATGACTTTCTGAAATACAAATAGTAACCTTCCCAGTACCAGAATTATTATTATCAATATCTAATGCTAATTCAATGTAGGAAAAAGGATCTAGTGGGTCAATTAGATTACCACTTGGGTCCAATGGAGAAAGTAAATTGTTTATAGTATTTATTAGCCCTTTTGCATTATAATTTCCATCTGGAATAATCAGGAATTTCTCTTCTGATAATCCAGATTTACTGTAATCAAATGCGTTATAATTTACACTAATATACAGATAATTATTACCGAAACTCTCTGATATATTATAAAAAACAATAGGTAGTTCAATGGAAGATAGCTGCATAGATACAACCTTATTTAATTTATTGGGAATATTCATATTAAAATCTGAGCTTTGACTAGTATAAAGGTTATCACGAAAACGAGTATCAATATTTAATGTTTTGGTAATAACTCTGGTATTTAGTGGATTTAATGTTCCAGGAAAAAATTCACTAGGATTAGAGTAAATAAACTGGCGTTCAGGTCGGTTTATTAATTCATCTGTTCTTGATGGCGGCTCTTTTGATAAAGGGGTATCTAATGTATCTAACTTATAGTTTTTTGGTATGGCGGTAGGTTGGTTTTCTTTTGCAGTTTGACCGCATTTTACCAGAGTTAACCATTGTTTAGCCTTTGTTAAAAATTCAATAAGGTCAGTTTTAAACCGCTTATTGATGTGACCACTTTTTAATAATTGCTCACGTATTTTGTATTCTTTATCTTCAATATCTGCTGCGGTATATTTTGACTTAGGTTTTAACTGGAAAAATTTTTCAAGATCAGTGAATGTATAGTTATTTATATCTAAATCTAGGTTATCCATTTGTATATAGATTATATCTGATTTTTTATCTCATTTAAACCACGAAGAATTAAATCCACAGGGGCGGATTTAATTCTTTGTGTTCAATGACCGATAAAGAGATGAATACACCCCTTCTGTGGTGGTTTCAAATCTTCAGCGGTTTATATGTGGATTTAGTAAATATAGTCTCGTTTAATTTTTGAATCTAGTTTTTTTTATCTTTGTCATTTTTTATTTTCGGCTTATTAAATATAGTAATTAATATATGTCTTCTAGTGATTACACTGCTTTAAGAAAATTATCACAAGTAAATGCATTGGCAACTAGGCAACCAAGCGTATGGTTTGATGTAAATACTCCTAGGGATGCAACTGCCAGTTGTTTTGTAGGAGGTGCAGGTGATACTGGCCCACAAGGTCCTATTGGTGAGTATGGTCCACAAGGACCAATGGGACCAACTGGTGCAAACGGAGCAACATTATTTACACTTATTCCAGCGAGTAACTCATCAAATGATATTGTTTTTCCTACTAGTAATTCTATTTTAAAATCACAACAAACTCTTTCAGCTGGAATTGTGATTACTAATGAAGCATACAATACTATTAGTTTAACATTTTCATTAAAAGGATTACTTAGTTCAGTATCTGCAGGAATAACATTTGATAAGGGAGGGTCTTTGTATTATGCATTCTCAACGAATTCAACTAATTATTTATCTATAATTACTACTAACAACAGTAATCAATTGATAACAATGCCATTAAATATTTTAGTATTATATTCTGATGTTTACACAATAACTCTTACTAACAGTAATGTAATATTTTTAAAAAATGGTATTGTAATAAATCAATTCGAACGTACAGATTCTAAACAACCATTCTCTGCTTATTTTCAATTAGCAAATGCAAATAATAATATATCTAATATTGGAATATATCCTTACATAGAAGGATTTACTGGTTCAGTCGGTGCAACAGGTTCAGTTGGTGCAACAGGGTCAGTTGGCGCAACAGGTTCAGTTGGTGCAACAGGTTCCGCTGGCGCAACAGGTAATACTGGTTCCATAGGAGCTACTGGTAATACTGGGTCCACTGGAAATACTGGTAACACTGGTAATACTGGTAACACTGGTAATACAGGACCTACTGGTAACACAGGACCTACTGGTAACACAGGACCTACTGGTAACACAGGACCTACTGGTAACACAGGTCATACTGGTTCAAGAGGAAATACTGGTGCCACTGGAAATACTGGTGCCACTGGAAATACTGGTGCCACTGGAAATACTGGTGCCACTGGAAATACTGGTGCCACTGGAAATACAGGACCTACTGGTAACACAGGTCATACTGGTTCAAGAGGAAATACGGGTGCTACTGGAAATACTGGTGCCACTGGTAATACTGGTGTCACTGGAAATACTGGTGCCACTGGAAATACTGGTGCTACTGGAAATACTGGTGCTACAGGTCCTACTGGTGCCACAGGTCCTACTGGTTTAACTGGTCCATATGGTGCTGGATTATTTACATTATATACATCAACACAAAGTGATATTATATTCCCCAGTAGTAATTCAATTTTAAAAACTAGTTATTCAGGCGTTGATACAGTATCAACATATGAATCATATACTACTCTAACATTATCATTTTCTATAGGAGAAAATACAGACTCAATAACTGCAGGTATTTCATTTAATAATTCTTCATGTTATTATGGGTTTTTTATTGATTCTTCAACTATATTATACTTGATTTATCAAGGCCAACCTCCATTAAATACTAATATAACAATATCATCTCACGATGTGTTATCATTGAATATTACACAGGACTATGTTACATATTTAAAAAATGGAATTATTATTGATGAACCTGCAGAGAGAGAAGATTCATTTTCGGTATGTTATCCTTATTTTCAGTTATCAACATTTAATAGTAGAATTAATAATATTGTTGTTTATCCATTATTGGAAGGGTGGACAGGTATGACAGGGTCAACTGGTTACACTGGACCCACTGGACAAACGGGTTCCACAGGACCTACAGGTACTACTGGTTATACAGGCTATACTGGTTATACTGGTTATACTGGCGTTACTGGCAATACAGGTACTACTGGAAATACTGGTCCCACTGGTAGAAATGGAAGAACAGGACCCACTGGTAACACAGGACCACAAGGACCAACTGGTCCTCAAGGAGTAACTGGTCATAGAGGCCAAACAGGTTATACGGGTTACACTGGTCCACAAGGAGAAATGGGTGATATGGGCGCAACTGGCGATACTGGAAATACAGGTAATACTGGTGCTACTGGTGTAACTGGAAATACTGGTCCAACAGGGAATACTGGTCCAACAGGTAACACTGGTAATACTGGACCCACTGGAAACACAGGTAACACTGGACCTACGGGAAATACTGGTCATACTGGTTCAAGAGGACACACAGGTAATACTGGACCTACAGGAAATACAGGTAATACTGGTACAACTGGACCCACAGGAAATACTGGACCCACAGGAAATACTGGACCAACTGGAAATACAGGTAATACTGGACACACAGGAAATAGAGGTCACACTGGTAATACAGGAAATACTGGACCAACTGGAAATACAGGTAATACTGGACACACAGGAAATAGAGGTCACACAGGCAATACAGGTAATACTGGACCCACTGGAAATACAGGCAATACTGGCAATACAGGCAATACTGGACCACAAGGTCATACAGGTGTTACTGGAAATACTGGTCCCAAAGCTGATACAGGGCCAACTGGTTTGCAGGGTCCAAAGGGTGACGCAATAACAGGTCCACAAGGACTTATTGGATTAACTGGCCCTAAAGGGTCAAGAGGACATCATGGTCGTACTGGCCCTAAAGGCCCTAGAGGTCATCATGGACCACAAGGTCCTGCTGGAATACAAGGTATACCTGGTCCTCCTGGATTCTGTTATGGTGGTTGTGGAAGTGGCGGAGGGGGTGGAGGTAGTCAAGGTCCACAAGGTCCCACTGGTCCGACAGGTTCTGGTAGTGGCGGAAATGGTGGTGCGGGGCCACAGGGACCTGCTGGTCCACAAGGTGCACAAGGAACGGCTGGTCCACAAGGTGCACAAGGAACGGCTGGTCCACAAGGTGCACAAGGAACGGCTGGAACAGCTGGTCCACAAGGTAGTGCTGGAACAGCAGGTCCACAAGGAACGGCAGGGACAGCTGGAACACAAGGTACAGCAGGTCCACAAGGTGCGGCTGGACCCCAAGGTCCTCGTGGTCCAGCAGGCTCAGGTGGTGGTAGCAGCGGAAGCACACAAACTTTTACTTTACAATTATATTACGCCATTACTGCTAACAGCACTGGAGCATCATCATTATTAATTGGAGATATATCTCATAATTTACCATCATCATTTACAGTATATATAAATAAGGCAGCACCAACAATTTATATTGAAAATAGCAATATTACAGATATAGAAAATAGCTATACTATATTGCCTGTAACAGGATACAAAGAATATGCGATAGCAAATGCGGTTACATTATTAGCGACTGCGAATCCAACTGTTACATGGAATTTTAATCAAACATGGGGTGTAGGTCCTTTACCTGCAGTAGGAACAGTTTCACCTAATGGAAATGGTATTAATTGTTTTGTTGCTCCAGCAGAACCCGATCCAACAGATATTACTATTACTAGTATTAGAAGTCTAGCTTCAGCAACAGTTACGACAGGAACAAGTTCTTCTGTAGCATCTGGTTCATTAGTAGTGACTGCAGGAACATTTACAGGCAATGTTATATCAATTGGTGCTTCGTTTGCATCATTATCATCCGCAGCTATAGCTGGTGGACCTTCTGAAATTTCACCAGGAAATCCTGTGTATTTGAATTTAGCAAATTTGCATTTGACTTTTTTATCCAGTATTTGTTGAGTAGTTTAGATAAATATTATTATTGTATGAAAATACCCTATATGATAAAGATTAATTTATAATACTATTTTATAGCATTATAAATGAAAGCCAGTAAAATTAGAATCGTTGTGATTTTATTGTTGATTATCTTCTTTGGTCTATTGATATTATTTGGGTGGTCACGTAATATTTATGAGGGGGCTAGCAGTGTAAGTGTACAAGCTCCGGCAACTACTGCAGCAACTTCAGGAGATTCTAGTATTTATACTAGCAATACATTAGATTTTTCAAGGGATTCAGGGTACATTACTACACTATCAACTGGCGTAAGTAAATATTCCCCATCTTCTGGTGAATATACTATTAAAATATACTTTTTTGTACCTAAGACAGGTAGTAAAACACTTAAATTATCAGACATTCCAATAGGCTTTATCAATCATAATTTACCATCCTCAGAATATAATTTGTATTTTAATAACATGAATAATACAACGAGTTTTGGTGGAAATATTAGTCCATCAACTCTTCAAACGTCCATATATATAGAAAAATCTGGTAAACCAGACACTGATACTAATTCAGTGATAGATTATGCAAAGGTTGATTATGCTATTAAAACTGATAAAATAACAAGTCTTAAAACATGTAAAGATAATGGTAATAATTCTTGGACATTAACTACTACTACTAATAATGGAAAAACACCATTAGTATATGCAACAAGAAAAACTGGTACTAAAATATTAGATTCACATTACGTTGTCAACGTTCCTTCAAATTCACCAAGTCCATTTAAACATGAATACAAACAAATTTCTAGTCTTAAGCCAGTAAGTGCAATGACAAGTTTTCCAATAGCATATGGATCGATAAAACTGACAAATCTCATTCCATATGATGGAAAAGATATTAGTGAGAATGTAGGTTTAATAAACTTAGTTAACATCTACGTAAAATTGAAATAGGTATTTTATGTTTTTAACACAAACATTAAAAACATAGAGTTATAATTTACAAAAACAAAATAATATACTGAATAATTATATAGAGTATGTCAACATTTAATAATGTTTTTCCAGTTTGCGTACAATTATCACTGGGTCAGAATTTAGCAAACATAGAGACACCTCGCAATGGAAACTTCACATGGTCCGCACCATTTACATATTCAACTTCACCAATATTTATTCAAAATGATTTAACTAGTGCATACCAGTATGATGTAACCGATATAAAAGTAGGTCATTGGATTTCTACAAATGGTGGTCTTGCTTGGAGGGTATACAATAAACAATTAAATCAAGATGGTAGCGTAACATTCTTCTTAGAAGATGTTGATAATTACTGCATAAACTTGGACAATACAGGAAATCAAGGAGTGCCTAGCACTGGTGGGTATTTTATAGCATTTGAAGTTAACGAAGATGGTCAACCATTGATATTTCCTATAGATATTTTTTCAGATTCATTGCGTCAATTACCCGTAGATATGATTACCAGATTTTCATTCTTCAATACGGCCAGACAACATGTTACTGTATATCAAGCTAACCATGGATTGCATGTCGGTGACCCAATTTGGATAGACCCAACTGATGGTAAATATAAAAAATCAAATACTTCTAATGCCAAATATGTTATTGGTATTGTATCAAATATTTCATTAGCCACAGATGCTTCAGGTATTATAGTAGATAATTTTGATTTTAAAGCATACGGAACATATTATACAGATTTATCAAAATATTTCTCGGGATTAGATTTTTCAACTTATGTAAAAGGAGACTTTTTGTATTTATCAACAGATGGTATACATAATTTTACAACAACCGCCCCATCATCAGTAGCAGTTCCTACATGGGTTTATTTGGGTATAGATGCTGATAGTGGAAAACAAAAAGCATTATTATTTACTGGAAGTGGTGCTGCAAATGGTGGTTCTGGTTCAGGCTCTGCAGGACCACAGGGTGTTCAAGGTGTTCAAGGTATTCAAGGTATTCAAGGTATACAAGGTCCTCCAGGAAACAATGGTTCTGATGGTCCTCAAGGAAGTGCTGGACCTCAGGGTGATATTGGTCCTCAGGGTGATATTGGTCCTCAGGGTGATATTGGTCCTCAGGGTGATATTGGTCCTCAGGGCGATATTGGTCCTCAAGGAGATACTGGTCCTCAGGGTGATGTAGGCCCTCAGGGTGATGTAGGCCCCCAAGGTGATACAGGCCCCCAAGGTGATACAGGCCCCCAAGGAGATACTGGACCTCAAGGAGATACTGGACCTCAAGGTGATATTGGCCCTCAAGGTGATATTGGTCCTCAAGGTGATGTAGGCCCCCAAGGTGATACAGGTCCTCAAGGTGATACAGGTCCTCAAGGTGATATTGGTCCTCAAGGTGATATTGGTCCTCAAGGTGATATTGGTCCTCAAGGTGATGTAGGCCCCCAAGGTGATACAGGTCCTCAAGGTGATACAGGACCTCAAGGTGATGTCGGTTTAGGTTTTTCTGTTTTTGCAACCGCAAATACGGTATCTGCATTACCTATTGGAGATCCTAATAATGTTGGACAGTTTGCATTAGTAACAGGAGGACATTTATACGTCTACATGGGTTATGTAGGAAGCAATGGTCTTGGTGAAACTGGTCCTAATAATGCATATCATTTTGTGGGAGATCTTACAGATGAATCATTGATAATTGGACCTCAAGGAGATACTGGTCCACAAGGTGATACTGGACCTCAAGGTGATACTGGTCCACAAGGCGATACTGGACCACAAGGTGATACTGGTCCACAAGGTGATACTGGTCCACAAGGTGATACTGGTCCACAAGGTGATACTGGTCCACAAGGTGATACTGGTCCACAAGGTGAAACTGGACCTCAAGGTGATACTGGCCCACAAGGCGATACTGGACCTCAAGGGCCGCAAGGCGACACTGGTGATACAGGTCCTCAAGGTGATACAGGTCCACAAGGTGATACTGGCCCACAAGGCGATACTGGACCACAAGGTGATACTGGCCCACAAGGTGATACTGGTCCACAAGGTCCAGAGGGTCCTGGAGCAGATCAGGCATTAAATATTACAAGCGATGTATCTTTTAATAGTATAATTGTAACAACTGACTTAACAGTACTAGGGAATTTGACAGTTGAACAATATACAAACCAAACCGTTTTAAATATAACAACTACAAATTATCAGGTAATAATTGCAGAAGATTTATCATTAAACGGGCGTTTATTTGTTGATGGTGATGTATCATTAAATGGTTACTTATATGCAAATTATCCAAATAACAGTATTCCATTAAGTGCTATAGAAGGTAATGGGCCACAAGGACCTCAAGGTGATACAGGTCCACAAGGTGATACAGGTCCACAAGGTGATACAGGACCTCAAGGAGACACAGGACCTCAAGGTGATACAGGACCTCAAGGTGATACAGGACCACAAGGAGATACAGGACCACAAGGAGATACAGGTCCACAAGGTGATACAGGTCCACAAGGAGATACAGGTCCACAAGGTGATACAGGTCCACAAGGTGATACAGGTCCACAAGGTGATACAGGTCCACAAGGTGATACTGGCCCACAAGGCGATACTGGACCACAAGGCGATACAGGTGATACTGGTCCACAAGGCGATACAGGACCTCAAGGAGATACAGGACCTCAAGGAGATACAGGACCACAAGGAGATACAGGACCACAAGGAGATACAGGTCCACAAGGTGATACAGGTCCACAAGGTGATACAGGTCCACAAGGTGATACTGGCCCACAAGGTGATACAGGACCTCAAGGAGACACAGGACCTCAAGGAGATACAGGACCTCAAGGAGATACAGGACCTCAAGGAGATACAGGACCTCAAGGAGATACAGGACCTCAAGGAGA
>Ga0114975_10000720_pt1 | contig 24520 bp, 21 predicted proteins | sample S_130626_EF_Meta_FD_87031 | JGI IMG/M metagenome (GOLD analysis project Ga0114975, IMG submission 87031) | Freshwater microbial communities from Lake Simoncouche, Canada to study carbon cycling - S_130626_EF_MetaG | ecosystem: Environmental > Aquatic > Freshwater > Lake | place: Lake...
AAATAATAGTATGCAATCAGGTAGTAAACCTCAAAATTTTACATAAAGGAAAAATAAAATGGCATTAACATCACCCGGCGTAGAAGTAACGATCATTGACCAAAGTCAATATTTACCAGCCCCAACCAATTCAGTACCACTTGTAGTTTTCGCAACAGCACAAAATAAAGCAAATCCGTCCGGTACTGGAGTTGCAGCTGGAACAACTGCTGCAAATGCAGGAAAACTATATCAAATTACAAGTCAAAAAGACTTGGCAGATTTTTATGGTGTACCTTTCTTCTATACAACAACAAACGGAACTCCTATTCAGGGTTACGAATTAAATGAATATGGTTTATTAGCTGCTTATTCATTATTGGGTACAACTAATCGTTGTTATACATTACGTGCTGATATTGATTTAGCAGCACTTGTTGGGTCAGTTGGTAGACCATCTGCTGCTCCTGCAAACGGCACAGCTTGGTTAGATACCACTACTAGTACCTGGGGTATATTTGAATTTAATGCTACTACTGGTAAATTTACAGAACAACAACCAATTGTAATTACTGATAGTGCATATCTTTCAGGCTTTACACCATTAAGTAGTATTGGTAATATTGGGGACTACGCCGTAGTTGCACAATTGTTTAGCGCAAGCACACAGCAATATTGGTATAAAACTTCCGGTAATTTTTGGGTAATTCTTGGAACACCCCAATGGGCACAATATATTCCGACTGTACAAGGTACAACTTCTAACCCTACTTTAACAGTTGGTGATGCATTTGTTATAGCTACCGGTGGCGGGGTAAGTGTAACAATAACAGTTCCTACTTCACCTAATAATACAGTTGATGGTTTAGCGACTGCTATTAATGATCTAGGGTGGAGTACGCTTGGTGCATCTGTCATTTCGGGTAAACTTGTTATATATTGTTCAATGCCATCGGACTCTACTTCTTATATAACTATTTCAACCGATACAGGAACAGTATTAGATGATATAGGTATACCAGCCGGAGTATATTATCAACCTAATGTATTATATGGTACTTCTGCTCAAATGCCATTATGGACAAGCAGTCAATCAGAACCTCATCCAACCGGTTCAGTTTGGATTAAAGTTGGAAATTCTGGTGGAGGAATAAATCCAGTAATGTCAGAATATAATACTAGACTTGGTGCATGGCAAGTAAAAAATGTAACCTTATCAGACACTCAACAAGGTGCAACTTATCAACTAGATGCCACCGGCGGCCAAGCTATTCCTGTAGGTACATTGATGGGTCAATATGATCGGTTCATGGCAGAAAATTGGAATTCTACTGCATTTACTTACATTAGTTACAGAGCAGCACTTGGGGCAACTGTTGGTACAGGTGTGACAACAGACATTACATTTAATCCTAATTATTCATTGTCTTATGCAAATATTTTTGTTAATGTAAGTATACCAAACTCTGAGTCTTTATCTGATACATATACAGTTTCTATTCCAGATGGTGCTACTGGTCTTGATTTTGTAACTATTTGGTTATCTCAGGGTATACCTTATACAACTGCTAGCTTAACTACAGACGGTGCAATTCAATTGACACACACTGCTGGTGGTGAAATTATTATGAATGATTACATAGTAACACCAGGAGCTAATCAAGGATTTTCTTCTGGATTAATTGCTCAAGCTGGATTTATTAATGGTACTACTACATATGTAAGAGCAGGAAAATCAGTAATAACAACTTATAGCAATATTGCAACAACTACCAATTCTATATCTGGTTCCGGTTGTGTATGTGATATAACAGTTGGTCCTTACAGAAGATACACTTTAGTTAATGACGGTGTAGGCAATAGCGGTGGAACTGGATATGTAGTCGGTGATTTAATTACTGTAGCTGGTGCAAAATTAGGTGGTGCAACTACTGCTAATAATTTAGTATTAGCAGTTGCTGGTGTAAATGGTAGTGGTACAGTAACTGGATTGGCTACTGTATCAGGCGCTTCTAATAGTTTATACGGACTACAAATTTCTAATTGGGTAAACTTAACATATACTGCAAACGAAGGCGCTCCAGTTGGAGATCCTGCTAACGGTACTCCATGGTTTTGGAGTGTTGTAGATGAAGTTGACATTATGGTACAAGCCAACGGTGAATGGAATGGTTATAAAAATATAAACTATGATGACCAAGGCTTCCCTACTCCAACAGGTAGTAATGCAACTGACCCTGCAGGTCCTATCATCTCTGCTTCTGAACCAACTACTCAAAGTGATGGGACAGCATTAGTTTACGGTGATTTGTGGATTGATACCAGTGATTTAGAAATGTATCCAGTTATCAGTCGTTGGCAGTATGATTCTGCTAGTTTGACAGATATGTGGGTGTTAATTGATAATAGCAATCAAACTGGTTCAACTGGTGTATTGTTTGCTGATGCACGTTGGGCAACTAACGATGATACAAATGTTGTTAATGATCCGATACCAACAATTGCAAGTCTATTGACTAGTGATTATTTAGATTTAGATGCTCCTAATCCAGCACTATATCCAACTGGTATGTTATTGTTTAACACACGCCGTTCAGGATATAATGTTAAAGAATATCAAGCAAACTATTTCACTTCTACTAAATATCCAGACGCTACTCTACCATTAGAGACCGCAACTTGGTTATCTGTTAGTGGATTGCAATCAAATGGATCACCTTACATGGGTCGTAAAGCACAACGTCAAATGGTTGTAAAGGCATTACGTTCAGTAATTGATACTAACTATGATATACGTGATGAAGATAACTTCTTTAACTTAATAGCAACTCCGTTCTATCCAGAACTACAACCTAACATGGTTGTGTTGAATGCTGATCGCGGCGAAACTGCTTATATTATTGGTGATACTCCAATGAGATTGCCAGCAGATGCTACCGCAATTCAAGCATGGGCAACTAACGCAGCAGGCGCAGCAAGTACCGGTGAAGAAGGTTGTGTAACACGTAATACTTACTTAGGTCTATTCTATCCAAGTGGATTGACTTCAGACTTATCAGGTAATATTGTTGCTGTTCCACCAAGTCACATGATGTTGCGTACTTTCTTACGTAATGACACTGTTGCTTATCCTTGGTTGGCGGCTGCCGGTACACGTAGAGGTAACATTGACAATGCTACTAACATTGGATACTTAGATAGTGCTACCGGTGAGTTTATAACCACTAAGACACGTATTGGAATTCGTGATGTATTGTATATTAACTTTATCAACCCATTAGTATTCTTTACTGGTGTTGGATTGTTGAATTATGGTAACAAGACAAGTTATAACAGTTCTAGTGCATTAGATAGAGTTAACGTAGCACGACTAATTGCGTATGTTCGTAGACAATTAACATTGGCAACTCGACCATTCGTATTTGAACCAAATGATGCATTAACACGTAATCAGATTTCTGGCGTAGTTCAGACATTGATGATTGACTTAGTTGCAAAACGCGGTATCTATGACTACTTGGTAATTTGTGACGAAAGTAACAATACACCAGCAAGAATAGATAGAAATGAACTTTGGATTGATGTTGCACTTGAACCAGTTAAGGCAGCTGAATTCATTTACGTTCCGGTTCGTGTTCTAAACACAGGTGAGATAGCATCATTATAATAAGCTAGGATAACCCCGAAAGGGGTTATCTGTTTATTTAAGATAAATAAGATTAACAGGAGAAACATAAAATGGCAACAGCCTCACAATCATTGTTCAACATGACAGTAGCAGCAGATAATGCTGGCGGTAATCAGGGCTTGTTAATGCCCAAATTACAATTTAGATTTAGAGTAAACTTTTTGAATTTTGGAACAAACTCAAGTACAATTGAATTAACTAAACAAGTTATTGACTGTGCTAGACCACAAGTTCAATTTGCAGAAATAACATTACCAATATACAACTCAACAATGTATTTGGCAGGTAAAGCAACTTGGCAAACACTAGCTATCAACATTCGTGATGATGCTTCAAATAGCGTAACCAAATTAGTTGGTCAACAATTACAGAAGCAAATGGACTTTGTTGAACAAGCAAGTGCTGCAACCGGCCAAGATTATAAGTTTCAAACAAATATTGAAATTTTAGACGGTGGTAATGGTGCAAATGCTCCTATCGTTTTAGAAACTTGGGAATTGTATGGATGTTTCTTACAAACAGCTAACTACAATACATTGAACTATGCTACTAATGAAGTAGTAACAATTGCATTAACATTACGTTATGATAACGCAATTCAATCTCCAATTGGTTCTGGTGTTGGTTCAAGTATCGCTAGATCAGTAGGTTCAATCGCAACCGGTATTGGTGGTTCTTTATAATTAAGAACTAAACAAATCTAGCATGTCTGGATTTTTTCAAGATCAATTACTCAATGCTGCCGGAGTATTCTTCGGCAGCGATTTCCTGCGTGATTACACTCATGCAAGCAAAACATTTAGACCCAATGCATATCAAAATGCACCTAAGTTTAAATATCTTTTTCATGTATACTTTCAAATAAATTTAGGTACTGGTGCACCGGATAGCAATTATGGTTTATTAGTTAAGTCAGTAAAATTACCTAGTTTTAGTTTCGATACTACTACTCTTAATCAGTATAATAGAAAACGTCTGATACAAACAAAAATAAAATATGATCCAATAGATATTACATTCCATGATGATAACGGAACTGCAACTGGTACTCCAACTGCCGGTGGTAGTGCTAGAGCATTGTGGAAAGCATACTATAATTATTATTATTCAGATGGAAAAAACCCATCCGGTATACTAGCGGGCGCACCCGGTGCTACTCCTATATCAAGGTATAATCCTTCAAGCGGAACTATATCTAGTGCAGATTACAATGTACGTACACAATATACACCTAGTATAACAGGAAATGCTAATTGGGGATACAATGGCGATACACAAGATCCGTCGGGTCAAAAAATACCTTTCTTTAAAAATATAACTATCTTTGGTTTTAACCAACACAATTTTACAGCATACACTTTAATTAATCCTATTATAACAAGATTTACCCATGATACATATGATTATGCACAAAGTACTGGTATCATGCAAAATCAAATGACATTAGATTATGAAACTGTGGTTTATAATGAGGGTGCAATAAGTGGAAAAGCACCGGGTGATATTGTTACTGGATTTGGTTCAGAAACTAACTATGATAGAACACTAAGTCCCATAGCAAGACCGGGTTCCCAACAAAATATATTGGGTCAGGGAGGCTTAATGAGTGGTATAGGTGGCGCAGTTAACAGTCTAAAGGATGGAAATATTTTGGGTGCAATTCAAGCAGCAGGTACATCATACAATACATTTAAAAATACTAATCCGTTAAATATAGCAAAATCAGAAGTGTTGTCAGGAATAACTAATGCGGTTCAAGGTACTCCTAATAGAAATTTAAATGTATCTACCCCTATATTCGGTGCTACTCCATCAACTACTGGTACTGCAAGTTCTCCACCTATTGCCCAAGCATCTCCCACTGTGCCAAATTCTAGAAACGCCGGCTTACAAATATAAATACAATTATGGCAACTATATTAGATCATCGTACATCATTGGATCAAACCGTTAGAATTTTTGATTCGTTTTACGCCTTTAACTTAATTATCAATGCAAGTGAATATGATGTAGTACGTTCGTTTTTTGTTTCAGTATGTGAAACAGTTAACATTGCTGAAAATTTTACCGCTGTGTTTTTTAGGATTTCACAGGAATTACAAATACCTGCTACTGACTTACTAGCATTAATAAAGGGTAAGAAAAAGATGGAGATAAATCAAACATTAGCCTATTATCTGAATAGTTTTAAAAGCAAAACTTCATTATATGGTATAGCTATAAAACCAAAATCAAATCAACCGGTGGCACGTAACATAGTGCAATAATTATGGTTAATTATGCACAGGGTATATACACTCCCAAAAACCCACAAAAATATGTAGGTAAACATAATCCTAAATATAGATCGGGATGGGAATTAACATTTATGACCTTCTGTGATACACACAAGAATGTAACACATTGGGCTAGTGAATCAATGTCAATTCCATATAGAAGTCCGTTAGACGGTAAAATTCACAGGTACATTCCAGATTTCTTTGTAGTGTATCAAAACAAATATGGAAAACAAATTGCCGAAGTTGTAGAGATTAAACCCAAGAAACAAAGTTTAATAGAAAGTCGCACAGCAAGCGCAAGAGATAGAGCAGTAGTTGCTATCAATCATGCTAAATGGGCTGCTGCAAATGCATATTGCAAAAGTCAAGGATTTTCATTTAGAGTTATTACAGAAGATGATCTTTTCCGTAACGGAACTAGAAAATAAATTATTTAGATTTTGCTAATCTAAACAGCATCAAAGTATTAATTACATACTTGCCCGGATCAAATTGCCACCACTCTGAGCCAATACGATAATCTCCCGGTCTTGCATGATGATTGTTATGCCAACCTTCACCAAATGTCAAAAATGACCACCACCATACATTGTGACTAGAATCTTTTGTATCTACTGGACGATTACCAAATATAGGATCATGGTCAATCCAGTTACTAAAACGTGAAGCAATTGTATTAAAGAATACTGGAATTAAAAACAAGTAAACTGCTACAACTGGATTGATTAAAAATAATCCTATTAGTATTGATAGTATCATTAGAATATAGTATTCATGCATAAAGCGTTGAACCGGATCATTGATAATATCTTTGACTAGCCATTTGTTAAATGGTCCACCATAGTTACCTACAATAGCACCGACTGGTCCTAACGTTACCGGACTATGAGGATCACCTTCTTTGTCGGCATAGATATGATGCGCCCGATGGACGAATACCCACCCTACACTACTACCAGTACAACCAAGATTACCAAAAAAACTAAACAAACGTTCTAACGGTTTAACTAATTTATAAGAACGATGTGTTAGTAATCTATGAAAAGTTACAGTAATACCTAAACATGTGATTAAAAAATATCCAAATAAAGACAACAACCAATACTCAGCACCAATTGGATATAATACAGCCCATGAAAATGCAATCAATGCTAGTACCTGCATTGCAATAAAAAACCATTCTCTTGGATACCATAACGATTTTATATTTTTAGCTAACATATTAATTCCTACTTTTATATGTGTATTTATCAACTTTTTAGCAACTTAAATTATAAAGGTCAATATACTACTAAATACTTTTATGACCAAAAAACTAGAAGAACTTTTTGAACTCGACCAAAATGAAATAGATGGCTTAGCAAAGCCTACTCCGGATAATGCACAGGAAATCACTACTGAAGCATTAGATACTCTATCAAAAATAGAACAAGCATTACCTCAAGTACGTGGATTAGACGCTGCGGACAATGAGATGGATGGGCTAGCTGAAATGGCACAATCTAGCTATAAAGATTTGATGGACCTAGGGATGCAAGTTGATAGCAGATATGCTAGCGAGATATTCAATGTTGCTGGAACTATGCTTGGCCATGCTATTACTGCAAAGACTGCTAAACTAAATAAGAAGTTAAAGATGATTGATTTGCAGTTGAAAAAAGCACAATTAGATCAAAAAGAAGCAAACAGAGATAAAGAAATTGAAGCGACTCCTATAGGTGAAGGTAGAGAACTTGACCGTAATGAGTTGCTTAAGATGTTGGCATCAAAATCCGACTAAAAAGATAAATAATATATACAGGAATAAAAAATGCGAAGCCTCAAACAATATATCATGGAAAGTATACATACTTACAATTATACTATCAAAATTGCCGGCACCATTGACAAAAACTTTTTAGATATGTTTAAATACAATCTAAACAAATTTGACCCAGTGGAAATCAGTGAACCAAAAAGCACGCCAATACAGAAATCACCATACGGTTTCCCTAATTTAGAGAACGAAAGTGTAACATTAATCAAAGTTGAATTTAGATATCCAGCAACAGAACCAATGATACAACAACTTGCTCAATTATGTGGTTACAATGTTAACATGGTGCGTATGGTATCTACTGACTTTGATGAAAGCATTGACAGCGAGATGGTTGGATATGAGAATGAGATGAAAGATAGCCCATTGCTTGATAAAGAAGAAATGGGTGAGCAACCAAATGCCAAAGAAGCAAGCAAAGCGTATGGTGATTCATATTTACAATCAATCAAAGACCAATCAAAAGATTCTAAGATTGATATTCCATATGCAGGAACAAGAACAAAAGATTCGTTTGACCCGTTCAAGCCATATCTAGATGATAAGAAAATGGGCGATAAGAGTCCAATGAGTACTATAAAGATGCCACCAAAGCCAAAGACTGGCGCCGCATATAACCGTTAAGGAAAACAAAATGGATTTCAGAGATATATTAAAATCATTCGACAACCTATCTGAAGGTGAAAAAACTACTACTGATAAAGGTACAGTTCACAAATCAGGCCCGGGTGGATATGGAAATAAACACGGATCAGAAGATGTTACCGATCAGTATGGTAAACCAGTTGGTCGTATGAGTTTAGGTAAACTTGGTGCTAAAAATGAACCAAAGCGTGGCAAAGGTCGTCCACCAAATCCTGACAAAGCAAAAGAGTATGATAGCACAGGATTAAACAAGGCAATGGGAATAGGTAAACCACCTAAGCCAACTGGCAAGCCTAGTGTTAAACATAGTCTTAAAGAATACTTTGATCAAATGGATGAAGCATTAAGCGAAGCAGGTTTAGCAGTACAACCAATGCCAGCTACACCGCAACAAAAGCAACAACAAGCAGTAGCAACAAAGCCATCTTTTATGATTAAAGATCCTGCTAATCCTAACATGCCGGCTATTACTACACAAGATCCAGCAGTAGTTCAAGCAGCTAAGAATGGTACAATGTCAATGCAAAAGCCGGGTGCAGCACCTACTACTCAACCAGGAGCTACACCGGCAGCAGGTGCGGGTTCACAAGTTGCTCCAATGGAAGAAGATGATAAAAATTGGATTAAAGGTGCTATTAAGCAGCCAGGTGCATTCACTAAGAAAGCATCATCACATGGCATGACACCAAAAGAATTTGCTAATAAAGTATTAGCACATAAGGCAGATTATCCAGCCAAGACAGAAAAGCAAGCAACTCTTGCTAAAACATTAGGCAAGATGCACAATGAAGCTGATATGGAAGAAGGTTGGAAAGGTGCTGCAATTGGCGGAGCATTAGGCTCATTAGCAGGACCGGCCGGTGCATTAGCTGGTGCAGCAGCAGGACATTTTGTAGGTAATGATATGGCAAAATGGGGCAAAGATAAACAAGTTGCTAAAACAGCACAAGCACAAAAGCCAGCACAGTCAGCTAGAACAGGACCAGTCATTAATGATTATAGAAAAAACAAAGAAGTTGCAGAAGCAGAAGCGCCGCAACACTTTGCACAATCAAGCCCACTAAGCACTGCTAACCGCGGTGTATTAGAAGGCAAGAAGGGTGTTAATCCTTTCGCCAAGAAAGATACTAATAAAAAGCCAGACGCTGATAAAGATGGAGTTCCTGATTGGGCTGACAAGAAGCCTGGCAAAGATGATAACGAAGGCAAAAAGAAAGGTGCAGCACCTAAGAAAGGTGTAAATCCTTTTGCTAAAAAAGATGACAAAAAGAAAGTGAAAGAAGGTATGGACAGTAAACTACAAGCAGCGAGACTTAGAGGTAAGAGTCATGCTCTTTCCAAAGAAGCATACAATTGTCACTACGATGACATGGAAGAATCACGTTGCTACCATGAAGGATTCAAAGAAGGTCTAGATGAGTGCTATGGTCAGATGCCAATATTAGGTCGTACAAGAGTTGGTGAAGTAGACGAGGCTTATGTGGCTAATCCATCTAATCAATATGATCATTATGGTGATGAGGCTTCTCCAGAAGAACACAAAGCATACCAAGATGAATTGAATTTGTATAAGACTCCGGGTGCTCATCCTGCTCTAGCATCAATAGGCATGGGCCGCGCTCAAGATATGAATAGTCGTTTAATTCAAACATTACAAAAAAGAGGAAAGCCTGTTCAACAAGCATTTGGTGAAAACGAAGTAGGCACAATGGCTAGCTATGGCGCACATGATGAGATGGACGAAGCGTATGTTGGTCACTTAGATATAAGAGGTGATAGGGGAGGCGATCAAGCTGACGCCGACGAATATAGAAAAGAATTTCATTTATATAATCCACGTATTGCTGATAAGCAACGTAATAGTGATTTAACAATTGGCGGATTCACCCGAGCGCAAGGTGTGGGACAACGTTTAGGTGATGTAAATCGCCGCAACAAAGATGCTGCTGCAAAAGCAAATACGCTTGGTGGTCGTGTTAAATCAGCATTTGGCATGGACGAAGGTGAAATAGATGAGATGGATAAGACTTCTTACATGAAGCAACAGGCAATTAAAACACCAGGTGATACATTCAAGGCGTTTGGTCAGACAATGAGTGATAAGGATGTACTAGATGAATTAGCCTTTGAAGCATTAGACAAGCAATTGAATGCTATTCTTGAAGGTAAAGAAGTATCAGAAGGCATGACTGTTTCTATCAGTAAAGGTCAACAAGGATCTCCTGATTCAGTAAGTGTATCAGCACAAGACGGTGAAGCTGACCAATTGTTATCTATCATCAAATCAGCAGGCATGGGCTTGTTTGGTGGTGATGAACAAAATGGATATGGTGCACCACAAGGCTCAGCAGGTGCTCACGGCGGTATCAGTGTAGTTGATGACCATGATGGTATGATGGCATTGATGAAGAAATTGTCCGGTGGTGGTGAGATGCAAAGTGACAGTGATTACGAAAGTGAAGAAGGTCACGGCGAAGAAGGTCACGGCGAAGAAGCATGCGGAACATGCGGTCAAGCACCATGTGGTTGTGAGCAAGAACAAGTAGATGAAGTAGAATCAGAAGATCAAATGGAATTTGAAGTTGCTGAAAATGCCCCAGATTCTGGCGCTGATAATACTAACGCTGATGTTGCAGGTAATGCAGCAGCTAATAGCGCATTGGCAACAGCGGATGCAGGTGCTGATGAAGAAGAAGGTGAAGTCTACTCAAGCCCAACTAACGAAGCTGAAGATGAAACAGGTGAAGAAGCTGGTAAGAAAAAAGAAGAAACAGTGGCAGAATCTTTTGCTAATCTTTACAAGAAATTAGCATTCTTATCAGAAGAATCAATTGATAAAGAAGAAGATGAAAAGGCTGAGAAAGCTGGAAAGAAAGTTGCCAAAGATATCGAATATGACGAAGGTCATAAAGGTAAAGATGACAACAAGGCAGAAAAAGCAGGCAAGAAAGTCACCAAAGACATTGAGTATGATGACAAGAAAGACAAGAAAGAAAAGAAGCTAGACGAATGGGCTAATGAAGCTGGCAAGAACGGCACAGACGCAGCATTTGAAGCAGACATTGACTTTATGACTAAGGTTATCAGTGGTGGATTGAATAAACAAAAATCTACTGGTCAAACAACTATCCCAGTTATCAATGGTCAAAATAGTCGTATGGGTGTTGATGGATTAGGTAGTCCAATGAAAGAATCAACAGATTTGTTAAAAGACTACATGAAATTAAGCGGTCTATAAAAGAATCGTAATTTAAAATACCCGGCTTATGTCGGGTATTTTTTTGGGTCTCCGTTTCTTAAATAACGATAAATACATTATAAATAGGTAACATAAACATGAGCCAGCAAAATATTGACTTTGGTAGTTTTCCCGATGATCCGTCAGCGGATGCAATAAGAACCGCATTTAATAAAGTACAGAATAACTTTGACCAGTTGTTTGGTGCTAATGCAAATACTACCGTAACTTCTATTAATAGAACCCCGGGTGCAGGTATAACTGTTAACTATCCTACAGGTAATGTAGTTGTTTCTGCAAATATTGCATGTGTACAAGTTTCTACTAGTTCATTAAGTATTGGTCGAGGTAGTAATGGTTTCAGTAATGCATTAATTACCTCTTCATCTCAAACGTTAGTAGTTGATATAGATCCTGATCAGGTATATTCTAATTATTTTGCAGATGTTAATAATGGTTTATCAGTGTTTAATGGTAATTTATCTAGTAATTCAAACTATCAATCTAATATAACACGGGTAGGAACGTTAGTATCATTGATTGTGTCAGGTAATGCAAACTTCAGCGGTTCTAATACATATATTAGTAGTGTGGCTAATCTTAGAATTCCTGGTGGTAGTGCTGGGTATGGATTGGTAACAGATGGAACAGGAAATTTATCTTGGTCTGCTGCTGTTACTGGTAATAGTACTCCCGGTGGATTACCTACATATGTACAGTTTCAGGGCACCGATGCAAATACAGGTAAATTTGCCGGTAATGCAGGATTTACCTTTCTTGCTGGAAATGGATTACTTAGCGCACCTTCACTAGCAATAGCACAAGATGCAACTGCTGCTAATTTTATAGGACCATTAACTAATGGTAATAGTAATATTACTATTACAAGTAATTCTGACATTACATTCACTTCTAATAGTAATAGCACAATGATAATAACTGCGACTGGTGCTAATATTACCGGTACAGCAAACATAAGCGGAAATGCTAATGTAGGTAATATTGGTGCTACTCAGGCAATTATTACTACTAGTGCTAATATCCCTATTATTCAACAAGGTAATAGTAACATTACTATTACAAACGGTGGTAATATTACAGTATATGCTAACGGTAATTCAACGGCTAGATTTACTATTTCAAATGACGGTATAACTACTAATGGTGCGTCAAATGTAAGTGGTGCATTAACCGTTGGTGGTAATATATCAACATATGGTAGTAACGGTAAACTACAAGCAAATAATATAACTGCAACTGGTGCTGCTACTGGTAATGCCAACGTATCAACAGTTACAGGTGATTTGGGTTTAAGAACAATTGCTAGTACATATACAGATAATTCAGCAGCAGCAAGTGCTACAATAGCAAATGCAGCAATACATGCAATTGCACAACCAACATTGGCGGCAGCAAACGCAACAGTTACATTCACTAATGCTGCTGCTCTTTATATTGCAAATGCTCCTGCTGCTGGGGCAAATGCTACAATAACTAATCCATATTCATTGTTTGTAGCAAATGGTAGTACATATTTTGGCGGCGCCAATATGTATGTTGCTGGTAACTTGATTGTTGCAGGTAATGCAACGTATTATAACATTACTTCTTTTGTTGTTCAAGATCCTATCATTTCATTAGGTGGAGGACCAAATGGAAATGCATTAACTTCAAATGACGGAAAAGATAGAGGTGCTGCATTACAATATTTTACCACAACACCTGTAACTGCATTCATGGGATGGGATAATAGCAATGGCGAATTTGCATTTGGTAGTAATGTAAGTATTGCTAGTGAAGTAGTAACATTTACTACTTTGGGAAATGTTCGTGGTTTAACTTGGGCAGGTAATGTAGAGGGTGCATTTGCTAACTTTACTGGTAATATCACAACAACAGGCAACGCTGATTTGGGTAATACTGCAACTGCTAACTATTTTGTTGGAAGATTATACGGAACTGCTAATGTAGCGACATTAGCTAATACAGTAACAACTAATGCTCAACCAAATATAACAAGTGTCGGTACATTAACCTCACTAGCTGTAACAGCTAATACTACATCAAATAATTTCATTGGTAAATTGGCTAATGGTAATAGTAATATCAGTATTACCGCAGATAGTAATATTGCATTCAATGCTGTGGGAGTAGGTATTGCTAATATCACAGGTACCGGTATCAACGTAGCCGGTACCGGTAACTTCACTGGTAATTTAGCAGCAGCAGCACATTACGGTCCATTGGCAAATGGCAATAGTAATGTTCAGATAGCATCAGCAAATGGTAGTATAACATTAACTGCCGTTGGTAATACTATTATGACAATTACAGGTACTGGTGCTAATATTGCAGGTACTGCTAACGTCACTGGTAATTTATCAACCGGTAACATAAATGGTGGTAATTTAGTAACAGCCAATTTTATATCAGGTGATGGTTATTTATTAAGTAATTTAACTATTTCGGCAGGTAGTTCCATAGTTAGTGGTAACTCTAATGTATCAGTAAGTGCAAATGGTAATGTAACAATGTATGTTGCAGGAAATACAACAGCTAGGTTAACTGCTACTAGTACAGGAATAGTTGCTAATGGTACAATGAGTGTATCTGGTAATTTAAGTGCAGGTAATATAAATGGTGCTGCACAGATATTAGCAACTGCAAATATTACCGCACCTCAATTAATATCTAATGTTGCATCCGGTACTGCTCCGTTTGTTGTAACAAGTACAACACAAGTTGCTAACTTGTCAGTAGCAACCGCTGGTACTGCAACTAGTGCTACTACAGCAGGTACAGTAACAACAGCAGCACAACCTAATATAACAAGCGTTGGCACATTAAGTTCATTGGGAGTATCAGGCGCAGTAACAGCAAGTACACTAGTTTCTAACGTAGCGACAGGTACTGCACCATTGACAGTAACAAGTACAACACAAGTTGCTAACTTGTCAGTAGCAACTGCTGGTACTGCTACTAGTGCAACTACAGCAGGTACAGTAACAACTAATGCTCAACCAAACATAACAAGTGTCGGCACATTAACAAGTCTTGCTGTCACGGGTAATATAACAAACGGCAATCTTACCGGTGGTAATTTAGTTAGTGCTAGTTACTTAACTGGTACATTAACAACAGCAGCACAACCTAATATCACTAGTCTTGGTACTCTGCTTAATACATCAATGGGTTCAAGTAATTCGTTGTCAGGTGGTAATTTAGTTAGTGCTAGTTACTTAACTGGTACATTAACAACAGCAGCACAACCAAACATTACTAGTACCGGTACATTAACTGGATTGGGTGTTAATGGTACTATAACAGCAGTAAACATTACTGCAAATTCAGGTGTGTTTTCAGGCAACGGTGCTAGTCTAACTAGTTTACCGGGAGCGAATGTAACCGGTACTGTACCTAACGCAAACGTTTCTATTTACGGAGCAGTAACTCAACAGACAACAGGTACATACTATCCAGTAATGGTTAATGGAAATACAACAGCAAATTATGCTCACGCAGTAACACCAGGCATATCATTTAATATAGCCACTAATACAGTATCTGCTACAGCATTTGCCGGTAACTTAACAGCAACTGGTACTGTACAAGCAGCAAACGTAATATCTACTGCATTTATCCAACGTGCAGTTACAACAGGTGTTTCTGCTAATGGTTCTACTCAAGCACAAGCAACAGCATTAACTACTGAAATTAATATAGTAAGTGCAGTAGGTTCTGGCACTGGTGTTAGATTGCCGGCTGCAATTGCAGGCACAGTAGTATACATTACTAATTCTACTGCAAATAGTTTAGTAGTGTATCCTCAAACTAGTGGACAAATTAATAACCTTGGAGCTAATATTGGATTCAGTCAAGGTGCTAATTCAACTTTACAATTCATGGCACCTACTACAACGCAATGGTATACAATTGGCGCTACATGGGCATAACAGGAGACAAGATGGTAACACTAGATTTATTAACACATATGTGTCCCAAAACAAAATCAAGTATTCTTGAGGGATACTTAGAACCACTCAATACTGTAGCAGAATATTATGAGATGAATGTTAATCCAGCAAGATTGGCAGGCTTTCTAGCACAAACAGCACATGAGTCCGGTGGGTTTACTGCCATCAAAGAAAATCTAAACTATAGTGCTAAGGGACTACGTGGTACATTTGGTAAATATTTTCCCAATGATGAAATAGCTAATCAATATGCGAAAAAGCCAGAGCGTATTGCTAATCGTGTATATGCTAATCGTATGAGCAATGGACCAGAAGAATCAGGTGATGGTTATCGCTTCTGTGGCCGTGGATTAATTCAATTGACCGGTCGTGCCAACTATACTAAATTTGCAGCAGACTTGGGCATGAGTTTAGAAGATACCGTAGCTTACTTAGAAACACCAAATGGTGCTGTAGCAAGTGCAGGATGGTTTTGGGATAACAACAAACTAAATCAATATTGTGATAGTGGAGATTTTGTAACATTAACTAAACGTATCAATGGTGGTACTATTGGATTAGAAGATAGAAAGCATCACTACGAATTAGCGATGCATTATTTAACAACATAATATGGCACAACCAATTTGGAATACAGCAGCAGGATCTATTGGATCATACCCATACGGGTATGATATACTATATATATTATCTGCATCCCCTGTTTCACCGTCAACTAGTATTAGATATAGTGTCTTGGCAGGAAGTTTGCCTTCCGGTATAACATTAAATATTAATAATGGCGCTTTATCAGGAAAACCAACAATAGTTACAAAAGATACAGTTACAACTTTTACAATAAGAGCAACCGATAATTTAAATAATATACGTGATAGAACATTTAGCATGACAGTAACTGGTACTGCTATTCCACAATTTACTACTCCGTCGGGAGTGTTATTAAGTACACAAGATAGTATTTGGACACAACTTCAAATTAACTATTCTAATCCAGACAGCAACAACAAAGTAATAGTTGAATTGCAACAAGGTGTATTGCCCCCCGGCTTAGAAATATCATCTAGCGGCCTAATTCAGGGATATCCAACTCCACCTTCAACTTTTGTTACATTAGCACAAGTTACAACAGTGGGAGTAACAACCGATTCATCAACTAATTACATTTATGTTATAAATGCCAGTGGCATAATTCCTGGAAGAGAAGTGTTGTTTACAAATACAATAGGTAGTTTAAATTCTGGACAAACATATTATGTAAAAGCGGTTGATAATATATTAAATGCATTTACTGTAAGTGTAACTCAAAATGGTAGCACATTCCCGTTAACCGATGCCACTGGAGCAATGAATGTAACGTTGCCCCCTATTAATACAGGTCAACCTACTATTAGAACATATAATTTTGTATTAAGATTATTAAGCGCATTAGGTGGTAATACTGCTTCATATTCAATAACTGTCATTAATCAAAATACTCCTTCTAGTTTGGGTGGTCCAGGTAATCCTCCTAATTCTAGAAATCCTACTTTATTGAATACAAGACCATTAACAATTTCACCTACTGACGCTGATCCATACTATGGTTATTATTTGTTGCCACCTGCACCACCTAGCCAAAATGTCCTATTAGGAACATTTTTAAGTGATAATTATTTTGCATTTAAATTAATAGGTTATGATTTTGACGGCAATGATATAACATATATTTGTTCAGGTCTTCCGCCTAATGTAACATATAATTCTACTACTGGATGGATAACCGGTACACCAATATTATCTTTACCAGGCATTAATACATACAGATTTACTGCACAAGTAGTTAAAAAATCTAATCCCGGAATAGGATCACCAGTTTTCAATCTAACATTAAACTTAAGTTTAGATGTTACAGGTAAAATTGAGTGGTTAACATTAGATAATTTAGGTACAATATATAATGGAACAATTAGTACGTTGAAAGTTACAGCTATATCTGATGTGCCGCTGGTATATAGAATTACAGACGGTGCATTGCCTCCTAATTTAGAGTTATTGTCAAATGGAGAAATAACTGGAATAGTAGCAAGCCAACCAACTGATACTTTCTTAGATGTTGGTACTAACACTGATTTTAGTTTTACTGTACAAGCATATTCTAGTGATTACTCAATTGTTGAATCTAGCAAAACATTTAACTTAACTGTATATCAAAATTATGGTCAACCAACTGATATACTTTATATACAAGCAACCCCTAGTGTAGCAGATAGACAAATACTACAAACATTATTAGATAATGATTCATTGATACCAACAGAGTTGTTGTATAGATCAAATGACGTTTATTTTGGGAAAGCAACTAGTGTAGTATATGAACATGCGTATGGAATATATGCTAGTGAAATTCAAGACTATCTCGCAGCAGTAACTGAAAATCATTATTGGAGAAACATCACATTAGGTGAATTAAAAACTGCTGTAGCAAAAAATGAAGCCGGTGAAATAATATATGAGGTTGTGTACAGTGAGATTATAGATAACTTAGTAAACCCGCAAGGTGTAAGTATTGAAAGTAGTATATATTGGCCAAGACCTATAGATTTGTTTCTTGGTCCTTGGTATACTAGTGTGACAGATATCTATACTAGTTATATAGAATTATTAGATCAACAATATTATACTAGTTTGACTCCGGGATATGCACGTATATTATATCCAAATAGTTTATATAATATGCGTAATCGTGTAGCTGATGTTCTAGGTCAAGTTTTTAATAGTACATTACTACCACAATGGATGACGAGTCAACAAGCAAATGGTAGTACATTGGGTTATACTCAGGCTTGGGTAATTTGCTATACAAAACCAGGATGTGCTGATCTTATTAAAGCAAATATAGAAGCAAATTGGCAATATACATTAAATCAAATCAATTTTGAAATTGATAGATTTACCGTTAATAAGAGTATTACTTATAATTGGAATAATAAAATTGCCCCCGCAGCTTGGAATGAATTACCTAGTGCAACCCCTGTACCCGATCCATTAAATAGTAAGGATTTTTATGTATTATTCCCGAGACAAACTATTTTACCGAATAAAACTCAATACTAAATACATATAACGGACGGAATATAAAACAATGAGTACCATCAATACAAACCCAATTAATGTAAATTATCCAGTGCCCGGTGTTAATAATAACAGCCAAGGGTTCAGGGATAACTTTGCCTCAATTGTAACTAATCTAAACACAGCAGCAACTGAAATTACCGACTTACAAAACAAAGTAGTAGTTAAACAAGCATTAACTGGAACTACAATTAACAATGATATGGCTAATACGCTTATCAGTAATGCTAGTACTAGAAGTTTTAGAGCAACTACTTATAATTTAGGTAATGCAATGGCTGGAACTGTTTTCATCAATGTCGCATTAGCTGATGTTCATTATGGAGCACTTGCTGGTAATACAACATTTAATTTTAGTAGTTGGGCACCTGCAGGAACACAAAGTAATGTTCAATTGAATATTAATGTTCCGGCTAATGTAGCAGCTACTGCCAATTCTGTAATTACTTTCTCAGGTAATGTAGTTCTTGCTGATGCTAATAATGGTGGTTCTAGTACACTTGAAAACTTCTCTAATGTGGGCGGTGTAGTTAGTGTCACAGTACCATATGGTGTAAATCAACTTAATTACTTAATCAGTACTACTGATTGCGGAAATACACTATACATAGCACCAATCAATAGACCTAGAGTAGCAACTGCAATACAACAACGTAGTCCTATTCCAACTGGATTTAAGGGTGATGTTGCAGGTGATGTAGCTGTAGATGCAACTTATATATATGTTGCTACTGGTACATATGATTCCAACATCGCAAACACAACACAGATAGTACAAACATATGCATCAGGAAATATAATTCGTTGTAATTCTTGGCCTAGTAATGGTGGTGGATTTATTGCTAATGCACCAATTATATTCAATGGTACTTCATTTGGTGGTATAGTTGCCGGAACAACTTATTACATTAAAACAGTTAGTAACCCTAACATAACAATATCATCTACTGGATTTGATGGTACACCTGGCAATGCCGTGGCGCTTAGTGATGCTACTGGCAGTATGGCTGCTGATAGTTATAATGGTAATTCAATATGGAGACGTATTGATTTAGCAACTGCTACCGGTAATGATATAGTTACTGGTAACTTAACAGTTAACTATAGTGCTAATATTGGTACAACCTTAAATGTAACCGGAAACATCACTGGTGCTAATTTAAATGGACCACTTGCGAATGGTACAAGTAATGTAAGTATACCGACAGTTAACTCAACTGTAAACACAGTAGTGGCCGGTACTACAAGAATTGCTGCTACTACATCAGGAGCAACTATTACCGGTACATTAGGAGTATCTAGCACAATTACCGGAACTACATTAGTATCTAACATTGCTACTGGCACTGCTCCGTTAACGATTACAAGTACAACCGTGGTTCCTAATCTGTATGTAGCACGTGCCAATGTTAGTGATTATGATACAGTAACGTTAGTTAATACTGGAACTTATTATCCTCAATTAGTTAACGCTACTTCAGGTAATTTAGCTACTGGGGCAAATGCAAACTTATCATTTAATGCTGCAACAGGTAACTTATCTACAACAATATTAAGTGCTACCGGTAATGTAACTGCTGCGAATACAGTAACTTCAGCATATGCAATTGGATCTGTTGGTACTGCTATTGCAGCAGCAGGTACTGTACAGGCAAATGCTACTGCAATCACCAAAGATAATAATATTGTATCTACTGTTGTAGTTGGAGCAGGTGTTGTATTACCAACCGCAGTTGCCGGTATGAGAATTTATATTAAAAATACTTCAGCAAATGCACTTTTGGTTTATCCTGCAACTAGTGGTATAATCAATTCATTAGCAGCAAATGCTGCTTATTCACAAGCTGCAAATGCAAGTGCGTTTTATATATCTAGCAGCACCACTCAGTGGTATAGTTATTAAAATATAACGGGTATCTAATACCTAACTAAATATTTGAATGGAACATCCATTCTTAAACAGAGCAGCATTGTCCGAAAAGACGTTGGAAGAAATTCAAACGTCTTTGACCGACTTGATGAATAAACTTAATTTCGCCCACAGAACTGGAAACAGACCATTAATCAATCAACTTCACATGGTAATAGAAAGTTATCGTGCTGAAGCAAGTAAAAAACTAGACGAGGTAATGAAAAAACAAAATCTCCAAAGTCAAGTTTATATACAAAAAGAGGATCAAATTGGCAACAAAAATAGAACGTGAATTTGCATTTCAAGCAGCAGTTTACTTTGAAGGTGAATTCTTAATGACCATCTACGAACTTGCATTAAAAATGGAAGTCGATACTGCATCTATTAAAGAACAAAATATAGCAATGGATAGAATACATTACTTCTTACATGAAGGTTTGGGTAATAGCGTATTTGTTGAAGATACTGACAAAAAAAATATAGAAAAATATCTACAGGCAGATATCAAAGTATGTACATTGCCCGATGAACCATACGACCAAATTATAACCATCTTGTTATTACTTAAACTAAACGCAATTACTGAAGGTAAAATAATCATCACAGAAATATCACTACGTTCTGGGTTAAGTGACGATGTTAAATTTGTGTATGATATACAATCCATTGCTAATCATCCATTCGGTAATAAAGGATGGTGGACAGATTCTACTACCTCTATATCAGACTTATCTAAATCTAATAAAAAGGATAAAATAGTTAGATTGATAAAACAACATTGTGATTGGTCAGGAGTTGGGTTAGATTGGGAACAAAAAGAACACAAACCTACTGAAATTATTTTCAGTAGCGACCACGAAAAACAACCATAATTGTTGATTTTCACAAAACACTATGTTATAATACATAGATGAAAACTGACAATTATGGACAACTAATTCTCACAGAAGATGATTTGTGTGATTTATATATGCGTGACCCAACACGCACTATCAAAACTTGTCTAGTAGATGATAGCATCAACCTAGACAATATCTTTCTATCTAATGAAAATCTACCTACTTTAGTAGAATATGTTGAATCTAAATTGTCATTGGAAGAATTTGATAATAATAATCAATTGCAATGGCAAATGCCTGCTGAATACTATGAAATAGATATTGCTAAATGGGTATTAGATCAATGTAAGACTGAAGAAGAACTGCAACGAGCAGGGGATGAATTAATTAAATTTCATGATAGGAATATGTTCCCGTTACTAAAGTATTTAAAATATCTTGTTGATACAATGCGTAGAAACAATATCGTATGGGGTGTTGGGCGTGGTAGTAGCGTGGCCAGTTATGTATTGTATTTGATCGGAATTCATCGTATAAATAGTTTGTACTATCAATTATCGGTAGACGAATTCTTAAAATAAGGAGATTTGATATGGGAATATATAGATCAGCGATGGGTAAATCCATTGATATGGGTTCATTAATAGCAAAAAATGAAAAGACTAGAGCCGTTGGCAATGTTAAAAATTTAAATGCACGTGGTGATACTATTGACGGTTTCGGTAGAGTAGTTAAACCAGTTACTGAAAAAGTTAATAATGCATACAGCAAAACAGTGGGGAATCGTTCAGCGCAGCCCACTACTCAAAAAGTTACTAAACCTACTATACAGCCGGACGAAGTTATTGAATTAACACCCGAAGAACTTGAACTAGACAATTCATTGAATGATGATTTAGAGATTGAAAAAATTAAAGCAGAAGAAGTAAAGAAAGCCTCAAAGAAGAAATAACATGGAAGAAAAAAAACTAGCATTTGAACCGCATAAGTTTAAGAAAAGTCAATTCAAACCAATCGGCGCACATATCATTGTTTATGATATGAGTTTTGATGTTCGTATTACAACTAGTGGTATACTATTACCCAATGATGATATGAAAAGTGCTGGCATCAGACCTCGCTGGGGAAAGATATACAAGATTGGTGCAGAGAATAAAGACCCTGATTTGTATGAAGAACTATGGGTTATGGTAAGTCATGGTCGCTGGACACGTGGAATCGATATCGAAGATGAAACGGGTAAGAAAACATTGCGTAGAGTCGATCCTAGTGATATACTAATGATGTCAGATGAACAAGTATATGACGAAACATTTAGCGACAAGGTGTATTAATGATAAATTGGTTTAAGCAAAAAGTTATTAGCTGGGTTAGAGAAGATTGGAATAAAGTCCGACATGGCGATAGCGATGTGTTCCAAGGACAATCTTCAAAATCTATTGGTATTGGTACTATTAGTTCAGGTCGTAGGATAGATCAGTCAAATGGTATGAACTTTACAATACATTCAGCGAACGGCGGATATGTTATGGAGTATAATACATATGATCCTAGAACAGAAGAACGTAATAATGCATTGCATATCATTACTAGTGAACAAGACTTAGGTCAAAGTATCGGACATATTATCACACTGGAGATGCTTAGAAAATGAAGAACCAACTCTGGGTTGAGCGTTATCGCCCCAAATCTGTATCAGATTATGTATTCGTAGACGAACGACAGAAACAGCAAGTAGAAGGGTGGATAGCTAATGGTTCTATCCCTCACTTACTATTGAGCGGTGACCCCGGTACAGGTAAGACTACTCTCGCTAAAGTTCTAATCAATGAACTTGGTGTAGAAGATTATGATGTACTAGAAATCAATGCGAGTCGTGAGAATGGGGTAGCAGTAGTGCGTGATAAAATCAATGGATTCGCACAAACAATGCCGTTCGGTAAGTTTAAAGTGATTCTACTTGACGAGGCTGACTATACAAGTCCAGAGTTTCAAGCAGCATTGCGTAATGACATGGAAGCATATGCTGATACTGTGCGTTTCATTCTTACTTGTAACTATGAACACAAAATCATTCCAGCATTGCGTGAAAGTCGTTGCCATAAGTTTCATATTGCTAAACCTGATCGTACAGAATATACAGCAAGGGCAGCAACTGTTCTTGTAACTGAGGGTATTGAGTTTGATTTAGATACATTGGACAGCTATGTACGTGTAGCATATCCAGACTTACGTAAATGTTTGAATCAACTACAAGTTAATAGTAGTACAGGTAAATTGTTGCCCCCGCAATCACAGGGTAATAGTGAACATGAGTTACTATTAGAAGCAACAACTTTGTTTAAAGCTGGAAAGATTATTGAAGGTCGTCAGCAACTGATGCAATACATTGCCTTGTATCCAACACGCATAGAAGATACTTACAAGTGGATGTATGATAATTTAGATTTGTGGGGCAAGCAACAAGAAAAGCGTGATGCAAGTATCATTGTTATTCGTAACGGTTTGGCACAATTACCATTAGTTGGGATCCCTGAAATTAGTTTAGCCGCAACATTAGTGGAGTTGACATCGTGAGATATTTATTGATTTTATTTGTACGTAAACCAAACGGACAAATTGATGAACAAGTTTCTATTAGCAAACGTGTGCGTACATCTGACCTACAATCTTGTAACGTTATTTTAGATTTTGGTAAAAAGAAAGTACAGAAATGTGTTATTGAAGGTAAAGTAGTTGATACAGATTGGGATAAATTAATTGAATATTACAAAAGAATTTATCCTGCGTTAGTTGACCAATTAGAAAAGAATAATACTGAATCTGAAGTTCAGTCAAAATAAAAAGAGGGGCAATTGCCCCTCTTTTTAACTGTACAAGTTTAGTACATGTTCGATGATGCGGTGCCTTTGAACGTCTTTAATGTCAAAGGTACATAATTGCAACCCTGGTATCACCCCCTTCCTCAATCGATTTTGTAAGTCTAGTAGCCCATTGTCGGCTGATTTTCTATCGGCTTGTTCAATATCGCCAGTAATT
>Ga0114975_10000724_pt1 | contig 24445 bp, 38 predicted proteins | sample S_130626_EF_Meta_FD_87031 | JGI IMG/M metagenome (GOLD analysis project Ga0114975, IMG submission 87031) | Freshwater microbial communities from Lake Simoncouche, Canada to study carbon cycling - S_130626_EF_MetaG | ecosystem: Environmental > Aquatic > Freshwater > Lake | place: Lake...
CGCCACATGCGCTTGAGCACGTCGCAGGCCACGAAGGCGTCCTCGGACAGCCCGTACCGTGGGCGCTTGTCCTTCTTGGTCCAGCCTAGGAACTTGTCGGCCTTGGCCACCACGTCGTCTGGGGCGTCCAGCAGGACCTTCTCGGCCAGGTCGTCCAGGTCGATGCCGTAGGCCCCGGCAAACGTCGCAAACGCGCCCACGCCGCCCTCGTAGCCCAGCGCCAGTTCCTGCACCTTGCCCACCTGCCGCTGGTCGCCGGTGACCTTGTCTGGTGCCACGCCAAAGGACTTGCTGTAGGCCAGCTTGTACAGGTCAGGACCCTCACCGGCGTCGAAGTCGCGGAAGGCCTTGAGCTTCCATTCCTCGTTGGCCAGCCAGCTCTGTACGCGGCCCTCAATGTTGGACAAGTCGGCCACCACCAGCCGCTTGCCCGGGGGCGCCACGATGCAACTGCGGATGGCCGAGCTCACCAGCTCCATGATGTTGTCGGTGGTCAGGTGGGCGCACCCAGCGCGCAGCGCTTCAATGCCCGCATCAATCTGCTTCTGCTTGAGCGTGGGCCTGGGCAGGTTCTGGGGCTGGAACAGCCGCCCGGCCCACCGCCCCGTGCGCAGGGCACCGCAGAACTGCAACAGCCCGCGCAGGCGGCTGTCCAGGCTGGTGCCGCGCATCAGCACACGGTATTTGGCCGTGCTGGTGCTGCTGGCTTGCAGCCGGATGGTCAGCAGCTCGCGCATGGCCGGGTTCAGGTCGAGCGTTGATAGCGTCTTCTCGATAGTCGCCATTTGCAAGTCGGGCAGGTCCACGCCGAAGGCCTCAAACAGGTGCAGCCGGAAGACTTCGTTCAAGGTGGCACTGGCCACGCTGCCGTCGGTCAGCGCCTGAGTGCGCCCAGCCAGCTCGTGCTTGGCCTTGTCGATGGCCTCAATAGCCGATTTCACCAGGGGGAGGTCGATGGCCACGCCACGGTCGTTGATGCGCTGGTCGAGCTGCCACAGCTCGCGCTCGGCGGGCGTGAAGTTGATCATGGGCATGCGCTTCTTGACCTCGCGCATGGCCTCAATGTCACTGGCGGCGTAGGCCTTGAAGCGCTCCCACTCCTCGGGGTGCGTCTCGCGGGTTGCGCGGTCCAGCTTGCGGTTCTTGCCCAGCGGCTTGGTGAAGAGCTGGATCAGTCGCTTGCCGTCCTTGTCCTTGGCCTTGTCGGAGGGCAGGCCCAGCACCTCGCAGAGCATGCCGAGGCTGCCGGGCAGGCTGTGGGCCATGGCCTGGACCATGGTGTCGTGTATGCGGCTGGTGGGGATGTCTATGCCCCAGGCGTGCCTGATAACCGTGCGGTCAAAGTGGGAGTTGTGGATCACCACCTCGACGTCAGGGTCGTTGGCAAAGGTACTTACGTCGGGGGGTAACTGCTCCGGCGGGTTGGTGGTGAAGTCAGTCACCTGCACCGGGGCATCGTCCCATGCCCATGCCGCGAGCAGGATCTCTGCATTCGCGGCATAGGCATGGGTGCCATGGGTGATGGGCGTCTCGGAGAATGTCTCCAAGTCAAAGTAAAGCGTTCGCATGTGGGTGTGTATTGCGACGGTAGTTTACATCACGTACTCTTCTTCTTCTACTTCCGCAAGAGCGTAAATGGACTCGCTGATCTGGAACAGGCCGAAGCCCATCATCTCGCCCTGTATAAGGCGCCCCACCAGCTCGGGGTTCTTCTTGGCGTAGCCTTCACCGAAGACGGTGTCCACGGCCTCAACGACCGTGTCCAGGTGTTCTTTCATAGCGCTCATGTGTGTATCTTTCGTTTGTGTGTTTAGGTGGGGGTGCTGCTGATTCACATAAAGCAGTGGGTTCCTTAGGAGTCAACGTGTAGCGGCGCTAACCCGCTACTCAGCAGCACCCCCGAAAATCAGACCAGGTCGTCAGCAGTCAGGTCATCGAAGTCGTCGGCATCGGCCACTCCGCCGCCTGTGAAGCTCTCACCGTCTTTGTAGAACTGCACGCCCATCAGCGTTGCATTGACGCGCTTGCCGTAGTTATTGTCCTGCGCCCACAGCTCCAGACTGGCGTTTACGTAGCACCCGGCGTAGGGCTTGCCGTCCTGCTCGGTGAGCGGGCTCTTGTTCACATCGATCACCAGGGGCCGCATGGGGTTGCGCGCGCTGATGTACAGGTTGCCCTCAAATCCATCGTAGTTGGACTTGAGGTCGCCGCTGTGCAGGCACACCTTATCGGCGGCGCGCATGGCCTTGATGTTGGCATCGGCCTTGGCGCCCCATTTCTCCTTGGCCACCGCGTCGATTGCGGCGTTGATGGCCGCGATCTGGGGGTCCTTGGGGTTGATCAGGAATGCCGCAGAGAAGGCGGGCTTGCCCTCGCCGTTGACGGTGGTGGCCTCAAACAGTTGGGGGAACGAGAGGCGGACGTTGTTGAGCTTGATTTTCATAAATACTCCAAAAAGTTAGGGGGTTGTCACGTCGTCAAAATCAGACGCCGCTGCTGATGTGACCAGCGCAGGGCGTTTGTCGGACTCGGGAGCCACCGATGGCTGGCCCTCGCTTTGTGTGATCAGGGCCTGTATCTTGGTCCACTGGCGCGGCCCAATCTCCTCGGCCTTGGCCAGCTTCTCGATGCTGGTGGGGCTTGCCAGCTTGTAGTCGTACATCTGTGCGTGCTTGATGCGCATGGCCTTGAGCGCCGCCTCAGCGTCCTCGGGGTTGGCCCACGCGCGGTTGCCACGCTTGCCCTGCACCAGTTTGTAGCCCTTAACGGGCTCACCGGCCAGCAGCCGCCGCTCAACTTCCGCACGGATCGACTTGATCCATGCCTCGATCATGTTGGCCCGGTCCATGACGTAAGCCAGTTTGTCCTGCGGTGTGTCCGCCAGCGGCGTGCTCTCATCAAATGCGTCAAGCACCTCCTGACGCAGTGCCGGGCAGATAGCCTTGGCGCGGCACCACTGGCAGGCCTTCTCGCTTGGTACGTAGAAGTCGGGGGCATAGCGCACCTGCTCCGCAGCAAACGCCACCTCGGCCACAAAGTCTTGCAGCTCGTCCATGCTGAAGCTGAACTCCGGCTTGGCCAGCAGGCGGGGCTGGCTGATGGCGATGCGCACCCGCTTAAAGTCATAGGCCAATTTCAGCTCGTCCCATGCGGAGGCTGCGTAGATCATGAGCTGGGGGTTACGCTCGGCCGCAACCTCCTTGAACCCGAACTTCGCGTCCACGATGATCAGCTCGTCCTCGGTGACGATGACGGCGTCTGCCGTGCCGTGGGCACCTTCCTCGCCAGTCAGCCAGCCGATGGGTAGGCGCTGCTCCACCAGCAACTCGCCGCCCACGGCGCCCAGTATCTCGCGGACGTGGTCCACGTAGAACTGCACGTCCTTCGCTTGCGCGACTTGCAGAATTAACCCGGTTTCCTTTTCGGTCTGGCCCACGTAGCCGACAGCGTCAGTACCCGCTTCCAGACACATGGCCGCGAAGGCGTGCATCATCGTGCCCTCATCCGCGTTCTTGGATGACGTGTCGGCAATACCCTCAGACAGCGCAACGCTGCCGGGGCAGGCCATCCAGCGCGCGGCCGAACTGGGCGACAGCTTGGCGTGGCCGCTCATTCCTTGGGCTCCACGTCGGTAACGGCCTTGGTGTCCTGCATTGTTTCCAGGTACTCTACAAGGTGCGCCGCCAGCGCCTTAGCCGCGCTGTGTTCGCCGGTTTGGTCGTTCACATCCCACATGATGTTCACCATGTCGGGGTCAGTTGGGTGGTCGCTGATGGTCAGGGTAACGATGCTCATTTGCGTGCCTCCAACATTGCGTCTGCTATTTCAAAAGCGCGTTGCGCGTAATCACCCACAAGGTTTTTATCGTCGCTGTAAACAACTATCAGGCTCTGCATCGCCTTTGCGGCAAAGTAGTCGCGCAGGGTCATGCCCCAGTTACTTTCAGGATGTGTTGGGAATGCGGGGATGTTCATGCTGTCAGCTCCTTGAGAAAAGCCGCGTAGTCTTCGGGCTTGAGCTGGGGGCCCTTGGCCGCGCCAAACTTACCCAGCGCCGTGATGACCTTAACGCGGTCCACCTTGAACACGTCGGTGATGGCCTTGGCCACCTGCGCGTAGTCAATCGTCAACGAGGGCTCTGCCACAGATCCACCAGCAGTCGCAGTGGGGGTAGAGACATCCGGGATGATTTCTGGCTTTGGGGACACCACCTCGGCTTTGGCCGGTGTGGGAATATCTGCGGAAAGGAATTCACCTACCCACGGTTTGACACCCCTTAGTGTGGGAAAAGGATGCGCCAGCGCGGCGGTGAGGGCGTTGACCGCGTCGGTCAGGCCCTGAATTTTGTCTTCTAGGCTCATGTGTGTATCTCCAGTTAAGTAACAACAATATCGTTGTTGCGGCGGATGATACACGGCTTTTTGAGCTTTCGCTGTAACTTTTTAAAAAAAATTTGTTGTGGAATACAAAAAGTTGTTGTAAGATTTGCCTCGGCAGCGATTTTGCTGCGGTAAACCTAGGATACACACATGATTGCCTGGTTCAAAAAACTGTACCAACCGATTAACGACTTTGACGCCGCGCAAGCGGAACTTCGGGAGGCCTACCTGGAGCTGCTGACGGCCCAGACCGCCGTGGACTACGCCACCAGCGTGGTGTCGTACAACAAGACCCGTATTGCCCGGTTAGAGGCGTATGTGGGAGAGAAGAAATGAATGAAACCCTAAGAACCATTGGAGACATCATCGTCAGCACCCTGGCTGCCATCGGCGTGTTCACCACGGCCATGTTCCTGCTTGGCTACCTGTGGGCAACCTATGTCCCAGAGCGTACCTGCACCCCTGACTTCATTGATCGGATGTTCAGATGAACTGCCCGATCTGTGATACCCCAAAAATGGAAGTGATCGCCAGCCGCGACACGCCGGAGAGCATGTACCGACACCGGAGATGTATTTCTGAGACGTGCGGTCAGCGCGTGACTACCGTAGAGTTGTACTCCAAGGACAACTTTGATGCCCCGCTGCCACCTCAACAACGACGTAAAAGGAGCAAGAAATGAAAGTCAATCAAAGTGTTGGGCTTGGAACCTTTGCCGTCACCCTCGGTGACAAAGCGCAGCAGAAGAAAGGGCGCAGCGGAGGCTTCGTGCCCCTGTCAAAAGACCCAGACGCCGTACCAGCACCAGCCATGAACTTGTGGGCGCGTGAGCAATACACGCCGCCAAAGAATGATTACGTGCGCCCCGGTGCAAATGATCATTTGCAATACAAGAGCAGGGGGCTGTGATGACGCCAGAAGAGCGAGAGAAAGCAATTAAGCGCAAACCGTGGAAGTTTTGTCGCAAGTGCAAGTGCGACATTAAAAGTCCAACTCAGTATTGTTACGACTGCTACAAGGGTCATAACTTTACCGCCAGCCCTTATGGGCTTATCAACGCACCCAAAGATTTTAAATTTGTACCCTCGGAGCAAAGATGACCGTATCCTTATACAACTGTGGCCACTGCGGTAGACCGCAGATCGTGGGTAGCCCTTGCGCATGCTGGACTCCCGGAGATGAACTGACCTCCATTGAGAAACTTGGCATTGCAGTCAGTGACTTTATCGGGGAGCATAACCTTATGTGGTCGGATGCTTTGGTATTGGCTTGGCAAGAGGCTGAAGCTGACTACATAGATGAAATAAACAATGCGATTAACCAAGGAAGGGGGCTGTGATGACGTGGCCTTTCCCGCCCTTCCCAATGCCACCGCAAGCACCTATTAAAGAAAGCAAGCCTGCGCCGTTTAACCCTGATAACTATAAGGACGCGCCGTGGTAACTAAAGACGAAACATTGAAGTTGGCGCTTGAGGCGTTGACGTACATCCATGCGGAAACAAGCACAGAAGAAGATGTGCTTATTGACGAAGCAATCACCGCAATCAAAGAAGCCCTAGCACAACCAGCGCAGGAGCCTGTGGCGTGGGGTGTATTTGAGGGAAACTTGCACGACCTATTCTTGACGCAAGCGGAAGCGCAGGAGATGGCGGAACTGAAAGGTAGCCATGCAAAAGTGCAACCCCTCTACACCACCCCGCCCCAGCGCCCGTGGGTAGGGCTGACGGGTGAGGAGACCATTGATCTTGCTGTAAAAGTCGGCGCACGGTTAGACCTGCCGCACGCAACAAAAATGCAGCTACAACAACAATTCATTGATGCTTTGCGTAAGCCTGACAGTCTGTGGATGCTTTTTGCCCGAGACATCGAAGCCAAACTCAAGGAGAAGAATACATGAACGAACGAGACATTGAACTTGCAGCGGAAGCTGAGGCATATGCCGACTACAACTTCAAAGGCGAGGTTTATTGGCGCGAAGCGTATGAGTCAAAACTCATTGACCTCATCCGCGCTGATGAGCGTGAGAAATTCTGCGCCGTGCTACGTCAGTTGCACGATTCTTACGCTTTGGCAAGTAGCAACAAAGGTTTTGATCCAAGGAAGAACACATGAAGCTACTTGCGCTGTGTTTATTTCTTGCTGGATGTGGGCCTAGTTGTGAACAACAAGGTGGGCATTTGGTACAGGATGGTTGGTACTATATTTACCAATGGATTGATGCAACTAAAGGCATCGGTTATATGCAACCATACCCAAATTATGTTTGCATAAAGGGGAACACATGACCGAGCAACGCTATCTCGCAGGGGGTCAGGAGTTTTACTACCCCCACGCCGGTGACCCAAAGCCGCCGGAGAACACCAAGCTGCTGCTGCTCACCACTGGTGGTATCTGCACGACCGGAATATGGAACAACAACTGGTGCCTTGGCTGGCTACCACTCCCAAAACGCAACATGAAAAAGGAAGATACGAAATGACTTTACTCAACGAACTGCAACAGCAAACCCTGCGCGACCTGAGCAACGTGCACCCGGGCAACACCTACGCCCAGGAGAACAAGGCGCTGGAGGCCTACCTCAAGGACCTGCGCGAGCAGTACCCCGAGTGCTTCCACCGCACCAAAGACGACCTGAGCACGCGGGTGTTCTTCGACGCGCCGACCTCTGGCCACCTGCCGCACGCGCGCAGCGTCCGCCCCCGTGACAAGTCGCCCTACCTCATAACACCGGCGAAAGGGTAACGGCATGGACAAACAGACCGCAGGCAACTACCAGATCGGTGGCGTGCACTACAAAGACAAGCCCGTGCAGCCATGGGACGCGATGGAGGCGTGGATGACCCCCGAGCAGTTCGAGGGCTACCTGCGCGGCAACGCCATCAAGTACCTCGCCCGCTACCCCGACAAAGACGGCCTCAAGGACGTGCAGAAGGCGCAGCACTACCTGGTGCGGCTGCAAGGCCTGCTCCAAAAGAGAGCCGCGCTATGAGCACGCGCATGACCGACCTGACGGGCATTGAGCTGGCCGTCTACGCGGCCGGTAGCCAGGCCAAGCTGGCCGACCTGCTGGGTTGCAGCCAGCAGAACGTCAGCGCCTGGCTGCGCAGGGGCTATGCCCCCGCAGAGCGCGTGGTGGAGATCGAACAGGCCACGGGCGTGGACCGCAAGCTGCTGGTCAACCCCCGGCTCGTGGACCTGCTGACCCCGCCCGAGGCCTTCTGATAGACTCCACGACGAGACTAGGGCAGCGCGCCCGAAAAGTTGGCTCCTTTACCAGCCTGTCTCTCCTCTCATTAAAGGTTTTGCAAAGGCAAAAACATGACCAAACTATTTAAAACCGTAGCGATAGCAATGGAGGCTATGGACGGCCATCACGACTCCGATTATTTTCGCCCGGTGTGCCCTAAGTGCGAGGGCACGTACATGCACCAGGGTGCGGCATACCTTTTCACTAGGGATGCTGAAAGTTCAGAAACCGGAACCTTGGTCACATCCGACGGTTTTCGCACCACAACAGACTCAAAGGCTGATATGGCAAATAACCCCAGCCGACGCCGTGACGGGATAGCCATCGGTATGGACTGCGAGACGTGCGGCCCTGTTGGCCGCCTTACGGTTTACCAGCACAAGGGGGAAACCCTGATCGGCTGGCAGCAATAATGGCTGCCATGCAAAACAATTCAGGCCCGGGGCGGCCACCCATCGCCCTTGTATTCAACGCCGACAATATTCCCCAGCAGCTCAAGGCCCAGCGCCGGTGGGCGCCTTGGAAGGCCGTTTGGAATGCCGAGAAGTCAAAGTGGGAGAAGGTGCCTTACCAGACCAACGGATACGGACTGTCAAGCGCCAAGCCAGAGAAGTGGTACTCCTTTGACACCGCCGTTGCCGCATTCAAAGCCCACCCAGATCTGTACGCGGGCGTGGGCTTTGTGCTTACCGGCCTCACCGACTTCTTGGGCATTGACCTCGACAAGTGCGTCACCGATGGCGTGATTGCCCCGTGGGCGCAGGAGGTAATCAACTCGGTGGGCAGCTATACCGAGTTCAGCCCCAGCGGCAACGGCCTGCGCATCCTGGCCAACGGCTCAACGCCGGAGGACCTGGCCAACATTGCCGTGGGCATTGAGATGTACAGCGGCCACACCGCGCGGTTTCTCACCATTACCGGCGACGCCATAAACAACGTGCCCGTGGCCACCGCAGACCCCGCCGTGGTGGGTGACCTATACCGCCAGTATTACGTGGCGCGCAAGGCGCAGGACAACGTCATCTCGCTGATCGTCCCCGAGCTGATTCACGAGCTGGCGCTGCCCGACGTGGCCGACATGGACGTGCCCCAACACATCCGCAACTTCCTCGCCGACGGCACCAATGAGAGCGGCGACGGCTCGGGGATGCTCCATGCCACCGGTGTGGCGCTGTACGCCGCTGGATACAGCGACGCAGAGGTGCTATCCATCATGGCCAACAGCGATGCGGCCTTTGACATTGCCCTTAACCACCGGCGTCAGGATGGCGATCGGGCGCTGTACTACCTGTGGGTCGAGCACTGCCAGAAAGCCAAGCCCAAGGCCACCACCAAGGCCCAGATCCTCGATGACTTTGAGGATCTGTCCGAGACCATTGAGGTGGTCGAGGCAAAAAAGGTCGCGGCGGTCCATGAGGAACGCTTTGCCCTCAAGACCGCCGAGGAGTTTGCAAAGCGGCAGAAGTCGAGCTGGATTGTCAAGGGCTTGGTGCCCAACGCCAACCTGGGCGTGATATACGGCGCCAGCGGCTCCGGCAAGAGCTTCTTCGTGCTGGACCTGATGGCCGCCGTGTCACGCGCTGTCACCGCCCAGCAGCTCGCGCAGGCACTGGCCGACGGCCACGACGTCCGGCACAGCACCTGGCGCGGCCTGAAGGTGTCGGGCGCCAAGGTGTGCTGGATCGCGGCAGAGGGCCAGGAGGACATGCGCAAGCGCGTGCAGGCCTACGCTCTCGCCAATAACGTGCCACTGGCCGACCTGCCCATGCAGTTCATCGACGTGGCGCCCAACTTCTTGGAGACGGCCGACGTCAAGGCCGTGATCAAGCAGATGCGCCTCAAGGGGCACTTTGACATCGTGGTGGTGGACACACTGGCCCAGGTCATGGCCGGTGGCAACGAGAACAGCGGCGAGGACATGGGCAAGGTGCTGTCCTACTGCCGTGAGATCACCCGGCTCACGGGCGCCATGGTCATCCTGATCCACCATAGCGGCAAAGACGAGAGTCGGGGCGCCCGTGGCTGGTCAGGGCTCAGGGCGGCCTGCGACTTTGAGTTTGAGATCATCCGGGCCGATGAGGACCGTGTGGCCACGGTCACCAAAATGAAGGGCGGGGCTGACGGCGCAGAGTACGGTTTTCGATTGCAGACCGTGGTGGTCGGCAAGGATGAGGACGGCGACGATGAGACCACCTGCGTGGTGTCGTACACCGACAGCACGAGGGCGTCAGTGGCCGTCACGCAGGGTCCAAAGGGCGACAACAACAACCTGGTCCTAGAGACGGCTACAACCCTTCTAACGCTCAGTTCGGGGCCCCTAACCATCAACGAATTGATCACGGCGGCCATAAGCAAGATGGACCGGGGCAACCCAGATGCACGCGATACACGCTCCCAGACCGCTCGGCGCAGCTTGAAAACGCTTGTTGAGCAGGGTTTTCTGGCCCAGACTGCCCAAGGCCACGTGACGTTGCCCGATGGCAAGAATGTGTAATTAAATGCAAACTTGCAAAGAAATGCGTAAAAAATGGTGCAACAGATGCAACAACACTGCAACAGTTGCATCCCGTTGCTCGTTGCAAATGCAACAGATGCAACACACCCCTTTAGGGGGTGTTGCTTGTTGCAAGGCCTGATGCGTTGTTTTTGATGTTTGTCTGCAAAAAACAACAGAATAAAAAATATTTTTGTTCGGGTGGAAATTACAACAAAACCCTTGTACACTTCCCCCATCGCAACGTCGCGATGACACACATACACTGGAGTTGATCATGAACGCAAACGACATCGCCTTGACCCAAGTAGACAACCTGGGCTTCCTGCTGGCCCAGATCAAAGAGCTGACCGAAAAGGCAGACGCCATCAAGGACGCGATCAAAGACGTTGCGGTGCAAACCGACGGCGTAAAAAAGTTTGAGGGTAATTTGTTCACCGCGACCGTGGTGGAAGCTGACCGCAAGGTCACTGATTGGAAGGCCATTGCCAAGGTGTGCAACATCCCGATGGACGTCATCATCGAGCACACGACCATCACCGCCGTTTTTTCGGTGAAGACCACCTCCCGCTAACCAACCCGCCCCCTCGGGGGCATTTTTTAGGAGACGACCATGCAGACAGTGACAATCGGAAAAGCACGCTACACCATCAGCGAAGAACGCGTTGATTTTATGGAGCAAGCGCTCAAGTGCACCGGCAAGCACAAGCCGGTGAAGGCCAAGGGCGGGGTGTCCCGCAATTACCCGCGCTATGGTGCACAGTGCAGCACGGCGGAGTACGTCCGCCAGTACCACATCGCCAATGCCGCGGTGTACACCGCCACAGACGGTAAGGGCAAGATTTATGGGCATGAAGCCTACGTAAAGTCCATAGACGACTTTTTCCAGCCCATGAGCACGGGCATCACGGTGCCTGAGGGCGTAGACAGCATGGAGATGGAAGCATGAGCACAGACACCAAAACCCCCGCCAAACGGGCTAAAACGGCCGTTTCTGAGCCCGTGGCCGAGTACCGCATGCCCACAGAGGTCGCGGACTGGATCAAGCGCGCAGAGGCCCGTATCACGTTCATGACGACCCAAATCGAGGACCTGAAGGACGCCAATGCGAAGCTGCGCAGGGCGAACAAGGTAATGGAGCAAAGAGTCATGGGTCAATCACAGGAGTAAAAAAAAATGAAAGTAGTAGCGTATGGCGGTGGAACTAACAGCACGGCAATGTTAGTTTGGATGTATGAACAAAAAATTAAACCTGATTTAATAATTTTTGCAGATACTGGCGGAGAAAAACCACACACGTATGATCACATAAAAAAAGTTAATGCTTGGTGTCATGCTGTAAGTTTTCCAGAAATTATTATTACTAAAAAACGAGGAAAAATATATGTAGGAGAAACTTTAGAAGAAAATTGTTTGCGTAAAAAAATGCTTCCAAGTATTGCATATGGATATAAATCTTGTAGTCTTAAATATAAAGTTCAACCACAGGATATGTATTGCAACAACAATGCCGATTGTAAAAAAGTATGGATTTCAGGGGGTAAAGTACAAAAATATATTGGGTATGATGCGGATGAAGAACGTCGAGCAAAAATTAAATCTGATGACAAATATGAATACAAATATCCATTAATAGAAACTGAATGGGGAAGAGAAGAATGCGTTGAAGCAATAAAACGCCAAGGATTACCCCAACCTGGAAAATCCGCATGTTTTTTCTGCCCCTCATCAAAAAAATCAGAAATTATTGCATTAAAAGACCAATACCCAGATTTATTGGAACGAGCGTTAAAAATGGAAAAACAAGCCGAACTCACTAGCGTAAAAGGTTTGGGCCGTAATTTTAGTTGGCAAGATTTTTTAAATAAAAAAGAAAATTCACATGTTTTTAGTGATGTAGGAAAAGAAAGTGTTTGCGGTTGTTACGACGGCGATGATTAACACAAATAGGAGTAAGACATGGAAAAAGAATTAAGCCCCCTCGCCCGGCAACTGCTGGGCGCCAACAACCACGTGAAATTTTTCACCCAGCAGGAGTTCGACCAGGCACTGGCCTTGGCCAAGGCCGAGATGATGACCGTGGCCATCCAGACCACCAAGCACGCCATCGCCATTGAGAACGAGGCCTGCGCAGAGCTGGCCGAGCAGTGCGTGGACATTGAGAAGCTGGCCGACAAGATCCGGGCGCGCTGGAAGCGGCCTACGGAGCACTAGGGTAAACACCTAGAAAATAATTCTTGGATGCTGTAACTTGGAGTTACACTAACACCATCGCAACAACGCGATGACACACACACTGGAGATCATCATGACAAATACTGGCGAAACAAAAATTGAAGTAGTGACCATCACGCATAAGGGCAAAGATACGATTTGGGACGTGGTGGATGATCAAGTCAAAAAGGAACGCCGCGCATACCTGCGCGGGACTACCATGTTTTACGATATGCCAAAGTTTGAGGCGGGTTTATTGCTTGCCGATAAAGTTGAGCGCGTACCCGCCTAACACACACACATAGGAGAAACAAATGGACCACACCACAATCACCACGGAAGTCGGCACCCGCGTCAGCGTGGACACATACGAGAACTGGGAAGACCCCCAAGCTCCAGACAATGTCTGGTTGAGCATTTCTGTGCCCATGGCCAGTGCCAGCGTGGTGCTTACACCCGCCCAGGCTCGGGAGTTGGCCGCAACGCTCATTGCTTTCGCGGAGGCAGCATGAGCCAGACTTACCGCCAGGAATGGATGGTGTACGTCAACGGAAACTACCACAAAACGATCAATACTTTTACCGAGGAGGAGGCCATAGACGAGGTGCTTTTTGAGGGGAAGATCGGCTGCATCCCCCACGAGATGCACGCAGAGGTCCTTGAGTACGACCAGGACCCGGAGGAGGACTACTACCCGGAACCGTTCTACGGGAGGTAAACTACGCTCCTAACGCGCTGAGAGATGCGCTAAGGAGCGGATATGGCAACAGGAAAGAAAGTAGGGCGTCCACCAGGTGGCACGCTTTACCCCCAGGAAAAGATCAAGGCGGAGATTGTGGCGTGGCTGTCTGAGGGCAAGACGCTGCGCGATTACTGCAAGAGCAGGGAGGATTTACCGAGTTACCCGACAATTTTCGCTTGGCTAGATCAAGACCCGCAATTCGCCATAAACTACGCGCGCGCTCGCGAAGTTGGCTTTGAGATACTGGCGGAAGAAGCCTTACACATCGCTGACAACCAGCACATCGGGCGCAAAATAGTTACAAACAGCGGCTCGACCGAAGACGAGGACACGATGACGGTGACCGAGGAAGACATGCTCGGTCACCGCAAGTTGCAGATCGATACGCGCATGCGGCTGCTCAAGGCGTGGCACCCGAAGAAGTACGGCGACCGCACCACGGTAGCAGGCGACGACCAAAACCCCGTGGTGGTCGAGGCCAGCTTCGACATCTTCGGAGAGCTGCTGAAAAACATCGCGCTCACGCGCCAGGCAGGTGAGTAACGTCGCCGAGCTGCTACAGGACCCTGCGGTCCGCGAGCAGTACGCCAAGCTGCCCAGCACCATGCGCACCGCATTTGACTGGCGGGCGCGCTGGTTGATGAAGGCGCACAAGTTCCAACTCGAGCCCGTCGCGCATCCATGGTCGATCTGGCTGATGCTCGGTGGGCGCGGCTCGGGCAAGACGCGCACGTCGGCGGAGACCATAGGCTGGTGGGCATGGGAGCAGCCCGGCACGCGCTGGCTACTGGCCGCCCCCACAGGCTCGGACATCCGGGCGACGTGCATCGAGGGCGAGTCTGGCCTCCTGGCCGTCATCCCGCCGACGCTGGTCGAAAAGTACAACAGCTCGCTGCATGAGATCACGCTGATCAACGGCAGCCTGATCAAGGGCATTCCGGCGTCTGAGCCCGAGCGCTTTCGCGGCGGCCAATGGCATGGCGCCTGGTGCGACGAGCTGGCCGCTTGGGACTACCTGCAAGAGGCGTGGGACATGATTCAGTTCGCGGTCCGCTTGGGCCAGCACACCCGGATCATCTGCTCCACCACACCCAAGCCCAAGCCGGTTGTCATGGACCTGATCGACCGCAACGGCGACGACGTCGCCGTGACAACGGCCAGCACCTACGTCAACATCAAAAACCTCGCACCCAGTTTCCAGAAGCAGATCCTGCAATACGAGGGCACGAAGCTCGGGCGCCAGGAGATCCACGCGGAGATCATCGACCCCGAGGAGTCGGGCATCGTTAAGCGCGACTGGTTCAAGCTCTGGCCCAACGGGCGCGCCTTCCCGAGGTTCGAGTACGTTGTGCAAAGCGTGGACTGCGCGGCATCCGAGAAGACGCACAACGACCCGACGGCGCACATAACCTTCGGCGTGTTCAAGCCCGAGGACGGCGGCATGTGCGCGATGGTGATCGACTGCTGGCAGGACCACCTGCAATACCCCGACCTGCGGCCGCGCATCCTGGACGAGTACGAGACGGTCTACGGCGAGGGCCGCGAGAAGAAGCGCGTGGACCTGCTGCTGATCGAGGACAAGAGCGCGGGCATAAGTCTTATACAAGACCTGCGCAGGGCGGGCGTGCCGGTGCAAGCCTATAACCCCGGGCGCGCGGACAAGATCCAGCGCCTGTCCATCGTGTCCAACATCATCAAGGCCGGGCGCGTATGGATACCCGAGAGCAGCAACCGTAAGGGGTTCGTGCGGGACTGGGCCGAGGGCATGGTCAGCCAGGTATGCAGCTTCCCCGAGGGCACGGCGCACGACGATTTTGTTGACGCCATGAGCCAAGCCCTGCGATACTTGCGCGACGCTGGCTGGCTCACCATCGACTTTCCACGGGACTGGGTGGACGAAGAGGACTACGCCGACGCCAACCCGCGCAAGGCCGAAAACCCCTACGCGGTATAAAATGCCCGCAAACCACGCAGGACCCAGCCATGGCCAAGAAACCCTACCGCGACCCCAAGACCACCAAGATCGAGGACTGGAAGTGGCACCCCATGGAGTTGATCCGCCAGCAGCTTAATGCCCGGCGCGAGCTGCCTGAGCACGTGCTGCCCTACGCCGAGCACATGCAGCAGATGGTCAGCAAGGCCCAGGCGGGCGAGATCAGCCCCCGCGACCTGATCAAAGCCTACACCATCACCCAAGCCAGCATCGGCCGTGGTGGCCTGAGCCACGCCACAGCCACCAAGAACGGCATGAAGCTGCAGGACACCGGCGAAGAGTTCCGCCCCGAGGGCGTGTTTGCCGAGTGGCTGGGCTCGCCTGAGGGCCAAAAATATCTGGACGACGCCGAGCAAGGCAAGGTTAACGCTCAATCAATTCGGGATGTCGTCGCCAAGTTCTCCCCCTTCGGCAAGCAGAACGTGCAGGGCGAGGCCATGGAGTACGCGGCCCAACACCTGCCCCAACAGACCGCAGCGGCAAACGCCGCGCTCACCGGCTCGCTTGCGGACTACCGCAAGTTCTCTCGGGGGATCAAGGGCATCAACAGCGCCAAGAGCGGGTTCATCGGCTCGTTGCTGGGCCGTGGTGACCAGCCCACGCTGGACGCCCGACAGATCGCCCTGCACTCGCTGTACCACCCGACCAAGGTGGCCCAAAGCGTGATGGACCGCGGCAACGGCCTGGGCGGCGAGGAGGCGGTGGACCGCCTGACCGCGCGGCACAACGCGCTGGGCTACACCATCCCGCCCGAACTGGCGCCCTTTGCCCAGCACCTGATACACCACGACATCTGGGACCAGCGCGGCGAGAACGGCCCAACCAAGACGACGCACGAGGACCTGATCCGAGCCATGCGCGGCTACGCCAAGGGCGGCGACGTAGAGCCCACCACCGAGCAGATGCGCGAGATGCTGGCCCAAAAAGGCTACCTGACGCATACCCCCAAGAACCGCAACCCCGCAGTTGGCCAGCGCTATGACGTGAGCGAGGCGACGGGCTTGGCACCCAAGACCCAGGTGGACATGGAAAACCACAAAGGTGCCAGCGTTATGCTGATGCCGTGGGACAGCATAAGCCGCAACGTGGACATACACGGCATATCAGGGCACGACTTGCCCGAGGCGGTAACAACCCACGGCGGCCATGACTTTGCCCGCGATCTAGAACACATACTGCGGGGTATAGCAGGCGCGTCGAACGAAAAGATTGCCAAACGCATCGCCACCCGCGAGGCCATCGCCCGCATGGAAAACGAAAAGCGCGGTGGTACCGGACAAATTCTGCACTTGCCGACAACCATGGGTAACTACGCGGAAGGATTTTCGCTTACGCCCGCAGAACTGGCATTCCAGTTGCACAAGCGCGCGGGGCTGACACCTGAAGAGACATTGGAACTGGAGGAGTTGATTCGCAATTCAGGACCAACCAAACACTTCAAGGGGTTTGTTGGGTTCGGTGACCCAGAGGCGTATGCCAACCAAATTCGCACCGGCGAGGGATTAGCCAAGCCAGGTAAGGCAGGAGAACTGCGCAAGCTGATTAACATGAAACTAATTCATGGCAAGCGCGCTCAAGAGCTGATGGACTTTAACGGAGAGGACGCACAGAACGCAATGCTTGACCCGGCGTTGCGCGGCGTGCCCAAAGGCCACGTAGGCAACACGGTGATAGGTAGCGACCCCGACCACATGACACTGACGCCATCAGACTCTGACCGCGATCCGTACGACACCCGGTTCAGTGGCGAGTACCTAGGCACGCTGGGCCATAGTTTACCGGCCGAGGTGTTTTTGAAAAACCAAATGAACAGGCTGCATCAACAGTTTGCCGGTGAGGGCAAAAGCGGCAGTATCCGCAATATGGTGCTTGGCGCGCTGGAGAAGCGCAATAAAGGCGTCTCCCAGATCTTGGACAACGAGACGCTGGATCGCTACGGCAAATACATGCTGGCGCGTGAAAAGAAACTGCGCACCGGCCACTACGCCGAAGGCGGCGAGGTCAAGGCCGACGAGCCCAGCCACGACGAGATGCTGGCGCACATCATGCTCAAGGGCGTGCCCAGCCTCAAGGACATTGGCGCGAACGAGGCGCCCAACATGCGCGTTAAGGCCTACTCGCCACCTACTGGTGGCCCTGGGCTGCCCGTTGGTGGTGTTGACTTCCAGCCCGAGCAGCCTGGCCAGCAGATGCTGCCCATGCCCCCAGGGCAGCCGCCCCAAGCAGGGCAGCCGCCCCAAGCAGGGCAGCAACCAGCGCCAGCACCCCAAGGCAACCCGCCGCCCGGCCAGCCACCAGCGCCACCACCCGGCGGTCCACAGAGCAACATCCTACAGATGACACCACAAGGCCAAGCCATGGCGGCCATGCGGCCTAACATGCCGATGCAGCAGCCGATGCCCAAGATGGCAGGCGGCGGAACGGTCAAGGATTACATTCGCATTACGGAGCGCCCACTATGACCGGACTGTACTCACCCATCAACCGGCTCATGGAGCAGGTCACCCGCCCCAAGGGCACCGGTGCGGAGTACATGGCCGAGCTGCAAAAGAAGCCTGGCTACAAGCCCGCCGAAGCTGAGGACCGCGACTTGCAGACGCTCATGGCGCTGCCCCAGATGCAGCGGGCCGAGTTCATGGAGAAGCTCAAGGCGCAGGCCAACAAGTATCCGCTCAAGCACCGCGAGTTGACCGGTGGCCAGACGCACCACGAGACCTACACCCTGCCCGGCGGTGAGAATTACCGCGAGATTCTGCTGCACACGCCTATGCCTGAGGGACAAGGCTTTGAAGGCGTTCGCGGCCACTTTGGTGGTACGCCCAACATCTTGGCCAGCGTTATGGCCAAGGATCGCACCAGCCCCGAGGGCAAGAAGATATTGCACCTTGAGGAGATCCAATCCGACTGGCACCAGCAAGGGCGTGAAGGCGGTTATCTACCAAAGAACTTTGACCAACAATTAAAAGAAGTTGAGCAGTGGAGAAATCGCCTCAGAAAGACATCCACCGCTTTCATGGACAACGATGACTACGCCGAACATCAAAACGCTTTGGAAGAAGCTGAGGCCGAGATTAACCAACTGGAGCGAATGAGGGAGGAAGGCGTACCCCACGGCCCTCACGCCAAGGACTGGCATGAGCTTGCGCTCAAGGCCATGATCCAGCACGCCGCCGAAAAGGGCTACGACCAGATCGCAATTAACCACGGCAAAACTTTGTCGGATCGCTATGGATTAACTCAAAACGATTTTGATAAGGAAGACATGGAGCCAATAGCCAATAAAGGAATGGTTGATTTTTACGATAAAAAAATTCCCGCCTTTTTGAACAAGTTTGGCAAGAAGCACGGCGTGCAAGTGCAGCCGGGCGAAGTGGAAACGCATCCAGATCGGTACGAAGAGCTTTCCCCAACCGCCGTTGGGTATTCTCAATGGACGCCTGAAGCAAATAAAATTCGGCGTTTGCCCGTATACGCACCAGTCCACACGTTCGACATCACCCCAGCCATGCGCGAGGACGTGCTCAAGAACGGCATCCCGCGCTACGCTGAGGGCGGCGATGTAGTGCCGTTTGAGCAGCGGGAAGCGAACAAGGCCAAGTTTCTCAAAGGAAGCAAGGTGCCCGAGCGCGTGTACCACGGCACCGGCAACTTGGAAAACTTGCAATCCTTTGACCCAACCATGACGGGCAAAGGTACCGACCAGTTAGGCAGCGGGTTCTACTTTAGCAACAAGCCTGAAACGGCCAGTGGGTACGCAACGGCCGTTACCCAGAATGCTGCACCGGGTACCCCAAAGCTAGGCGGCAATACTTCGCCCGGTATGGTGGCAGCGCATCTGGCTATTAAAAAGCCCATCAAGATAGGCCCCAAAGGCAACAACCTCAACGACTCCAACGTCAAGCTGACGCACGACCAAGTCAAGCGCATCATGGCGCACGCACCGGATTTGCATAATCCAGACGAATCACCATTGGGGAATCATTTTGACCTAAGCAAAGGCGTGACGCCCAAGATGATTCACGATGTTGCCCAATACTACACAGGGCCGCAAACCCTGCACATGCTGGAAAACGATATGTTCCCGAACAACCCCACGGAGTACCGCCACGCGCTGCACAACGTATTGGGTTACGACGGGGTAGTCAAAGACTTTGGCAATGGCGAAAAGCACTACGTTGCATGGTTTCCGCATCAGATCAAGTCGGCCATTGGTAACCGGGGCACCTATGACACCAGTGACCCGGACATCACCAAAGCCACCGGTGGTGTAGTCAAAGAGAAAGTTACAATCTCGCCTAACATGGACGTGATGCAGTACGAGCTGATGGGCATCAAGCACCTCAAGAAAGCAAAATAATGGCTGACACCTACGACAACCAAGAAGACGACGACCTTGAAACCAACGAGGACGGCTCTGTTGACGTGGAGCTGCCGGAAGACGTGTCCGCCGTGCTGGAGATGCCCGACGGCTCGGCCGTGGTGAGCATGAACGAGACCACCGGCCCCGAAGAGTCGCCTGATTTCTATGCCAACATGGCCGAGGAGCTTGACACTTTTGTCCTGAACAACCTCGGCATGCGCTACGTCGGCCTGCTGGAGAAGGATAAGAACGCCCGTGAGGAGCGCGACAAGCAGTACGAGGAAGGCCTACGGCGCACCGGATTGGGTAAGGACGCACCCGGTGGTGCTAACTTCATGGGCGCCAGCCGCGCCGTCCACCCGGTCATGGCCGAGGGCTGCGTTGACTTCGCCAGCCGGGCCATCAAGGAGCTGTTCCCACCAGACGGTCCGGTGCGCACCAAGATCATTGGCAAGGTGGACGACCTCAAGCAGGAACGGGCGGAGCGCAAGCGCGACTTCCTGAACTGGCAGATCACCGAGCAGATCGAGGAGTTCCGCGACGAGCAAGAGCAGATGCTGACCCAGCTCCCACTGGGCGGATCGCAGTACCTCAAGCTCTGGTACGACGAGCAGAAAAAGCGCCCGGTCATTGAGTTCCTGCCCATTGACCGCATGATCCTGCCGTTTGCGGCCAGCAACTTCTACACCGCCCAGCGCGCAGCCGAGGTGCACGAGATCACGGAGTGGGAGTATGACCGGCGCGTGGCCAGCGGCATGTACAAGGACAGCGGTCGGATCAACATCTCCGGCAACGAGCCCGAGCAGACCCGCTCGCAGAAGGCCAACGACAAGATTGAGGGCCGCAAGAGCCAGGACAACGAGGACGGCCTGCGCAAGGTGTTCCACATCTACACCTGGCTGGAGCTTGACGACGACAACCACTCCAAGGGCGAGATGGCGCCTTACATCATGATGGTGGACGAGCAGTCCAGCGAGGTGATCGGCCTGTACCGCAACTGGGAAGAGGGCGACGACACGATGACCAAGCTCGATTGGATCATCGAGTTTAAGTTCATCCCGTGGCGCGGCGTGTTTGCTATCGGCCTTCCCCACCTGATTGGTGGATTGAGTGCGGCCCTGACCGGCGCCCTGCGCGCGCTGCTGGACAGCGCCCACATCAACAACGCGGCGACCATGCTCAAGCTCAAGGGCGCCAAGATCAGCGGCCAGACCCAGCAGATTGAGGTCACGCAGGTAGCCGAGATCGAAGGCGCGCCCGGCGTGGATGACATCCGCAAGATCGCCATGCCCATGCCCTTCAACCCACCGTCGCCGGTGCTGTTTGAGCTGCTGGGCTGGCTGGACAACGCCGCCAAGGGCGTGGTGACCACCAGTGAGGAGAAGATTGCCGACATCAACTCCAACGCGCCCGTGGGTACCACCCAGGCGCTGATTGAGCAGGGCGCCGCGGTCTATTCCGCCATCCACGCCCGCCTGCACCAATCGCAGGCCCGCCTGATTAAGGTGCTGTGCCGCCTGAATCGCTGGCACTTCAAGGAGATGCGCAAGGGTGACATGGTGGCCGACCTTGAGATTGAGCGCGAGGACTTTGAGCGCAACACCGACGTTATTCCCGTCAGCGACCCGCACATATTCAGTGAAACCCAGCGCATGGCGCAGATGCAGGCCGTGTTGGCCCGCGCGGACGCGAAGCCGGACCTGTACAACGCCAAGTCGGTGGAAGAACGTTTCCTCAAGCAGATCAAGATTCCCAACGTCAGCGAGCTACTCAAGGATGTGCCCGAGCCCGAGCAGCGCACACTGGCCGATGAAAATGCCGCTATGTCCATGGGCCACCCGTCCTACGCATACATGCAGCAGGACCACATCGCCCACATCCAGGGCCACCTAATGTTTGGCATGGACCCGAGCTTTGGCGGCAGCCCGTTCATCGCCCCGACATTCCTGCCCAACGCGGTGGAGCACATCAAGCAGCACATGACGCTGTGGTACCTGAACCGCATGAACGGCTATGTGACAAACCTGCGCGGCGGCCACCCGGTGGACGACTACGAGAACCCCAAGCTCACCGGCATGATCGACAAGCTCTACGCCACCGTCGGCCAGCACGTCGCGCTGGACAGCCAGCAGGTGTTTGCGCAGATCCTGCCCCAGCTCCAGCAGCTCCAGCAGGCCCTGCAACAGAACAAACAGGCGCCGCAACTGCCGCCCGATGCTCAGGTGGTAAAGGACACCGCCATGGCCGAAACCCAACGCAAGGCGGCCAAGGACAAGCAGGACGCCCAGATCGCGCAGGCCAAGCTGCAAGACAGCCAGCAGCGCGGCCAGGCCGAGATGCAAGCCAGCGCGCAGAAGTCGCAGCAAGATGCACAGGCCCAAGCGCAAAACGACCAAGCATCCGCGCAGGCCAAGATGCAGAGCACGCAGGCAACGCTGCAAGCGCGCGCTCAGGAATCTGAACAGAATGCACGCCTACAATTGGAACTGGCGCGTATGAATAACCAGACGCACATTGACATTGAGAACGCAAAGTTAACCCACGAAACCATACAGAGTATGGTCCAACCCCAAGGAGCCCCAAATGGCAACATCGAATAACTCCCAGACCGGCGAGCTGGTAAAACAGCATCATCGACTTGCTATGGGCGAAAAGCTCGACGGCACCAGCATGCAGCCCAAGGGCGGTAGCAAACCTGCTGGCGGCTTGAGCGCGTTGGTCAAGAAGAAGAAGTGATATCCGAATTAATTCACCAGATCAAGCATCGCCAAGCGGAAATCCGTTTGGCGCTGGTGGATACACCCGTGGGCGACCACAACACATACACACGCATAGTCGGGGAATACCAGGGCCTGCAATGGGTCTTGGACACCCTGAACGCAAAACTCGCTGAGAACGAATAAGGCCGTAAGGCCCCAAGCTGCGCTGAAATATGCGCATTATCGAACCTGAAATATGGTTTTTGTTGACAGGAGTGAGTATGAGCGAGAAAGAAAAGATACCTACCATCGGTGGTATTCAGCAGGAATCCGACCCAGCCGAATTGGCCTGGGCATTTCCAAACGTAGAGCCAGGCCAAGCTCCCTTCGGCGGCCGCGTGATTGTTCAGCTTCGCCGCATCAAGAAGAATGTCGGAAAAATTATCCTGGTCGAGGAGACCAAGGAGAACGAGAAGTGGAACAACATGATCGGGCGTGTCGTTTCAATCGGACCCTTGGCGTTCAAAAACCGCGAGACCATGGCCTCTTGGCCCGAAGGAAGCTGGGCGCAGGTGGGCGATTTTGTTCGCGTGCCACGCTGGGGCGGGGACCGTTGGGAACGATCCGTTGCGGGCGAAGAGAACGGCGACCTCAACCCGGTCCTGTTCATGACAATCAACGACCACGAACTGATTGCGCGCGTCACCGACGACCCGTTGTCGTTCAAAGCCTACGTTTAAGGATGCACCATGGCCACCAAACCTGAAAAAGAAGAAACACTGCACATCGAGGAGGGCCAAGACGGCACCGCCACGGTGGAGCTACCCGAGGGCATACTGCCCCCGGACGACAACAACGAGCCCCGCAACGCCCAGTCTGACGATGGCGGCGACGAGGACCACCCGGATGACAGCGAAGCGGTGCGCGCCGCGCGCCGCGCGCGTCGCCGGTCCAAGAAAGACCTGATCCGCAAGACCAACGAAGAGAAGGATGTGCGTCTGCAAGCCATCCAGCGGGAGAATGAGGAGCTGCGAAACCGACTTTCGCGCGTGGAGCAGAAGACACAGGCCTATGATGTAAGCCGGGTGGAGAAGGCCATTGAGGACCAGCAGGTGCGCATGGAGTACGCGCGCATGAAACTGGCCGAGGCCACCGGTTCTGGTGACGGAGACAGCGCGGTTAAGGCCCAAGAACTGCTTTATGAGGCCCGCGACCAGCTCGCCCAGCTAAATAGGCTCAAAAAAGAGGCCTCGCAGGCCGCCCAACCGGTCGTACCAAGCATTAACCCCAATGTCCAGCGTCACGCAAGCACCTGGATTGAGCGAAATGACTGGTACAAGCCGGATTTATCCGATACGGACAGCAAAATCGCCAAACAGGTCGATGAAAGCCTCGTAAAAGAGGGCTGGAACCCCGGAACAAGCGAATATTGGGACGAATTAGACAACCGCTTGCAAAAATATTTGCCGCATCACTATAATGGCGCGTCAGAGAAGCGTGAAACAGATCGACGAACACCAAGGAATACCGTGGGAAGCTCAGGACGTGAAGCATCAGCCGCATACGGGGGCACAAACCGCACCTTTACTCTCACCGCCGAACAGGTGCGTGCGATGAAGGACGCGGGTATGTGGGACAACCCCGAAAAGCGCGCCAAGATGATCAAACGATATGCAGCCGAATCACGTAACAATTCCCGGAGTAACTAATCATGACTGAATCACGTCTCAAAAAATCTCTAAATGCTGGTGGCCGCAATGATCGCGCAAGCGAGGACGCAAGCCGCGCAGCACCTGAAGATAAGTTCATTTCTACGCAGGAACGTCGCAAGATGTGGAGCGAAGAGTGGACGCAATCAGCACTGCCTAAACTGCCCAGTTTTGATGGGTGGCACCTTTGCTGGCTTTCAACATCCAACAGCTACGATTCCATTGATAAGCGGATTCGCCTCGGGTACGTTCCAGTTAAATCTGAAGAGTTACCGGGCTATGAAGACTATCGCGTGAAATCTGGTGAGCATGTTGGCTATATCTCCTGTAACGAAATGTTACTGTTTAAGCTGCCCATGGATGTCTACCAAGAGATCATGGTGCACATGCACGACGAGAAGCCCCGTGAGGAAGCGGAAAAAATCCGTGTCCAGGTGGAACAACTTCAAGGCGCGCGGGACAGTAATGGCAAGTCACTGGTCGGGGTTGAAGGCGAAGGGTTGGGCAATTTTGATCGGCAACCAAATCGTACACCGGTATTTTCCGGTTAACTAAGGAGTTAATATGAGTGCTACCTCTGCTCCGTTTGGCCTTCGCCCCGCGTTTCA
>Ga0114975_10000725_pt1 | contig 24431 bp, 24 predicted proteins | sample S_130626_EF_Meta_FD_87031 | JGI IMG/M metagenome (GOLD analysis project Ga0114975, IMG submission 87031) | Freshwater microbial communities from Lake Simoncouche, Canada to study carbon cycling - S_130626_EF_MetaG | ecosystem: Environmental > Aquatic > Freshwater > Lake | place: Lake...
GATTACGTATTTGATGGTTTAAAAAATGAACCCTATATAGAAACCGATCAAACTAACCCTCAATCTGTTTATGGCCAGACGAAATGGAAAGGTGAAGAGGCTGTTCGTAATCACAAAAAACATATTATCTTAAGAACAAGTTGGATATTTAGTAGCCGCGGACAGAATTTTTTAAAAACGATATTAAGACTTATTCAAGAAAAAGCCTCTATAAATATTGTAAGTGATCAAAAAGGTACACCAACCTCAGCAGATATACTAGCTGATGTGACTTGCAACATTTTAAAAAGTATTTTAAATAAACCTAGCTTTAAAGATTTTGGGACATATCATGTTGCACTTGGAGGTGAAACTAATTGGAATGAATACGCATGTTTTATAAGTGATGAAGCAATACGTTTAGGCCTAAAAACAACAATGACTTCTCAAAATATTAAATCGATCCCAAGTGATCTATATCCAACGATAGCCAAACGACCCATGAATTCGAGGCTTGATACGACAAAAATTAAAAAGACTTTCATGCTAGAATTTCCCACTTGGGAAGTGGGGGTAGCAGCTATACTTAAAACCGCTTCGATTAATAATTAAAACGCATTTAATAAGAAAATTATTTAAATATGAGAGTGACTCCTTTAAGTATTCCAGATGTGCTTTTAATCGAACCTCATGTATTTGAAGATTCTCGCGGCTTTTTTTTTGAAAGCTTTAGAGAAGATATTTTTAAGCATGAAACTTCATTAAATGTTTCATTCGTGCAAGACAATCATTCTAAATCATCTCAAGGAGTCTTAAGAGGTCTGCACTATCAATTACCCCCTCATGCACAAGGTAAATTAACGCGGGTCATTCATGGTGAGGTTTTAGATATTGCTGTCGATATAAGAGAATCATCCCTCACATTTGGCCAATACGTTGCTGAAATATTATCCAGTGACAACAAAAAGCAACTGTATATTCCAGAAGGTTTTGCGCACGGATTCTTGACGCTCTCTAAAACCTCAGAATATCTCTATAAAACAACGGATTTCTATCGTCCTGAAAGTGAGCGTTGTATCCTATGGAACGATACGACTTTAAATATTAATTGGCCCAAAGATTTGAATATTCAAGTTTCTCCTAAAGATCTTTTGGGGCAAAGTTTTAAAACGAGTCAATTATTCCCTTGTAAATAATAGATGACTATAAGTTAAAATGATGATTATGAATCTTGATAGCATGCAGTGGTTTGATCCTTTCATTCTAATCTTTATGGGTATGTCTTTAACCTTAAATGGGTTGGTTGCATATCTTTGGCATAAAAAGTTTTATCGAAAGTTAGGCCTTAAAGCCTATCAAGCTATTCAGCGCATCCACTTAAATGAAACACCAAGATTGGGCGGGTTAATTTTGATCTTATCACTGGTCTTTTTTGTGGCATTTTCCAACACCAATGAAAATATTCAGCTTCTTAAAATCATACTCATATGTTTGATCCCAATTATTTTTATGGGAATTAAAGAAGATCTTTTCCATAATGTTGAACCCGCAATTCGATTACTTGCACTTCTTTTTGTAGGTTGGTTATTTAGAGCTAAATTTACAGGCCCGCTACCCATATTGACTGACATCCCCTTCATCGGAAAATTACTTCTTATTCAAGGTGGCATCAGCGCTTTTTTTATTCTAAGCATGGTAGCTGTCGCCAACGGTATGAATTTGATTGATGGGGTGAACGGCCTATGCGGGGCAGTCGCTTTATCTATATTAAGCGCACTTTTATTCATAAGTTATAAAACAGCTGATACTACGATGTTGTTTTTAATTTTTAACGTGATGCTAGTTATCATTCCTTTCATGTTGCTGAATTATCCTTATGGCCGAATTTTTTTAGGGGACCTAGGGGCTTATAGTTTAGGTTTAATAGTGAGTATGCTGACCATTATTCTTTTTGGCCGTCACCCTGAAATCTCACCTTGGGGGGCGGTACTTATTTTGATTTATCCTGCAACCGAAGTAGTCTTTAGTTTATCGCGACGTATGATAAAAGGTGCCACTATTTATCATGCTGATAGAGCGCATTTGCATCTTAAAATTTTCCATTTTTTAAGATTACTTCCTGGCTATAAAAAAATAGCAAATTTATTAGTAATGCCAATTCTAGGTATATTATGGTTATTTCCTCTTATTGCTACCGCCTTTACATATACAAAACCAGTTTTTATTTTGATTTCAACAATGCTTTTTCTGGTAATTTACCTTCTAATTTATTTTGCTATACCTAAGGTCGACGTCAAAAAAATTACCTAAAGTTATTTAAATAAGTTTTTATATGATCTATATTAGGAAGTATATTAGTGCTTAAAGATATGAGAAATAAAGGATTTATTTAATAATGAATTCCTGTTGAAAATAAAAAATTAAAAGATTTTTACGAATTAATTCATTTTAATTTGTAAGTAATATTAAAATACAATCATAATATATCTAAATATAATCGAGTTTATTTATGGACGTTTTGGCAATTATTCCTGCAAGAAGTGGCTCTAAAAGTATTCCCAATAAAAATTTACGTTTATTAGCTGAACATCCCTTAATAGCCCACTCAATAATTCATTCTAAAAAATCCAAATTAATTTCAAGGACTATAGTGTCAACAGACTCTGATGAGATAGCCTCTTTATCAAGAGATTATGGAGCTGAAACACCTTTTTTAAGGCCAAAAGATATTGCTGATGATCTAAGTAGGGATTATGAATACGTAAAACATGCTCTTGACTGGTTGAGTGAGGCAGAAGACTATAAACCAGAAATTATTGTTCAACTAAGGCCAACAACCCCAATTAGAAATGTAGACATGATAGATAAAGCTATAAGCTTCTTTATTGAAAATCCAAATGCCGATTCACTAAGAGCTATTGTTGAGGTTAAATTTAGCCCATATAAAATGTGGACATTAAAAGAAAATTTTCTAGAGCCAATTATTCAGTCTGAAATTTATGAGGCATACAATGCACCAAGACAAATACTTCCTATTATTTATCAGCAGGATGGATTTATAGATATTGTTAGAAGATCAACAATTTATACAAAAAAAAGTATAACGGGTGACAAAATACTTCCATTTCTATTAGATTCAGAATCGATAGATATAGATTATGAAAGTGAACTAAATGATGCTAATCTCATAATAAATTCAGAGAAAAAAAATGACTAAAATTTTATTAATAAATCCAAATAAGTGGGGGCGAGGAATAACGCCAATATGGATTGCGAGTCATACTGCAATTTTAAAAAAGAACCTTCATGATGTTTTTTTATTTGATGCTACGTTTTATGAAGATTGGTCAGATTTTGAAAATGAATTTAATACAAAAAATAATCAATATAAGAATTCTGGCTACGAAAGCTTTATAAGTTATAAAAAAAATCCAGTACGCCAAGACCTGCAAAGTTACATAAATGAAATTAACCCTGAGTTTATTTTCTTCGGTGCAATTTCATCACACATTCATGGAGAGGGCGAGTATTCTGCTATTCAATATGGTTATGAGCTTCTTGAGTCAATTGAAACAAATGCAGTAGTAATTTGTTCTGGATTACAACCAACAGCGGATGTTCACAAAACAGCGGCTAGATATAATAAAATAAATTATTTTATAACCGGTGAGTCTGAATTTGTATTATTAGATTTTATTTCTAATTATGAGACAAACACAATTCAATTTGTCCGGGGACTTACTTTTAGATCTGGTCAAAAATTAATAAGCAATCAAAAACAACAAATCATCAGCAACCTAGACGATATTGGTCAATACGACTACTCTTTATTTGAAGATATAAATTTTTTACGTCCATACAATGGAGAAATATTAAAGGCTGTAGATTATGAGCTTTCGAGAGGATGTCCATTTACTTGTTCCTACTGTGTTGAAACGGTTATTCAAAAATACTACGATTTTCAAGAGCACACAAGTAAAGGCGGCCTGAAGAGAGCAAATAATTATCTAAGAAACAAATCTGCAAAACAAATTTTTCAGGAATTAAAAATACTTCATGATAACTACAGCATTAAATTAATTAGATGCCAAGATACTAATTTTCTGACGATAAAAAAATCTGTGCTTGAAGAGCTTGCTTCGCTTTTGGAAAATTCCAACTTAAATATTATGTTATATATTGAAACAAGAGCTGAAGGTATAAATGTCGGAACAATCAACCTTCTTAAACGTCTTAAGGTAGATGGAATTGGAATGGGAATTGAATTATCAGAAGAAAATTTTAGGGAAGAGAATTTAAATAGATTTAGCAATCAAGATGCAATACTGAATGCTTTTAAATTATTGAAAAATGCAAATATAAAAAGAACTGCATACAATGTTATCGGATTTCCAGAGCAAACTGAAAGCTCTATTTTAGATACCATAGAATTCAATAAACTTTTGTCTCCTGATAATATTACGGTTGCATTTTTTACACCCTATTTAGGAACAGGTCAGAATTCTAAAGCCATAAATTTAAATATATTTTCAGATTTTGAAATTAATTTAGACAGCCAACTCAGAAGTGCAACAAAATCAGAAGCTCTTGATGTTGAAACGCTCTCATTCTATAAGGAAAATTTTTCAAAATTAGTGGGAATTTCTAGCTAAGATTGCCTATTCATAACCTAAAAAAAGATTTTCCGCTTAAAAAATTTCCGTCCTCAGGAACATTAGTTATAATTGACTTAGAATATACCTCATGGAGAGGTGCAGCCAAAAGAAAATGGAATAAACGATCCGAAAGAAGAGAGATTGTTCAAATTGGTCTCGTGAAGGTCAATGCCAAGAATTTTGAGGTCTTAGAAAAAAATTGCGTTTATGTTCGACCTGAAAATTCTTTTTGTCTTTCGAGATATTTTACATTGCTAACTAGGATAGACAGAAAAGTTCTTTTTAAGAAAGGCGTAAGCTTTAAGAATGCAATGAAAAAAATGAAAAAAATTATACCTAGAAATTCTTTAGTTATATTTAACGGCTCGGATGGAGAGGTTCTTAGAGAAAATTCCAAATTTAGAGGCGTGCCTTTCGCTTTTGATCCCAAACATTTTTTTAATTTTAGACCCTTGCTTTCAAAGTCCTTAAATTTACCCGAAAATAACTTAGTGTCTGGAAATTTACCTTCCCTGTTAAAGATAAATAATAAGGCTGTATCACATGATGCCTTAAAAGATTGCCTCTGCATTGCATCTTCTTTCAAACATTTAAGAAGCATCAAGAAAATTTAAATTTTTTAGTAATTTACCTCTTCCAGAAATTTCTCCATAGGGAACTATTCTTATAGATCGTCTTGTCCCTGTTTTACTCTTAAAGTTGACCCTTCGGTGAATGCAATGAGTTGCAGCAATTATAAGTGAGTTAGCGCGAACAAAAAATTTTTTTTCTTTGGGAAAGTTATTCATGTAAAGCTTTGAAAGCTGAAATGGAGTATTGTCTTTCTTGGTTAGCGCTTTTAGGGTTTCTTTATGTCTTAATATATCGATCATCGAGGTATTGGGAATTAGAGCGAATGGACTGTCTTTGACGTTATCAGGAAAATAGAAAATCTTTATAGTTGGAATAAATCTGTCAATATGTAATTTTGTATTGGGGTCAGAAACATCCGATCCATTAACAACATTTAATTCCAATGACAAATTATTTATTTTTATTGGAGCAGCCCCAATTTTTTTTAGCAAAACATTTATTTTGTTGGTAAATAAATTTGCGAAGAATTTATCTTGTAGGTTTATTGTGATTATCTGATGAGTTTTTTTAAAATCTAAATTTGGATTGATTAGCGATATTTGTTTTAAAAATTTCTTATGGTCATTTAAATTTAGAAAATTTTCTATTAAGAGAAAGCCATGTTTAAAAAATTTTTTTTCAATTTTGTTTAGTGGCAAATTATTTGATATGTAAAATTTTGACAGAAAAGGATCTCTGGATGCCAGCCAATTCCAAAAAAAATATCTGATGAAATTTAAAAACGGAAACAGTCCTGATAATTTATTTGAAAATGAAGGGCATGTGTTCAAGTACCCATTTATTTTTTTTATAATCGTTTTCAGCATAATTAAATGTCAATTTTCTTCATTTTTGATAATTTTAATACTATTTTTAATCCTTATTTGCGATAATAATCAAGATTTAATGAAAATCTTAGGATATAGGTCAGTTTAAATCAATCATTAATTATATCCACTCGAGGCACTTAATTGATTAAAAGCAGATCTTCTATTGAAGTTTTATGTGATTTGTGGGTACATATTTCACCGAAAAAACGTTTTTACTTAAAGCTTCTAATTATTGTCATGTTTATAACTTCCTTCGCAGAAATCATCAGTCTTGGGAGTGTTTTACCTTTTCTTGGTCTTTTGATTTATCCAGAAAGCACAGAATATAAATATCTATTAAGTTATTTTGATATTAAATCTGTTTTCGGCGAAAATATTTTTTTAGTAGCTACTTTGATTCTAATTTTCTCATCAATCTTTGTTGCTTTCATGAGATTGCTTTTGTTATGGCTTACTACGAAGGTATCTATTTCCATAGGCTCGGATATTTCATATGAAGCATACAAAAGAACTCTATACCAGCCTTACATTATTCATATATCTAGGAATACAAGCAATGTAATAGCGACCATATCTACTAAAACAAATACGGTAATTTATAATGCTATATTACCAACATTGCACATTTTATCCTCCCTGATGATTGCAAGTAGCATGATTCTAACTTTACTTTTTTTAAATGCTAAGATTACTTTAATAGCCTTACTTTTCTTCGCTCTTTTTTATTTTTTAATTGTTTTTTTAATTAGAAATGTACTGCAAAAAAAAGGTGAGACAATTTCTAATAATCAAAATTTACTTATAAAATCTTTACAAGAGGGCTTGAGTGGAATTAGAGATATTTTGATTGACGGAAGTCAGAGTTTTTTCTTGAGATATTTTAAAAAAGCAGATTTTGGATTAAGAAGAGCTCAGGGTTTCAACTATTTTTTGGGCCAAAGTCCGAGGTATATAATGGAAAGTTCAGCTATCATTTTTATTGCAGTATTAGCATATAAATTTTCCAGTTCAGACGGGTCTGAAAAATCAATTTTGCCTTCTCTTGGAGTGTTAGCTCTGGCAGCTCAAAAACTATTACCGATTATGCAGCAAATTTTTGTATCTTGGACGTCTTTGCAAAGTGGTAAGGCGGGTCTAAATGACATCCTTTTATTGTTAAATCAACAAATGCCAAAAAAAAATATCAGATCCAAAGATATTTTTTTTCGCAATGCCATCACTTTAAAAGGCATTTCTTTTAGATATAGTAAAGATGACCAATGGATCCTTCATAAAGTTAATCTGGAAATTAAGAGAGGTCAAATTGTGGGCTTTATTGGTAAAACTGGAGGAGGAAAAAGTACTTTAATAGATATTATTATGGGGCTTCTTGAGCCATCTAAGGGTTCAATTTTTATTGATGGAATAGTTCTTAATCAATCTAATAGCCGGTCATGGAAAGCACATATTTCCCATGTTCCACAATTTATTTTTTTAGCTGATAGCTCAATAAAAGAAAATATAGCATTCGGACTTCCCGTGGAAGAAATTAGTGATGACTTGATCAATTATGCAGCTGAAAAAGCTCAATTACTTGATTTCGTAAATTCATTACCGAAAGGGTTTAATACAATTATCGGGGAGAGGGGCATGAGATTATCGGGCGGACAACGTCAAAGAATTGGTATTGCGAGAGCCTTATATAAAAAATCAGAAATTATTATTTTGGATGAGGCAACTAGCTCATTAGACAATGAAACAGAGTCTTCTGTTATGAATGGTTTAGAAGAAATTCAAGGCGATATTACTTTGATCGTGATTGCCCATAGACTTTCAACTTTAAAAAGCTGCTCGAAAGTTTTTGAGATTAAAAATAAAACTATTTACTCACACAAACTTTTATCTAAGGCTCTATGAAAATAGCAATAATACCTGCGAGAGCTGGAAGCAAGCGAATAAAGAACAAAAATATAAAGGTTTTTATTGATAAGCCAATTATTGCTTATTCTATTGAAGCTGCAAAAAAAACGAAAATTTTCGACCGTATTTTAGTGAGTACCGATTCAAAAGAGATTGCCGAAATTGCTAACTCTTATGGTGCAATTGCACCGTTCATTAGGCCCGCTAATTTAGCTGACGACCACACAAAAACAATAGATGTAATAATTCATTCACTCCAGGAATGTATGAAGCTTGGTTGGAATATAAGTTATGTATGCTGTATTTATCCTTGCAACCCATTCCTCAATGAGAATGACATTATTTCAACATTCGAAAAAATAAGCAGCATTAAAGAAGGTTTTGTTTATCCAGTTTCCTTGTATCCACATCCCATACAAAGAGCTATGCGACAACTTGGAAATGGGTCAATGCAGTTAATTAATCCTATTTATGAAACTTATAGGACTCAAGACCTTGAAAAATTGTATCATGATGTGGGTCAATTTTACTGGGGATCATTGAATACATGGTTAACCTCTGAAAAAATTCATTCCAATGGAATAGGCTACCCTATACCAAAATGGAGATCTGTAGATATTGATAATAATGAAGATTGGATGAAGGCTGAATATCTTTATAAAATAACGAAAGATACTGAATGATTTTAATTTTTGGCGCATCTGGTCTTCTTGGATCTTTTCTTACTAATTTTTTAATATCTAGAAAATATGATGTTTTAGGCTTTTCACGCTCTTCAAAAAATAATTTGAATATTGACCTACTCAACCATCAAAAAACAATTGAAGTTATTAATAAGTACAAGCCAACTATCATCATTAATTTAGTTGGCTTAACAAGTGTAGAAGACTGCGAAACAAATATTAATAAAGCATTTTTATTCAATACTCACACAGCAGAAGTTTTATCAGAAGCAATTTTAAGAGTAAATAATAAATGTCATCTCATCCATGTTTCAACAGATCATTTATATAATTCAGAAACCTTGGCGCAAGAAAATCAAGTTCAGATAGTCAATAATTATGCTTTTTCGAAATATGCTGGAGAAATTGCTGTTAAAAAACTTAACTCACATACAATTCTCAGAACAAACTTTGTAGGAAGGAGTTTGGTAGCACATAGACAAAGTCTGAGTGATTTAGTGTTTGAGTCGGCAAAAAATCAAAGAACATTAAAAATTCTTGATGATGTCGAGTTTTCCCCACTATCAATGAGCACGCTTAGTGAGATGATTGAATTAGTAATAAGCCATAAACCTTATGGCATATTTAATTTAGGATCTAACAGCGGAATGAGTAAAGCTAATTTTGATTTACTTTTTGCTAAAAATCTAGATTTACCCATATGTTTTATGCAAAAAATCAACCTAAAAGACGCATTTTTTTTAAAAGCGCCTCGCCCTAAAAACATGAAAATGAATGTTTCTAAATTTGAGGGTTTTTTTAAAATTAATTTACCAACTTTAGAAGAGGAGATTTGTAAAATTGCAGACGAATACAGGGGGAGCTAATATTTTTTTCGAGATTGAGAATAGAAAGATTGGAAAAGATTGGCCAGTATATTTCGTAGCTGATATAGGAGCCAATCATAACGGATCGTTAAATAAAGCAAAAGATTTAATTTTTATGGCTGCCGAAGCGGGAGCTGATGCGATTAAATTTCAACATTTTTCTGCCAATACCATCGTTAGTGATTATGCTTTTCAATTATTAAAGGACAATAACTCACATCAATCTAAATGGAAAAAAACTGTCTTTGAAGTTTATCAAGCAGCATCCTTGAATCTCGATTGGACAGGCGAGCTTAAAAATGCCTGTGAAAAATCTGGAGTTACTTTTTTTTCTAGCCCTTATTCGATGGAATTGGCTGATTTTCTAGACTCTTATGTACCAGCATATAAAATTGGGTCTGGCGATATAACCTGGATTGAATTTATTGAGCACATAGCTAGGAAGAATAAGCCTTATTTGTTGGCCACCGGAGCATCTAGTATTGATGAGGTCGATAGGGCTGTTAACGCATGTTTAAAAATAAATAATAAATTGTGTTTGATGCAATGCAATACAAATTATACGGCGGATGGTGAAAATTTAAAATTTGTAAATTTAAACGTTTTGAAAATGTTTGCAAGAAGATTTCCTAATTTGATTTTAGGTTTAAGTGATCATACATCAGGGCATCTTACAGTTCTTGGCGCAGTTTCTCTTGGAGCAAAAGTTATAGAAAAACATTTTACTGACAATAATCAAGACGATGGTCCGGACCATCTTTTTGCTATGAATCCTAAAAGTTGGAAGGAAATGGTCTTGGCTGTAAGAAATCTTGAATTTGCACTTGGTTCAGAAGAAAAGAAAATAGAAGGCAATGAAATTGAAAGCGCAGTTGTTCAAAGGAGGGCAATTCGAGCTTCGCGCAACCTGCATGCAGGCGATGTTTTATCGTATAATGATCTAATATTTCTCCGCCCCTGCCCTTCGCATGCAATTCCTCCATCTGAAATAAAACATATCATTGGTAAAACATTAAAAAACTCAATTTTACTTGAGCAAGAAATCCAATGGAAAGATTTTAGTTGAGAAATATTATCTCTTCAAAAAATATTTATATTGTAATTCCGGCTTTCAATGAAGAGCTAACAATTTCATCAGTTGTTGCCGGTTGCATAAAGTATGGACAGGTCTTAGTTGTGGATGACGGATCAACAGATTTAACAGCAGAAAATGCAGAGCTGGCAGGTGCTTTAGTTATAAAGCTATATAAAAATCATGGTTATGAGAATGCTTTAAATAAAGGATTTTCTCTTGCCTCGTCCAAGAATGCTGAAATAATTATAACTTTTGATGCTGATGGACAACACCCGCCTTTTATTATCAAAAGACTTATAAAAATCATACAAAATGGTTTTGATGTTGTTTGTGGAGTTAGGCATAAAAAACAAAGAGTCTCCGAAGTAATTTTTTCATATTACACAAATTTCTTTTATGGAATCCTCGATCCTCTTTGTGGCCTAAAAGCTTACAAGGTAGGTTTATATCGCAAGCTTGGATATTTTGATTCTTTTGGCTCTTCTGGCACGGAATTGCTTTTATTTGCAGCTAAAAATAAATATAAAATTTTCCAATTAAAATTCCCAATTAAAGAAAGAGTGGGCGCTTCTCGTTTTGGTTCATCTTTTTCTGGAAATTGTAAAATATTAAGAGCCTTAATATTAAATATATTTTATATAAATCGTAACTCTTAAAAAATAATGAAGCTTATAATTTTGGCAGGTGGTTTTGGAACTAGGCTTAAATCAGTAGTTGGCGATCTCCCCAAAATTTTGGCCCCAGTCGAAGGAAAGCCTTTTTTATACCATCAAATTAAAAATTGGAAAAAAAACAATCTTTTTGATTATTTTTTTCTTTTGCATTATCAATCAAACCAAATTATTCAGTTTTTAGAAAATGAACGGAATGGCATATTGAATAACTGTAATTTTAATTTTTGTGTGGAAAAATTGCCCTTAGGGACCGGAGGTTCTTTGAAAGCCATTAAGAATTTTCTTCCAAAAGACGATGACTTTTTGCTTATCAATGGAGATACATGGATTAATAATGATTTTGAATCTATTATCCACTCTTCGGCACCTTCAATTCTTGTGTGTAAGGTTGCTAATTCCTCTCGATTTGGGTCTTTAGAATTTGATAACAATAATTACGTGACAAATTTTAATGAAAAAAAAGTAATTGATGGTTTTGTTTGGGTCAATTCCGGATTGTGCAAACTTAACGTTAGAAATTTAGGTGAGGATAATTCCATTCAATGCTCAATCGAGGAGGGGGTTTTTAAGGACTTAATTAATAAAAGAGAGCTTAAAGCAATCCTCGCAAACTCAAAATTTATTGATATAGGCATTCCAGATGATTACAATCTTTTTAAAAGTTTTTTTAAAAATTCTAAAAAATATGAAAACCAAAATAAATCATAATTTTAATTTAATTGTTTATGACTTTGATGGGGTTATGACTGATAATCGTGTTTATTTATCCGAAGATGGAAAAGAGACAGTTTTATGTAACAGGTCAGATGGTTTAGCTGTATCTTTGATTAAAAAAATAGGAATACCTCAGATAATAATAACTACTGAAACTAATGCTGTGGTTCGTTTTAGGGCTAAAAAATTAGAAATAGAGTTGATTCACTCTTCCCTAGATAAAAAATATGATCTAAGCAAATATTGCAAAGAAAAGCAAATAAATATAAAGAGAGTTGCTTATATAGGTAATGATTTAAATGATCTTGAAGTTATGAAATCGGTTGGATTTGCTTTTTGTCCCTCAGATGCTTGTTCTGAAATTAAGGCTATCAGTTATTTATGCCTCAAATCAAAAGGTGGGGAAGGTGTTGTTAGAGAGTTTTTAGAATTATTAAGAAATAAATTTTATGTTCAAGAGGAGCTATAAATGTTTATTATTGCTGAAATCGGAATAAATCATAACGGTGATATGGATATAACAAAACAATTAATAGATGTTGCTTCTGATGCTGGAGCAGATGCCGTTAAATTTCAAAAAAGGTCTATAGATCTGGTGTATACAAAAGACTTTTTGAATTCAAAAAGAGATAGCCCATGGGGGACAACTCAATACGATCAAAAAAATGGACTTGAATTTAATTTATCTGATTATGAAGAAATCAATAAATATTGCTTAGAAAAAAATATTACATGGTTTGCTTCCGCCTGGGATTTAAAAAGTCAATTTTTTTTACGTCAATTTAATCTGAAATTTAATAAAATTGCTTCAGCTATGATTGTTTATACAGATCTTTTAGAGGAAGTTGCATCTGAAGGCAAGCATACTTTTATCTCTACAGGTATGAGCAAAGAAAATGAAATTGATAAAGCTGTAGATATTTTTAGGAAAGCAAAGTGCCCCTTTGAGCTAATGCATTGCGTGTCAACATACCCAATGAATGACGAGGATGCTAATCTAAATAGGATTTCAGTACTTAGAAAAAAATATAATTGTAATGTAGGGTATAGTGGACATGAAGTTGGTTTAACAATTTCTTTCGCTGCTGCAGCCTTAGGAATAACCTCTTTGGAGCGCCACATAACTTTAGATAGGGCTATGTATGGTTCTGACCAGGCTGCGTCTATAGAACCTGCAGGCTTTAAAAAATTAGTTAGGGGTGTAAAAATTATTGAAAAGGCAATGGGAAATGGTGACATTAACATTCAAGAAAAAGAAGTGTCCATAGCACAAAAGCTTAGAAGCCATATACCTTTTGAATCAAATATGTCGCTTTTTAAACATGAAAACTAAAAAGTCATTATTTGAAATTAAAAATAAAGTAGTAGTTATTACCGGAGCTTCAAGAGGGATTGGACTTCATGCTTCTATAGCATTGAGTGAATTAGGGGCAATTGTAATTGGAATTGCAAGAAGTGACAAAAAAAATCTTAGTAAAAAAATTAACTTTGAATATATTAAATGTGACATTAAAAATTCTAAAAAAATAGAAGCTATATTCTTAAAAATTTTTAATAAATACGGAAGAATTGACAGCTTAATAAATGCTGCTGGCGTTTCATTACCTTTTACTTCTAACGAATTTGAACTTACCAGGTTTAAAAACACTATAGATACTAACTTAAATTCAACATTCGCAACCTGCAATGTTGCAAGCAAGTACATGAAAAAAATGAAATCTGGCACGATAATAAATATTACTAGCTTATCAAGTGAGCAGGGGTTTCCTAATAATCCAGGCTATGCAGCATCAAAAGGGGGTATTAAGGCTTTTACTAAATCTCTGGCTCTTGATCTAGGATCAAAAGGAATAAGGGTAAATTGTGTTATTCCTGGTTATATAAAAACTGATATGACAATTAGTTCATTCAATCAAAAGAAAACCAACAAAGAGAGGCTTCAAAGAATAACTTTAAATCGCTGGGGCGATCCAGATGATCTCATAGGGGCATTTATATTTTTAATATCCGATGCCTCGAAATATATTACCGGAATTGATCTCCCAGTCGACGGTGGATGGCTAGCCAAGGGGCTTTAGTGGCTAATGTTGCAATAATTCTTGATAACAAAAGTAGAGACCTAGACGGAATTTGTTTTCTTACAAATTCCCTGAGGAATATGGGCTTTAAAGTTTTTATAGTGCCTCAAAATTTAATGCAATTTGAATTAAGATTGATAAAGTTTGATTTTATAGTGTTCAATTTTTTTAGAGCTTATAATGCAAATTTTATATACGAAATTTTAAATTCTGGTATTCATGTTGGAGTTTCTGACACAGAAGGAGGAATATTTTCCGATTTAAATAATTTTTTTAATACTTGGCCAAAAAATAGTATGGCTTCTAAATATCCCAATTTCCATTATTTTTTCTGGGGACCTAGATTAATGGATCTTGCAATAAAAAAAAAATTAATAAATAAAAAAACTTCATATTTAGTAGGCTCACCAAGATTCGATATTTACAAAAATTACGGTAAAGAATATATAAAATATACAAAAAAAGAAAATAGTTTTATATTAATTAATACTAATTACCCTTTTTTTAACCCAAAATTTAATAGTGGGTTAAAAGAGCTTGAGCGATCAATCTCGCTATATCAAAATAATATTTTTTACGAAAATTTATTTGAAACTCAGAAGCAGGAGTTTAATGAAACGATTGGGCTAGCAAAATACCTCTCAAAATTTAGTGGTTTTAAAGTAAGAATAAGGCCCCATCCTTTCGAGAATCACGTTATTTACGAAAATATTTTTGCTAATTATGACAATGTAGATATTGAATGCAAGGGAAGCGCATTTAAATCTATAAAAAATTCAATTCTTGTGATCCAAAGAGGATGCTCAACAGGTCTAGAGAGTCGGCTCTTAGGTAAACTAAGTATAAGTCCAGATTGGCCACCATATAAACATAAAACCTTGGTTGATCAAGGAAATGTATTTATAAAAACTAAGAAAGAGTTATTGGATTTGTTAAAACAAAAAAAGAAATCTAATTACACAAAAATTTATCCAATAAATAGTGAAACAAAAAAAAATATAAGAGATTTTCTTTATAAGATCGATGGTAAAGCAAGCGAAAGAATTTCACGAATTATAAATAATAAAACTAAATTTGGAAAAAAATCAATTTTAAGTATTTTTTTTATTAAAAACTTTTTTGTAGGATTTGTATTTGGTCTGTTCTTTAATAAACAGAGGATTTATCTTTCTGAAAGGGTAAAATGGAAAAATTCAGATAAATATTTTACCTGTGATGATATAAATGAAAATCTTAATTGCTTAGGTTTACAGAGCAAAAGCAATAAAATTGAAAATGCAAAAATTGCTAGTCACTCTCTATGTACAATAGTGATATATTCCTAATCATATGAAAAATCTATATATCGTAAATTGTGGCGAGTTTGAAGCCTTGCTTAGGTCGATCCAGGCTTTTTGTAATAATAATGATTATCGTGTAAAAAATGTTTTAGATTATGATGAGTACAAAGATAGAATTATTAAATATTTTGATGTTGAATTTCAGTCCTTTTATGACAACATTAGAACAAATGATGAATATTCAAATAGATCCGAATATGAGTACCTAAATAGTAAAATTATTGAATTTGCTAATAAGCATTTTGCAACAGCTTTAGAAATTCTTCTTGTCCGACACAGCTCTTACGGGGTAAATTTCTCATATTCTGAAGCAAAAGACTTATATTTTACGTCTTTAAACAGAGCAATTGGTGAATTAAAGTTTAATAAAATTAATTTAATCATTTTCAATCACATTCCGCATCATTTTAATACTTATATTCTTTATTTAGCCTCAAAATTTTTAAAAATAAACACGCTTCTATTTACAATCCTTTGCTTCAATGGCTATAGATATTTTTTTGATAAAGAAATCGGGACGAGAGGATTTTCTGTAAAAAAAAGAATCCTCTCGGGGAATTGCGAAGATGCATTAGATTTAATTGAGTATAAGAAAATAAAAAAAAGGTCAAAATACGAAACGCCAATTTATATTGGAAATTTTTTTAATAGAAGTCATACAAATTCATTTTTAAAAATCTTCGGAAATAATATATATTCACTTTCACTTATTTCAATATTCGGGTGTTACAGATTCGGTTTTTTTTCTAGAAAAAAAAATCACCATAAAATATCTTACAAGAAATCATTCAATGAGGAAAAATTTCCATTTAATTTAACCCTGTTGATTAAGCAAATTAAAGAAAAAAGGCTGAATAAAAAAAATGCTATTACATACTTTAATTTCTGCCTGCCTAGATCGAAAATAAAAGATAAATATGTTCTTTTTGCGCCTAATTATCAACCAGAAGCAACTACATTACCGTCTGCTGGAGATTACTCTAATATTCTTCTGTGCTTGCGTCTATTGAGAGCTGCTTTGCCCAGAGACATTCAGATTGTTTATAAGGAGCATGAGGATATTTTTAATTTAAATTTAGAGGGATTTAGATGCAGAGATTATAACTTTTATTCTCATGTTGCTGCGATTAATAATTTAATTATTGTTGAAAGATCAGTAAATCAAATTGAATTAATAGACAGCTCACTATGTGTTGCAATCCAAACATCGAATATCGGTCTTGAGGCTGGAATAAGAGGTAAAAAAGTAATTGCTTTTGGCCCTTCTTGGTTTGATGAATTAGGTTTTGTAACAAAATGGAATAATTTTATTAAAATCAATAATTTCTACCAGTTTATGAGAAAAAAATATTCCTTGAATAAGATTTTATTGCTTGATATTAATAAATATACCCTGCGCATCCCAAAATCTTATAATGCAAATGATGGATTACCAGAAAAACTTTCTAAATTAATAGAAAATTGCTTAATTTAATTTTTACTGAGCCCTCAAACAGCTCTGACAAATTCTATGTTTAATTTTAATCAATCTATAGTGTCTCGTATTTCGAATGACCTGGTATATTTAAGCCTGTTTTTTGTTCCATTTCAAATTTTTAAATTTCCATCTTTTATTTACGATTCTTCACAACTAGACATAAGTACTTTTTTACTGATGTTAAGCTTAGTGTTTTCTTTTTTTTGTTATAAGGAGAAAAAAAATCTTATAGTAAGCCTTCTCCTATTTACTATTATAGAAATTTTAGTTTATTTTTATTTTTCCTTTCAAACAAGCTTAAGATTTTTCTATTTCCTAATAGCCTATTCATTCTATTTAGCAATTTATTTTCTGGCTGATAATTATAAATTAGACAATAAGAAGCTATTTAATACAGTTATCTTTGGTTTACTATTTTCAGGGGTTATAGCATTATTTCAAGCTATAAATTATGATTTTTCAATCAGACAAAAATCATTTATGCTTGAACCAACTTTTTCTGGATTATTATTTTTCTCAGCTTCTTTAGGGGCTTTAGCTGTATTTTATTTAAATGAACGTTTAAGAAAACTTTGGGTTATTTTTTATTTTTTATTTTTTCTGATCAATGGATTATTAACAAGATCAATGTTTATCGTCCCTTTTTTTATATCACTGATATTATTTACTCTTTACTTCTCTTTTAAAAGTAATTTTAAAAAAATAATTTTATTTAAAAATGCTATGATGTTTTTAATAGTTTTTTGTTTTATATTCCCTAATAATTCTGATTATGTATTTAATATTTTAGAAAGACTTAATCTTTCTAATTCTTATAAAAATTTTTCCATTCTTTCATATTTATCTTGTTTTGACCAAGTAATACAGTCAATTTCTTTTTCACCTTTTCTGGGTATTTCCGTTGGATCGTCAGGAGCATTTCCTTACGCGTCATTTTACGATTCGCTTTTATTAGTCCAATCATCCTCGAATTCAAATGCTTCCGATAACTATAGCTTGTATTTTAGATTAATTACGGAGTTAGGTTTAATAACAGCTACAATATTGCTTGGACTTTTATTTTTTAAACTTATTTCTTTCTTTAAATCTAAAATTGGTACTTATACTTATACTTATATATTCTTATTCTTTTACTCTTTTTCAGCAATTCTTTTCTGTTTTTTAAAAGGCGCTTCTTTAACCCATGGATACTTATTTGTTTCTTCTTTTATTTTCTTATATCTATCAAAATCTTTAAAAAGTAATTTATGACAATTCTGATAACTGGAGGTGCTGGATTTATAGGCTCTAATTTAGCTTCATATTTTTTAGATAATAATTGTGATGTATTTGTCTTCGACAATCTATCTAACTCAAGCATTGAAAATTTATCTAAACTTTTAGAGTCGGAAAGATTTACTTTTAAAAATGTTGATCTTTCAGATTACCAATCCTATGAAGATGCGGTTGACAGCCTCAATATAACTATTGATGAAATATGGCATTTAGCAGCTAATTCAGATATCAAAAGTGGATCTGATGACATGGATATAGATTTCAATGACACCTTTCAAACCACTTTTAATTCTTTAAAAATTTGTAAAAAATTCTCAATAAAGAAATTTTTCTTTTCATCAAGTTCAGCAATATATGGAGACTTTGGCGAGTCAGTAATTCACGAAGAAATTGCTCCTTTATTACCAATTTCAAATTACGGCGCCATGAAATTAGCATCAGAAGCTCTTATCTCAAGCGCTTGTGAAACTTATCTCGATGCAGCATATATTTTCAGATTTCCAAATGTTATCGGTATTCCAGCAACACACGGAGTAATATTGGATCTTTTATTAAAGCTTAAAAAAGACAAGTCTAAGTTACATGTTTTAGGCAACGGATTACAAAAAAAGCATTTTATGCACGTCAATGATCTTATTTCCGCGATGATTTTTATTTCTAAGCATTCAAATCAAAAAATTAATATATATAACATCGGCCAAGCAGATGAGGGGGTATTTATAAAAGATATCGTTACCTTTTTAATTGATCATTTAGATATTAATGTTGAAATTTTTTATGAAAAGAGTTCAAAAGGCTGGGATGGAGATGTTCCGGTTGTTAATTATTCATCATTAAAACTTCAAAGTCTTGGATGGACTTCATCGCTTAACTCAGAACAGTCCGTTAAGATTGCAATTAATGAGATTGTTAATCAAGTGAGTGCTTTGTGATTATAACTAGAACACCTCTTAGGATTAGCTTTTTTGGTGGAGGCAGTGATTTTTCTTATTACTATAAAAATTATGGGGGTGCTGTATTAAGCTCATCTATTAATAAATTTATTTATGTTAATTTGAACAAAAAATTTGAAGGTGGATTTAGGATTTCTTATAGTGAAAATGAATACGTTGAAAGTTTAGGTCAAATAAAACATAAAATTATCAGAGAAAGCCTATTAAGTCGAAATGTTAAAGAAAACTTAGAGATTGTCACAGTTGCAGATATACCATCGAAGGGAACTGGCTTGGGATCTTCAAGTGCTTTTACAGTGGGACTTTTAAGCGCTTTAAATGCTTTATATAAACAAAACGTTTCTAGGTATAATCTTGCAAATGAAAGCTCGTCAGTTGAAATTTGTTTATGTAATGAACCTATAGGCAAGCAGGATCACTTCGCCTCATGTTTTGGTGGATTTAATTTAATCAAATTTAATCAAGATGATTCAACTCAAGTTATACCAATAAGTAATAAAGATGGCGTCATTGATAAGCTTGAGGATAATCTGCTCATCTTTTATACTGGCCTAACTAGAAATGCTTCCGAGATTCTTAAAAGACAAACAAATTTAATTCAAAATGATTCAAAAAAACTTGAAATTTTGCATAAGATGGTTAATCTGGTATATATTGGTGCCGAATGTTTAAGTAGCCAAAACTTAAAAGCTTTTGGTGAAGCGTTAGATTTAAATTGGACCTATAAAAAAAAACTATCAGACGAAATTAGCAATTCTATGATTGATGATTGTTATCAAAAAGCAAAAAAAAATGGTGCGCTAGGAGGAAAAATATTGGGGGCTGGTGCCGGAGGTTTTTTATTATTATTTGCACCAAAAAATAAACATGCAAATATAATAAAGGCCTTAAGCAATTTAAAATTTTTGGATTTTAAGTTTGAAGGCCAGGGCAGCACGGTTATTTACAAAGATTAATTTTGAGAGGTTTTTATGAGTAAATTTAGTGGAAAAAGTAAAAAGTATCTTCAAGGCTTAGTAGATACTATTAAGAATTTGGATTATGATCAAATAGATAACGCTATCAATTTGATCTCAGAAAAGCACATAAGCGGCAAGCAAATAATTGTTATTGGCAATGGAGGTAGCAGCCTAAATGCACTTCATTATATAAATGATTGGAATAAATCAATTTTCCTAAAAACACAAATTAAATTTTTAGGTAGAACTTTAATTGATAATATAGGTTTAGCCTTTTCATATGCTAATGATGTATCTTTCGAAGATGTATTTGTTGAGCAACTTAAAAATATTCTTTTACCAGGTGATTTAGTAATTGCATTATCCGGGAGTGGTAAATCTAAAAATATTTTAAAGGCTGTAGAGTATGCCAATGCTAATAATGCTGAAACCTTAGGTCTTTGTGGTTATGATGGTGGGAGATTAAAAGAAATTAGTCGCCATTGTATCTGGATTAACAAAAATGATATGCAATTGACTGAGGATATACATTTCATTTTTGGCCACATTGTTATGCAATCATTATGTGATGAGCTTTAAAAGCAGTCCCAAACCCTTAATATCAGTAATTTTTCCAGTATTTGACTCATCTCGTTATTTGGAAGAGTCAGTCTCTAGTATATTAAATCAATCGCATTCCAATTTAGAGCTTTTAACTATATATGATCAATCATCAGACAATTCCCTAGAAATATTAAAGAAATTTCAAAAAATTGATCGAAGAGTAAAAATATTATTCAATAAAACAAATAATTTAAGTGATGCGCTTAATCTAGGCATTCAACATTCGCGCGCTGACTTTATTGCCAGAATGGATGCTGACGACATAAGCGAAAAGACCAGGTTTGAATTTCAATTAAAAAATATGATTGAAAATGATTCTGCTATTTGCGGATCACATTTTGTTACAATTGATAAAAAGAATAATTTGATTGATTCAAATATAATGCCGCTGCGAAAAGGAGCATTTGTAGTCAAATTAATTACGAATGTTCCTTTTGCACATGGATCGGTAATGTTCAGAAAAAAATTTCTCAAAATAAATCATCTTGGTTATTCCAATATAGGTCGATCAGAAGACTATCAGCTTTGGGTAGATTTCTACGAAAAAGGTGCAAAATTTTCTAATGTAGATATGTTCTTATACAGATATAGGATTTATGAAAACTCATTATCTCTAAAATCATCCGAGCAAACATACACGGACTATAAAAGAATAAGACAAAATTATATTAAAAATAATGCCTTTAAAATTCAAAGAGAATTAAAGGAGCATATAAAAAACAAAAATACATTACCAAAAGATGACCAAATTAAATTGCTTTATACAACTTACATTTTTTGTAAATACAGTGGAAGTAATTTATTTTTTAGCGCATTAAGATATTGTAGTTTTTATTCAATTTTATATTTAATCTTAAATTTGTCTCGAGACTTTAAAAAAAATTTTAGGATATTTTGATTTGAAGATATTAAATATAGTTAATACCTTAGATTTAGAAATTGGTGCTGGCACTACGCAAAGAACAATAGAGTTAAGCCGCAATCTAATTCTTCATGGCATGGATTGTACTGTAATTACATTGGATATAAATTTTGGTAAACGTATAAAAGACAACTATCCTTTTAATGTTGTTTATCTTAAATCTATTTATAATCGTTTTTTTATTCCTTTCCCTTCTTTTTTTAAACTAGCTAAGGAGATTAAAACTGCTCATTGTATCCATATGATTGGACATTGGTCGGTCTTAAATATATATGTTTATTTACTTGCAAAAATTTTACATGTACCCTTTATTATATGTCCTGCAGGTTCGTTTCAAGTTCTCGGGAGATCTCAATTACTAAAGAAATTTTATAATTGCTTGATAGGCAATAAAATCGTTAAAGATGCAAAATTAATAATTGCTATTACAAAACTTGAGAGATTAATTTTTTTAGACAAAAACATTTCGCCAAATAAAATTATAGTCATCCCAAATGGTATTGAAATTGACAAGAGTGAAAGAAAAATAAATAAATTGTCTTTTCAAAAAAAATTTAATTTGAACAAAAAAAAAATTATTCTTTTTATGGGAAGATTGAATTATATAAAGGGAATTGATTTGCTTATAGACGCTTTTATAAAAAGTGATTTGTCCAGCTTTAACTATCAACTTGTTATCGCGGGAAGGGACGAAGGCTATTTGAGCTATCTTGAAAATTCAATTACAAAATATAAAAAAATTGCATGTATTAATTATGTTGGTTTTTTAAATGCTCATGATAAAGCATTGGCATACAAATCTTCATATCTGCTTGTTGTACCAAGCAGGAGTGAAGCGATGTCTTTAGTTGCAATTGAGGCAATGAGTTATGGGCTGCCGGTTATGTTGACAGATCAATGTGGTTTTAATGATGTTAAAAAAATTAATAAATTCTTTATTGCAAAACCTAACTTAAATAGCTTGACTAAAAACCTTGTCTATATTCTGAAGGACAAAAATTTACCAGATGATTATATTGTTGAATTTAAAAAAATAGCTCATTCATATTCTTGGAAAAACTTAATTGATATTTATATTTCAATGTTTAAAAAAATAAGATTATGAATATATTAATTATTACACCATATTTTTGGCCTGAAAATTTTTATATTAACTATGTCGCTAAAAAACTTTCTGAGAGTAAAAATGGTGTAACAGTTCTAACTGGAAAACCAAATTATCCACTGGGCAAAATTTTTAAGGGGTATAGTAATTTTTCTATAACAAAAGAAAAAATTGGTAAAATTGTTATTTATCGCACCCCTATATTTCCGCGCGGTCAGAATTCCAAAATTAAGCTTTGCTTAAATTATATATCTTTTGTACTTTCTACTTCTTTTATTGCTCCATGGATGTTTCGTAAAAAATCTTTTGATGTTTTATTTGTATATGGTGTTTCGCCTATTTTATCTGCATTGCCAGCGATATTACTTGCGTTCATAAAAAAGAAAAAGCTATGTTTATGGGTTCAAGATCTATGGCCAGAGAGTTTAATTTCGACGGGATATTTAAAAAATAAATTTATTTTATTTGTCCTAAGGCTAATTATAGTCTTTATTTACAAGAAATCTGATTTAATTTTAGTCCAGTCAAGATCATTTATATCAAATATAAAAAAACTTTCACCTAGATCTAATATTGTATATTTCCCTAATTCAATTGATAGAATTTTTTTAAATAAAAAAATAATTTTTAAAGAGCCCCCATTTAAATTCAACAGAAATCATTTTAATATTGTTTTTGCTGGCAATATTGGAAAAGCTCAATCAATGAAAACTTTAATCAAAGCGGCGAAGATTCTCCAAAAGTCCAAAAATATAAAATTATTTATTGTAGGTAATGGAAGCGACAAGGACTTTTTATTGGAATTGATATCAAAATACAAATTAAATAATGTCGCTTACATGGGCTCATATTCTTTAGAGGAAATGCCAAGTATTTTTAATAATGCGTCAGCATTATTAATTTCTTTAACTGATCATGATATATTTAAACTAACTGTGCCAAACAAATTACAGGCCTACTTAGCGTCATCAAAACCTATAATAGGATCTATATCTGGTGAGGCAGCAAGAATTATTAATGAATCTAAATCAGGAATTGCTGTTAAGCCTTGTGATGCAAATTTGCTAGCTAATGCTATGTTAAGGCTTAGTAAGTTAAAAAAAAGTGATTTGTATTCGATGGGAAATAATGGTAAAACGTATTTTCAAAACAATTTTGACTCTTCAAAATTAAATAAAAAATTAATTAACATTTTAAATGAGTTAATAATAAATTGAAGATACTTATTCTAGGTTGCAATGGACTTATAGGACATTCTATATTTAACACTCTTTCTGATGATACCAGTCTTAAAGTTTATGGTGCTTTAAGAAGGTCTCAATTAAAATCTTTTTTTAGGCAAGAGTTATATAACTTTATTTTTTCAGATTTTAATATATATGATAATTCATCAATTTCGAGCTTGTTAATAAAATCAGAAGCAGATGTTGTAATCAATTGTGTTGGAATAACAAAGCATGTCTCTTCTATTAACGATAAAAGCAGTTTAATTTTTGCAAATTCACTATTCCCACATATTTTATACAAAATTTGCAAAGAGTTTAACGTAAGGCTTATTCATATAAGTACTGATTGTGTTTTCTCTGGAATAAAAGGAGATTATCTTGAATCTGACAACACTGATTCATACGATATGTATGGTAAGTCAAAAGCGTTGGGTGAAATTAATGATGTTAATTGTTTAACAATAAGAACTTCTACTATAGGCCATGAATTAAATACAAAATATGGA
>Ga0114975_10000726_pt1 | contig 24430 bp, 20 predicted proteins | sample S_130626_EF_Meta_FD_87031 | JGI IMG/M metagenome (GOLD analysis project Ga0114975, IMG submission 87031) | Freshwater microbial communities from Lake Simoncouche, Canada to study carbon cycling - S_130626_EF_MetaG | ecosystem: Environmental > Aquatic > Freshwater > Lake | place: Lake...
ATACAAAATCCAAAGCGTCCAAATAAACCATCTCCGACAATGAATGCAGCCGGCGGCATAGTTTCTATAGCTTAGATAGAGACGCTCAGACGTCATGGTGAATAGCAAAGATATTGTCAAGCGGCTAAAACAGGCTGTATATCAAGGGCAGATACGCGTTGATATAGATGCCGCCCAGAATCCCGATCTACGTCGAGCAATCCATATTGTAGAGCAATTTCTGAAATCATCCGGTCGTGTTTGCTATGGCGGTCAGGCCATAAACGCAAATTTACCCAAGAAAGATCAATTCTATAATCTGGAGACAAGCCTCCCCGACTATGACTTCTTTTCGCCCGATTACCGAACAGATATACGTGAACTCGTGACAAATCTGAAGTCGGCTGGATTTACAGAGATTTCTGAGCGTATTGGAATTCACGAAGGTACCACCAAGATATTTGTGAATTATACGGCGATTGCGGATATAACACAAATGGACAGCGAATTCTACAAACAAATTCATAAACGGTCCATCAATATAGACGGGATACATTACGCCGACCCCCTTTTTCTGAAGATGCTCATGTACGTAGAACTCAGTCGGCCCAGAGGCATGTTATCTAGATGGGATAAAGTGTACGAGCGGCTGAATTTACTGGAGGCTGCGCACCCATTGAAACCCTGTAGTAATAAAAATCCGCATGTGCTGGAAAACAAGGCGGCAAATCAAAGCCGTGGAGCCCTGTTGAACTTTGTTCTGAAGAATAAGCGCGTGTTCATGGGGGCGGATATTCATCCACTATATCTGGCGAGTGGGCAGGGCAAAACACCCAAGTCTAGAACACAATACATTTTGCGCGGAAAAAGCCCAATGGTCTTTATGAGCCCCGACGCCGACATAGATGCAGACTATCTGGGCGACGAGTTGCGGGCCAGAAAAGAACAGGTTCTAGGATTCCAGGGAATTTTACCGGCTATGGTTGCTTTATATCAGGGTGATATGATGATTTGTCTGATTGTCCAAGAAGAGGCATGTCATTCCAATATAACTATAGAACTCACAAAGGGGCGCGTACTTCATTTAGCATCATTGGACACACTCCTGACATTCTTGATAGGTCTGTACTACAGAGATGATCACATTCTAATGGCATCTGATTCACTCCTATGCTGGTTGCGTCACTATACGGGCCTTCTTGCTAAATTTCGGGCACACCCCACAAAGACAGTACCGTCATTCCCTCTAGAATGCAGCGGATATCAGACTACCTTTGCCAGTTTATTGAGGGCAAAAGGCGCCAGAATTGAAGCGGCCAGACAGAGAATTGGCAGCGGGGCTAGGAGGCTTGGTACATTTACTGCAAAAAAGAGTAACCGCCCGAAAAGATCTACATTAGGAAGTAGTACCAGAAAGATTACGAAATATAATTAATATTTTCAGTTCCTCAATATATGACTCTTTGTCTATAGTCATATCGTGGGTAATTTCATCAAACGCATCTATACCGTAGAATCGCCTATATTGAAGGTCGCATTCATTTGCTAAAATCGGATAGTGAGCCTTGATATTGTCGGCCCTGTAAATTTCATAAAGAAGAGTACCTGGTTGGCAAAATACCCCAAAACTGTAGGCGGCTCCGTGAGGACCTGTTATAATTTCCGATTCTGCGAATAGTCTGATTTGATCTATGAAACTCAGATCTTCCATATAGTAGACCTTTACACCAAGGGCTTCCAGTTCATCCATATAGGTACCCTCATTCAGAATTCTACGACAGGTCGCATTTTTTCTGGAGATGTATGTGTATTTTCCAGGAATCTGCTTGAACTGTGACCAGATGTGAGAATATAGACCCCTTATATATTTGAATATCCACTGTTCATCGGAACGATTAATTTCCGTAATAGAGTGGAATGCTGGTTCAATATATTGGGCATCTTTGCGTAATTCAAACTCGCGTATAAATCTAGCAGGCAGGTTACTAAATGCTTGCTCAGCCAACATACAGTCGGTGAGAGGATAATAATATCTCACTTGCCTCCCCTCACCTTTATCCATACCGGAAGCATGAAGTTGTCCTATCATGTAATAAAATAAATGATAGGGGTTGCTATGTATAGCATCTTTCATAATAAAAACCGTGTTCATTTCTATACGTTTAGCCAGAATAAGAAAAGTCCTTATTTTGCGAGGCAGAAGCCAAGAATGCTGCAGTTCTATCACCACCTTCGAATTGTGTATATGTTTTCTTTGTACCAGTTTTCTGCCAGTCATAGAGTGTCCCAGCTTTGAGTTTTTCTAGATCAGATTGGAGTTTCATTGCTGCGGTAAACACTTTACGACTGAGATTCATAACATCTAAAAAGGCTTTACTATTCAAAATCGCATTCACACGGTCAATCTCCGATTTTAGACTTGGCATTGTGCAGGAATCGGCGTCAGCTTCTAGTTGTCTACGCCTTCTCAGAGCCATTGCTTCAGCAGTACATTGGCCCGCAGCATAGAACCCCTCTTTTTTTGAGCCTAGGGGCTTGAATCCGCGTGCTGATAGAAGTTTATTTTGGGCCTCCATAGCTTTTGCAGATGGGCCTGGTATTGTTGGATTTTGCTGTGGTGGGTCTGGTCCCGTTTTTTGCCCATCTTCTTTTGGCATTTCTGGATTGGCTGGGATAGATGGGGCTGCATCTTCAGGTCCCGTGCCAATATTTCCTTTATCCAATGCATCTTGTAATTTTTTTATTACTGAGCTATACCACGTGACTTCCATTAAAAGTTTCTCAGCCGTATGATTTGGTATTTTTATAAGTGCTGTAATCATATTAAGCTGATCGGTTACATTATAAGCCGGTAAGTTATAGGCTGTGCAGGGAAGGTATTTCCAGTCGGGATGAGGTGTAGGAATTAAAAGGAGGCCTCCAACACCACATTGTGGCCGGAGATTACTTAGTTGATCTGTACAGTTATAGACATGTTGATATGTTTCCATTAGATGATTCCAGGCCTCTTCTCGTGTTTCGGCGGGAGCAGGTGTCACACCAATTTTAGAGATATCAGGAGTTTTAGAATCTGGCGGTGATTTAATTGTAGATGCACTCTCCTTTGCATCAGCCATAGCAGGTGCAGAATCTCCCCACCACCCCTTATTTTCTGATGCTTTATCTGTAGCATCAGATGGTTTAAATTCTGGTTCGGCAATGGCTTTTGGTGGAGGAGTGGGTAGGGGGGTTTCCACTTTACTCGTCATATATGTCTTCATCATCTGTTCTTGAACTAAATTGGCAATCTGACAATATGGCATCATCATATTTTTAAGATATGGTCTGAGGGCCTCATAGTCTGCTTGATCCTGCGAATCATTTGCAAAGCCGTCATTTCCATATTTAGAATAACGTATAATCAAAAGAAGTCCGGCACACATTAGAATCAATAAGGCCAAAAATTCTCCAACCGGTTTGGCCTTCATTTCTTCTTATTAAACCAATATATAAGAAGAGATGAATTACATGACAAATATGGCTTCTGGGAATTCGGATAAAATTAATGCAGATGCTATTCGGTGTTCATTACCCGCCGTAACGAGGACAGCTGCTTCAGATAATTGTTGTGTAAATAGCACTCCTCCGGGGCCATTAAATGTTCAACTTTCATCTTTATATTCGGAATCTAAGGTCTGTCCAGGGCCCACGCCTGCAGAGTTTGCTCTATATCCGAAAGTCGCGGTTCCAAGTTCTGTAAGAACTTTGGAGAAACTAAGTAATTATCAAAATTGTACTACTACTACGGCAGATCAACGATTTGCGAAATTTAGAAGATGGCAAGCTCCTGCTCCATGCCAACCATTACCACAGATTGCCCAGAGTGCTGGAATCTCAAAACCTTCTACCAGGGCCTGCAATCTCCAAACTTTTTATTAATCTGTATTAGAATGACCTTGACTAACTTTGACGCCTCGCAAATTGCCATGAAGAAAAGACAGAAGGCCCTTTTTGCCTGGAAATCTGGGAATGATTCCCTTGTAAATGCGGGTAGATCTGTCCGAACTGAGCAGCCCAGTTATCAGACTGCTGAAGATGTGGCGATGCGTAGACAGGGTGGCTGCAAATGCACGACAGATGCATTGGCTAACCCTTATGAGTTTAACGGCCTCAGTCAGTGCGGATGCGGTGCTGCGCAGTAAAACCCTTTTATTTCGGTATTTTTTTAGTTTGTTTTACAGACTAAAAAATGCTTCCTTAGCGAAGCATGTCCTGGTATTTTTTAGTCTGTAAAACAGACTAAAAAATGCCTCCTGAGAGGTATGCCTCCTGGGAGGTATGCCTCCTGGGAGGTATGCCTCCAGGCGAAGCCTGTGCTGGTATTTTTTAGTCTGTTTTACAGACTAAAAAATGCCTCTGCTGGGTATCGAACCCAGTACCTTCTGCTTACAAGGCAGATGCTCTACCATTTGAGCTACAGAGACAGAATATGGCCCTGCGGAGATTCGAACTCCGGTTACGGGATTCAAAGTCCCGGGTCCTAACCACTGGACTACAAGGCCAGTGAAAATGGGTCTGTTTAGAGAGTGACTCCGAACTCCTATGTTCCGATGCCGGGAATCGAACCCGGATCTCGGGGGTGAAAACCCCACATCCTAAACCGTTAGACAACATCGGAAGATTGCTTGGTTTTTGAAGAGTACCAACAAACTCTGTTGCGCCAAGCGGGAATCGAACCCACGTTTCAACCTTGGAAGAGTTGAATTCTACCACTGAACTATTGGCGCTGGTGCGGGGAGTGGGGATCGAACCCACGCGGATTGCTCCAGCAGATCTTAAGCCTGCCGCCTTAACCACTCGGCCATCCCCGCTGGGGTGGGGCTTTTGCGGCCGCTAGCCCGCTAGACCCTAATCAACTATATTCATAAACTCTTTATACCATTTCACTCAAGGCCTCTTTACTTGGCACCTAGAACCACCTTCTTCTTCACAACCGTGGTCTTCTTCGGCAGAGGTGCAGGCTCCTCCACCACCGGTGCCGCCGCGACAGCCGCAGCGGGCGACACCAGGGCCTCGTCATCCACACCCTCCTCCTCCTCCTCCTCGTCGTCAAAGGCCGCGGCGAAGCTCGCCTTGGGAGCAGCCGCAGGAGCGGAAGTCGCAGAGCGACGCGCGGCGGGCGCATCCTCCTCATCCACAAAGCCATAGCCACGACCAGACTCCGGGCTGGACACCACCTTCACCTGCGACGCCTTCCAGGACAGGCCGCAGCCCACACTGCTGATCCAGACGCCCGTGCACTCAATGAGCACGGTCACCGTCATGCGCTTCACAATCAGGTCCTCCACCGGCACGTCCTTGATCTCCTTCTTCTCGGCGTCGTAGAACACCGTCTCAAACTTGTCATTCTTCTTGCGCAGAGCCACCTTCACCGTGGGCGGGTAAGGCTTCCTGTTGCCATTCTCATCCTCGCTGAACTTCACCGTCGGCTTGTACAGCTTCATCTGCTTGAGGATCTGCTGCGTCATGCCAGGCTTCTTGAGCCAGTTCTTCTCCACGCACTCCGCCATCACGCGCGTATCCAGGCCATCCAGAGCATCAAACACCGCCTTGACCTTGGGATTAGAGTCAAACTCGCGCAGAGACAGGTTGAAACTGTACTTGGTAGGACCATACTTGTCCTCCACGTTCAGGCCATACGGTACATCTAGGTTGCTCACCTGCATCTTCAGGGGGCGGCCAGCGTAGTTCAGGTTCACGGCCTTCGCGCCGCTCTGCAGGGTCTTCAACTCACCGAAGGAAATCTTGGACGCGTCAAACTCAGATGCAAGGACACTCATTTGGGTATACTAGCCTACAGGTGCCACCCGCATTCAATTTTAGGGGCGCCTGGTCGCAACTTTTTTTGCCCTTCCATAATTAGAATGGACTTTTCTCAATATATAAGACTCAAGAATGAGGCTGCAAATGTGTATCTATCAAGGACGAAAACAGTGGATTCATCTCTGCTTACCTTCAAACGGCAAGTGAGAGCAACACATGCCGGTTATAATGCATCGGATACAATTGCCTATGATAGGGGTACTTGCCCTATTTACACCGTAAACAAGGGGGGTATTAACGCGGGCAAAGGTTACACAAGCGTAGATAAACAATCTCCGCATCAAAACCTGATTTTAAAAGCCGCAGGATGTTCTCAATGTAGTGAAACAGACTATTCAACTGCATCCCCGGGTATTGAAATACAGAACTATAGCACTTGCGTAGCAACATTAAATCAGTACAATTTATCCCCAGGTAGCAATTTGCCTAAGCCATATGGCTATGGATTAAAACCTGGTGAATGCAAGCCATATGGATATGGGCAGAATTACTATTTTCCCAGAAAAGATGCCTGCACAAATGATGTATATCCTCCTGCCGCTTGGCCTTATAAGTAAAGGCAAAGGCAAACATAAACATAAGTGCCCATCTAAGAATAATTTTGTAGTCTATATTTATAATGTCCTTAACCCCCCTAGAGGAACTCGTAAAGGAGACACGTCACGCATTCATTATTGCAAAAGCCGATGGTATCCTAGATGCCGGTGAGGTGATTCAGATTGCCACTAATCTAGTAATGAAGATCCAGAAGCTCAGCACCCTCTCTGGTTCTGAGAAGAAGGATATGCTTCTTATGACTCTGAAGAAGGGTTTGGACGCTTCGGGTGGTCTTGAATCTCTGCCCGGCTTTACAGGCGCTACAGATGAGACAAAGAAAGCATTTGAGGATAGCCTCATGACCGCCGTTTCTGTATCGGTGGACATGATGCTGTCTGTGGCTGCGGGAAAATTAGATCTGCGCAAGCCGTCTAGTTGGAAGGCATGCCTCCCTGTCTGCATGTCGGCGGTAAAGGCTCTGATTCCCAAGGACCAGGCGCTTTTGCAGGAAGCGGCAAAGTACTCGGAGACAATTTTAAAGAAGCAGGTTGAGGAGCCTGTCACTACGACGCCGGTGGAGGAGGTCAAGGCTGAAGAGGTGAAGACGGAGGAGGTGAAGACGGAGGAGGTCAAGGCTGATTTACCCGGTGCCACTGCAAGCTCATAAAAGCCCTATTCAGATAACCAGGGGTACGCCTCCCTACATTCATAGGAAACTCTGGAAAGGGCCATTACCGTGTACATGGCCGCAAGAGTCTTATCTGACTGCTCTGGAGCAGATGAGATAAGACGCTCAATTATATTCAGATTCGTCCGCCGCATGCTGTCCAAATCGGACTTTGTAACACTAGTTTCAGGATTCCATCTGAAAAGTTTATTTGCAGGAGACAAATAATCAGGAACTAGTTGTGCGCGTTTATCATCTGTCAGCCCCAAATCTTTTTCCCATAAGTTGAAAAGTGTCAAATATAACCTTTTTTGATCAGACATTGATAATTCGGAGAACCACCGAGTGGCAATACGATATCCAAGCATATCAAGTCTCAGACATACATCTAGAACTCTCAGATTCCACGATTGTTTTACAGTCAAATTCTCACGGTTTTCAAATGCTAAAGGGTATTTCCAGCGTCTCAGATTATCCAGCCGTTTACGGAAGGCTTCAACTATTTCATTATCGCAGGGTACGGTTGTGTATATGTTTGTAAGACGACCACTTTGTTCATAATGGACTAGAAGGGCCCGAATATCAAATCCCCAGAATTTGCCGGCCTCTTTTATTATAAAAAAATAATGGCGTTTTACACTGTTGAGAGGTTCTAGGGTGGCTATTTCCGTATCATTATGGCATATATCTCTATTCAAAAATGCAGGACCCCTTTGAAAAAAGAGCCGTAATCCATTTTTCAGTGCCCACCATTTCTGGATTTTACGTGCTGCCATCTGCAATGACCGTGTAGAGTTAGCTGGTGATCTAGGAGACTCAAAACGTACAGGGTTCTTCAAATGTCGGAAACAAAAATCACCCTTTTTTACGGGATAGGTACAGCGCTCGGTGGGATGCTTCCGGCTTTTTACATTAGAACACACCTGTAAGGGTTTTACAAGCTTCTTGGGCATACCAAAGTCCCTCTGCTGCCTGGGCGGAAAGGAAAAAAGTGGGGGCGAAATTAAACTTTTTAAGCCGCCATTTTTTACCGCATTAGGCTGTGACGAAAAAAATCTACGGCGCGAAAAAAAATATCCGCCAGGGCGAAAGGTACTAAACGCCTTGACCCAAAATTGAATGGCCGCGGGTCGCTAATGTGCGTATTCCCCCCATGAATTCTTCCACGGCATCTGGTATAATGAGTTCTCCCGCCGCCGTGAAGCAGACCAAGAAGGTGTCTAAGAAGTCCGATGAGGTAGCCGCGCCTGTGGCTGCCGCTGCGCCCGTTGCGGCGGCTGCGCCTGCCGCGGCGAAGAAGGCGGCGGCCTCCCCTGCCGCCTCCAAGAAGGCCGCGCCCGTGGCTGCGCCTGCCGTCGTGGTTGCGCCCGTGGTGGCTGCGGTGACCGCCGCGCCCGTGGAGGCCGCTGAGGGTGCGACTTCCTCCGTACAGGATGATGTGAAGGCGATGCTGACCCAGGCGAACACCGTACGCGAGACGGTGGGCGCGCTGGTGGGCGAGCTGAAGCGCCTGGAGAAGCGTGTGGCCCGCCTGCAGAAGGAGGCCGACAAGCGCCGCCGCAAGTCCAAGAAGCCCGTGGAGGGTGAGGAGGCCAAGCCCCGCAAGCCCTCTATCTTCGAGATCCCTACCCCCCTGTCTAACGAGCTCTGCTCTTTCCTGGGCGTGTCCAACGGCTCCAAGGAGTCCCGCTCCAATGTGACCAAGGCGATCACCGGCTACGTGAAGCAGCACAACCTGAAGAACAAGCACACCATCGTGCCTGACACGAAGCTCACCTCCCTGCTGCGTGTGAAGGAGGGCGAGACGCTGACGTACTTCAACCTTCAGCGCTACCTGAACCCCCACTACCTGAAGCCCGCGCCTGTGGCCACTGCGTAAAAAGGCCTTCAGGTCCATGGTTGGCTCTTCCCCTAAAAGAGCCTGGTGGAGAAGCACTCTTGATAGATGATTAGCGGGGCACTGGTCTAGTGGTATGATTCAGAGTTTGGGTCTCTGAAGTCCAGGGTTCGATTCCCTGGTGCCCCCCATATTTTTGGAGAACCCTAATTTGGTGGCTGTGGCTTGCACCACCACCACACTCCAGATAGCTCAGTTGGTAGAGCGGGGGATTGTAGCACATATAAGCTATATTCGTAAATCTCCCCAAGTCACTGGTTCGAATCCGGTTCTGGAGAAGCCGCAAGGCACCTTGGTCTCTTAGCTCAATCGGTAGAGCATCTGGCTGTTAAGCACACGTTACTACGTTAACCGGAAGGTACTGGGATCGTAGCCCAGAGAGACCGATTTTTTTGCTATGCTGTTGTACAGTATAACAAAAAAGGTCATATTTTATATTATCATTTCAGTATATTCAACCACCGTTCTCTTGATTTCTTCTTTAAATTTACAAGAGTCTCTTGTGTCCCCGTGAATTTCTCGTCTAATCCGCCCGTTTTTTCTAGAACAGTCTTCCAGCCTCCATAGTGTTTTGCTCGTGTCAAGGCTGTCTCAAATGGCATAAATGTACCTCCCTGAGTATGGCAGCGATCCCATCCCGCTAGATAGGCCGCATCCTGTAGAATACCCAGTGAAATACCCCAGTCATTACATACCGATTCCACCGATATATCTTCTACAAGCCATTCACCTCTCACTCTCATGACACGCCATATCCGGGGAGTGCCCATGACAAAGAGATCTGAATCAAGTGTTACAACCACATCTAAGCGTTTCTCAAAGGCCATATCTATAAGGATATCGTCCGCTTCTCCTTCAGCAAAGATGTGTTCCACGTTCGGCCCCAGCCGTTCCTGTATCTCCTTTTTCAGTTTATTGGTCATGTGCCAGCCCTGCCAATTTAATGAGGTAATTGCGGTCTTAATGTGTTTTATGTCAGTATCATTCAATTGACCCTTATATTCTTCCAAGTACACTTCTAAATCCTTCCGTTTTTCCGTCGCGGAATCTCGGATAGAACGCCGTTCACCCACAATAGCCTGTTTCTCTTTCGGGGCTACCCCATCCCATACACAGACAAGTTGATGACCTGCAGCTGACCACGATATGAGTACATCCAAAAGCCCATCCAAAGAGGACTTGTGTGTATATGCCAAATTAAATATATCAATGCCGATTTTCAGCGAATTTAATCGCGCCGGTTCAACGTTCTTGAATTGGTCCTTGAATAATGTCCATACACCACGTATTCCCATAAGTTAGTATTTTATACTAACTTATGGATATATATAAGAGTCAATTTTACACCTGCCCTATTTCCTGTGCATTTCAGCATCCCAAGAGGGCGTAGTGAAACGCAGACTAGTACTAGGCGTTTGTAGGCGCTTATGAATATATCCCCGTAAAAATCCTAAACTCTCTAAAAGTTCCATTTTACCCTTCATATAGCGCCAAGCGTAGTCTGCATGGCTATTTACATTATATTCCACTGCTAAAGATTCTGCCTGCTCTACCATCCAATTCACTTGTTCCGCCCACAATTTAGTGAATTTATTTACGTGGCCTCGGCTTAATAGAGCACACATAAACAGCTCAGTCCAGGCCTCAGTATAGGCTTCTAGATCCTCTACACCCTTTTCATGATCAAATCCAGCAGTATGAAGTAACTCGTGTAATAGGACGCGTGTGACTTCTTCATACCTATATAAGACAACTACCTCTTGATGGCCCAAATAAGAAAATCCGCCATTTATATCGGCAGCAGTAATATCTCTGGCTTCAGTTGGATCAACTCTGGGCCGTGGATCAGCATATACAAGAGTATGGCCAACGGGGTGTTCAATCGCCTGAAATATGCGCGCCCAAAAAGCCCATGGAATCTGAGCCCACTGCTCCTCTGTTCCCAAGAAAATAACGCGTGTTCTGCCAGGAAGTTCACGCACTTTGAGATCCACACCACTACCCTTCTCCCTCCACTTGGCCAGCATATCTGCGCGGAAATTCACCGTATCTATTGGCGAATCGGCGACTGCATATTTTTCCAATATCGCAGTATCATCTGTACACGGGGAATCATCTATCCAGTGTTCTTCAGCCATAGCCCAGACTTTCTGCGCCATTTCTAGAAAAGGCTCTCTCCAAAATGCCCGGGGCATTTACTACTTTATATGCTACATTATTAGAATATCATATAACGAAACAAACAGATTCTCCCATGCAATCGGAATTCTATAGGATGTTAGTGTGTGACCCGTGGCAGTATCAGGTGAGGCGGCCAAGCAATCCAACAGTTTCCCAGTCAAAACATCTCCAAATTCCTCGTGATGTTCTAAAATAAGTTCTAGTAAGATCTGATGAACATCAAACCATCGCACGTTTCTCTGTAGTAAAGCATAGACCGTACTACGTATTGCGACTATGTGATTTATATCATGTGATTTCAAGGCTCTAGTTTTCTGTATCCAATCCCATATAACAGGAGCCCATGGATGTAGAGGCGGCGCTGCCAAAGGGATCGGTATATCCAAGAACCAGTCGCGCAATTTGAACGGTACCGATTCACGTACAGTCAGCCAAACGCTTATATTGCCCGATTCACTTCGCATTTCTAAAAGTCTCTGAAGCAGGAGAACCGACTCAATACTCAGAAGATCCGCCTCATATAAGACCAGGATGCGATCACCCTTGAGAACATGTGCATTTTCACCGAGACTCTCCATTATTGAACGAATATAATGGCGATCCTGGAGACTCATACGGGCCACAGAAAATGCGTTATGAATAAGGGATGTTTCATAGGGCAACCCGTCGTTGCGTAGCTCCTCTGATTGCGCCTGTTCGTCTGAAACTCGGCTATCCAGATGCCATTGTTTTTTGGTGATAGATAGGCTAAGGCCCCTTTGAAATGCAAGTAATTCCAGGCGTTTATGAACGGCCGCTTTAGAGGCCTCATAATCCTGGCATCTCCATGCAATCCCCATCCTAAATTGTAGGTCATCATAGGTATTTAGATGGCGCCTTGGCACTCCACGGTACCTAATGAATTATAGCGTATAATCATCAGTCAATTAACGAATGGAATTTGCTATACCTATTTCACGATTTGATCCTACAAAAGTGCGCTGGGGGCAAGCCAGGTCAGGGCCATTTCGGAAAACCATTTCCTTTAATTATGAAGATAGCCAGTTGGCATTTCAATCATTAAATTTGATGTCAGATCCTCTAACAGTTGTATATCTTGATACAGTTAAAAACCAACTTATTTTGGAGGAAACTCCCCAGGGACAGTTCTTAATAAAAATAGATCAATTTCAGACATTGATCAATGGCCAAATTAAAAAGCATTATAAGGATTGGCTGGAAGGTACAACTCTACCTGAATCAGAAATGATTGCGCCCCTGCAGCCCTGGCTAAAGTCTCAAAAAATCACGCTGTATCTCTCTAATGAACCATCTTCCATACCATTTTTTACGAAAAATGGTAGTGAAACTATTTCAGACAAAACATTGAAGCCCGGGGATCTTATTCGGGCCATGGTTCGGCTTCAAGGTGTATCTTTGCAGTTAAATGAATCGAATGATTGGACCGGCAAATCGCGTATCCAACATTATGTTATAGAGTTATACCGTATTTCAGAGTAACTATGATTTTTGTATTAATGCTATGGAAAGGGCTGTGAGCGAGATTACCATTGTTATAGCGGAGGTCATTAAGAAATATAAGTTCATGCTTAGGGGATGATACGTGAAATATAAATACCATAAAAAGGTGTGCAGCATTACAATTGCACCTAAAATACCTGTTACGGGAAGAAGTCGGTTAGTTAGTTCATTTGAATTATCTTTGGTTCCAACTAGATTTGAAAACTGCCATATAGCGAACCCGATAAGCACAAGCTCTACGACTGCCATAACACCCATGAACCAACTGCCCGTTTTTGGTGCTAATGAATCCATCTATTACTCTTATGGTTTTAATTTACTTCTTTGCCATACCGCTTAATGAGTGCGGTCCAGTTGTTGTAACCGCCGTACCGAGACTTACGGGTACAGACATAAAAACGTATATACATTCTAATACAAAGACCATGACTAGGACTGGCAGTAAAACAGTGTAAACTCTATACGTATGTAATCGTTTATTAACAAAGGGGTTACAGGAATCATTTCCAGAACATCTTTCCATCTAATTTTATAGTTAATATTAGTAGCCAGATATGGCACAGAAAACAAGAAAACACCGTTTAGTCTTTAATGGTCCGAAAGTCTGCCACCCCAGGCTAAAGGGCCGTAATGGTGATTGCCTATCGCCCGATTTACTAAGAAAAGTTGGAGATGCATTAGAGGCACCAACGAATCTTCAGGGTCACGTATTAAAACGCTGGCTAACACGGCGTACGCGATGCAAGAGTGAGCGCTGTTGGGTAGAAAAGTCTCCATTAGATGCAAAAGAAAAGAAGGATATTTTTAAAGCCTATTTTCGCCCAAAGATGCCGGATGAGTGGTCAGAGAATGAGCGCGAGTGGCTTGATACACTAAATATTGAAAATGTCTTAAAACAATATGAAGAGTCAAATCCCGAATTTAAATTTTACGGAGCAAACCCCATTGACTTTTCGGCACCCAATCCCTATAAAAAGGGGTCTCTTGAACGAAAAGAGTGTTTGACTGATGACATATGCAAGATTGATCTAAAGTCTTTGCAGGCCAGTGGTAAGACAAAGTTGGGTTTTGTGTATAATATGGATCCGAGCAACAAGGGGGGCAGCCACTGGGTGGCGAGTTTCACAGATATCCCGGCCCACCGAAGCTATTATTTTGATTCATACGGCATGAAGGCCTTGCCGCAGGTTGCCCGATTTATGCGCGCACTTACGCTTCAGGATCCAAAGATGAAACTGCAATACAATGCCCGTAGGTTCCAGTTCCGGGAATCGGAATGTGGTGTATATTGTATTTATTTCATAATACGAATGTTGGAAGGTGCAGATTTTGTGAAATTCTGCAGAAGCGACCCGCGGGACAGCGACATGCTTCTTTTGCGCCAGTACATTTATTCCAAAACTAATTAAATATAAAGCGATACCTAAGCCCTTTCTCTCTTCTAGTAGTATCAGTAGAGTGAAATGGATCCATCACAACAGACAAGGCGCCAATTTTTTGCGGAACCAAATGAGCAAATGTTATATGGGATGTTGAGTAAAAATTTCCAGCAGCGTCTGAGAGGCCCTCTTAATGAAAAGCAGTTATCTTACCTGGGAGGGGCTTTGGAGCACTATATGAGTGATGCATTTCAACAGAACCCCTACCAGTCTATTCAAACTCTGAATAAGCAGGCACTTTCATCAACGGCCGCCGAATTCAATGCTTATCTCCAGCGTCAGACGGCCCTAGAGACGGCTACTCCTCAGATGTTTCAGGAGACGTCCAATCGCTATGAGCAAGTGCAGCAGGAAAGACAGCGTAGCCTGGAGGCGCCGCGCCCTTCTATACCCGACTATGTCCAGCCCATTCAGATTAAGGAATCTGATGAGATAAGTGCAATGGAGCTATTTGAGGAGGCCAAGAAACGCAGAAGTGCTGAGATGAATAGCCAGGCCGAGGTGGAAATGGCGAAACGCACCGCCTCTATGGGTGCGCCCCTGTATCCAGAACGGCCCGAACAGCCCGACACGAAGGCACTATTCAGTCAGCCACTTGACATGGTGGTTGCCGGTACAAATCTGTCAGGAAGGGGGGATGTAAATCCGACAATTGCCCGCCCCGGCGCAGGCCAATTAGCGGCTCCCAGAGGAACTCTTCAGCAGGATCTTTTGATTAAACAGCAGGATATCCAGACTTACAAGGAAACCGAATACAATTTGTCCATTTACAGCGCCGACAGAAAGTGGGAGATGAACAACGGTGAGAACCGCTTTAATTTCAGCGTGAACCTGTATTCTGGCAACCCGACAAACGGCGTAAGTATCATGCCGAAGGCCACCGCCCGTTTCCGCAATATAGTGAAGATTGAATTCGTGAAGGCGGTGATGCCCATTGAAAACACGGATATCATTGTTCAGAAATCGGGGGCTAGTACATATAGTACTAGTTATCTTAAGAATCTGTTTGGCTATCCTTTTATTACGCTGAATGTGGATGAGTTGGATACGAACAATTTTGGTACGAATGACAATACAGATAATGCATTTGCCATTCTCCAGTATGACGCGAACTGGACAGATAATACGAACTCTCTAGGATTTACTTCATATATCCCTAAGCACATGAAGTGCCAGCGCGTTTATTCACCCACACCCCTGGCCGCCCTAACCAAACTCAGTGTGCGTCTTCAACAACCAAACGGCAATTTGATCAATAGTTCACCTGATACTCTTGATATCAATGGCGCTTGCCTCAGTATTACTGCTGATATTCTAACATTTACAGGCGCAGCAGCCAATAACACGAATTATGTTGACAGCACAGGAGAATATATTTGGATTGACTGCAAGAAGTGGTTCAGTAGGTATCAGATGGCTGCAGGTGATAGAATTCAGATCAGGGGCCTGAATTCTCCTACTAGCCCTACAGCGGCCCAGACGGACTTCTTGAACTATCTACAGGATCCCAGTGGTCTGATGATAGTTGCAACGGCCTATAATATCTCAACGGTAAGTCTCGAATTAGGTAGCAATAATGCTGGCTATGCAAGATATATCATTGTTCGTAGCAAGTTTGGCGACCCGAGCACCGGTTCTACCTCAGTTGATCCATATGGCAAGGCTGCCAATAACACGGCCCTATCAACCTATTTGAAGGCAGCGACATTTACAAGCGGCAAACTCATTAATCTGAGCCATCAAACGCAACTGATCTTCCGAGTCGTAACCAGGGACTACGATTCCGCCAGTTTAATGCGTCCGGATAACTTATAGAAATCTAAAATTGGTCGTCAATATTAGAATGCAAGGTCTTCACTTGCTAGGAATTGTTCTAACAGTATTTGTTCTTCTGTGGATGGTTAGCATTTTCAGAAGGAGAGAGGGCTTTTATTCCGACGCCGAAGCATCGGCAGTACATAATAACTTTAATTTAAGGCAGCAGAAATTATATAGTAACTGGGGCGTTGCATTGAAGGCTGTAAATAAGGATGGTGCATTAGGACCTGTAGGCACTGACACGACCTCACTATTTGGTGGTGTCGTTGACACTGTAGACAATAATAATAACTTACAGCAGAAAATTGTAAACCCGTACCCTGTAACAGGTGGTGAAGTAGGCGAATCCGCGAATGCGACTATGTGCGAAACCATAAAAACCGCGGATTGTAATGCATTTGATAATGCCACATTCAATACAAAGTGTGGTTTATGCTTAGATGTAGGTAAAACATCAAAGAATGTAAATCAAATGGGCGGATTCCTATTATCAGCTCCAGATAAAGCATCTGCTGAGAGTTTACGTCCTGGTGGAGCGAACGATAACAGATTACCCCCCTATGAACCCACAATGGGAACTTGTCCAGAAGGTATGTTTGTTGCAAATAAAGCCCAATGCATCCGTTTACAAAATCAGCTAAATTGTGCTAAAAACTCCACCTTTGACAACCCCGCCGGTTGCTCTCAGTGTTACACAGATGGCACATATTCCGTTATAAATACGGGTACATCGGGTAATCCAGATCTGATTTCTGGATATGGCACACTGAATATCTACGGCATTGGCATTTGTAGATATAAACAATCTTCCACGGTATTTCCATCGAAATATACCATTTTATCTTCAACAAGGCCAATAACCGTGGATATAAACGGGGAGGAGTCCGATAATATCATTCAAATACAATTTCCAAAATGTATAGATAAAGGTCTATTTAGTGATAGTGTAATATATGTTCCAGGTAATGTTGTTAGGTTCGGATCTAATAAATATATAATGATTGAAGGGGCTGGATCTCCAGGCTATTCTCCAGGTAGAAGTGGGGATCAATTATGGACACGGCTTAACTTTGATATAAATACTATTTACATAAATGGTTATTTAAATGATTCAGCTTCTGGATTTACGATGGATTTATACCAGTTAGTTTCAAGTATCATATCCTATAATACTAGATCTGTTGCCACAACAAGCAGTAAACCGCGTATAATGGGCACTGATACCAACAATGGCGTTGATATGAGAAAAATGGGACACCTTTACGGACAAATAGACATGATGATTAATATGAAACCCGTATTTACATTTATAGATACAGGGTCATATGAGGCCACTTTATGTAAAAACAGTCCATTTATTACCAAACAAGCTAGCGCCACCTTTTTACAAAGCGACCCCTGTTATAAAAAGGGGCAAAATAAGCCAGGGACATATAATACGGAATGCCTGCAAAAGTTATTTTTAGATAATGGCTGCTTAAGTGGTGGAAAGGGATATCCCTCAGATAGTACAACTATTTCAAACCTTTTATACAATGATGGGGTGGCTCAGAGTATATCTGAAATTTCTGACTATATCTATAAAACTTCCCTACTTTCTTCTACGGGTCTTATGAACGGTAATAAAACCACTTTAAAGGTTTGGTCTCAGGCGAGTGAGTTTTGTACGGGTAGAAAGATCTCATCGCCATGTGATGCAGATCCTGTAGGGGGGCCCTATTCAACAGAATGTATGACATATCTCTGGGACAACCAGGGTGAAAATAGTCCAACCGGTGCAACATATGTGGTACCTCCGAATGCCCGTAGTTTATTCAGCACTGGCAAGAAAAATCGGTTCTGTACTCGTGCTGGATTGATGTCGCCAAAACTTCCTGATGGCACTGAAAATGCTACTGCGACTAACATGTTTTCAAACCTCCCATCTGTTACTGCCATTAAAAATGCTATGAATACGATTTGGTCAACTGCCAATAATAATACTTTATCTGAGTCGGTCAGACTTCAAGCGATGAACCAATGTTACGGTTTACAGCCTGGAACAGGCCCGATAGAGTTTAAAAGTGATTGGACCAGTACAACTTATGCTGCTAGCTATAGTGAAGGATTTACCAGTGAATCTCGGCAATGTACAAATACTTCGTATGCAGGTATCCCCCCCTGCAGAGAATATACACAGATTAGGCCTGGTGAACCCTATCCTTCCTGTGGTGACCGCGTGACCGTTTTTGGAAAGCCCAATTTTGGCGAGTATAACTTTTCAATCCCAGTTGGCGTATATAATACAATAGAAGAGATTCGTCGTATTCCAGGTAATAATGGATATACCATTTATGGCCATGATGGAAATGTGTCATTCATGTTTCCGGCCGGCTGTAAAATGAAGTTGACCATCAATAATGGTCCAAATTTCAGTGGTCCGGTCACATATGTTTTCACTAAGACGTGCCCTAATGCAATGAACACAGGGGCCTGTGGGCAAAATGTATGGGATTCTAGATGGTCAGGTCCTAACCATTTCGCCCAAAGTATTAAATTAGAACTTATACAAGGTATGCCCGCACCTATTACACCACCGCCAGCGTCTATATCTAATGCGCCAAAGGTATTCTTAAAGGGAAGTGATTATACAAGTGGTAATACCTGGTTTGACCGTTCTGGTAACGACAAAAATGCAACATTAAAAGTGGGTGAGGCCGCTAAAAATGCAGCCAAGAATGCAGTTGTCCTAAATGGGTCAACGGCGTGGTCAATTCCTAATTTGAATTTGGGAAGTGGGCCATGGACTGCGAGTATATGGTATAAACCGATGGGGGTACCTATTGGACCTTCTGCAAAGGTCCTATTATCCCAGCAAGATGTAGGTAACGGAAAAGATAATATTGTAATAGCTCATGATTGGTTTAGACAAACTCCAGGAGCATTATTAGGTGGCTACTTTACACCCGATAATGGAGGGTTTTTTGGAAAAGGTATACCTTTAACCAATGATATCTGGACACATATAGTTCTAACATACGATGGTTCAAGCGTAAAGACATATGTAAATAAGCGCTTATTAAGTAGTACCCCGAGTAGCACACCGTCTATAGACGGTGGTGGTGAGTATATGATTGGTGGCCACTTTCAACTTCAAAAAAGCTATATAGTAGGCGAAATCGGAGAATTACGTATATATAATTACAGCTTTTCTGCCGCCCAAGTATCAGACGACTATGGCTGGTCTGGTGCTCCATTTGTAATTTTTGCACCGGCACTACCAGAACGCACTGGGGCAGGATTCAACTTTTAAAAACTAAAGCCCGGCTTAATTTGACACGTTAGCATAATAAATTTCTGGACTAGGTTTATTCCAGAAATTTACTATAGTGTTTTAATTAGAAGAATGTTTGTCGGTATTTTTAAAGCCCTGACGGAACCATTTACGACTTTTACAACTACCGCAAATGAACCGCATAGATCACAGGAAAGACTTCGGCAGTATTATAATGAAAAGAGGCCAAATGCTATTCTTAGTAAAGCAGAACATGCAGATACAAACTTTGCCGCAGCCACTAATACATATATGGGAAGCGGCTTTGATCAACTTCAATTAAATGAAAGAAAACCCGCTTTACAAAATGAATTCATACTTACGACAAATAGCATGTCAGGTGATTTAATTGGTCAAAGACAAGCGGCTTGTGAGGGAAGCGGTGGAGATCAATTTGCGCACCTTAGTAATCTAGCCGCAAATGTGAATGGCAAAAGTCGGTTTCGTTGTGGATGGGTATATAATGAAGAGACTCCCTCATCTGGAAGGGGTGCATATGGCACTATCGATGGCCCGATGCAGACAACTGCCGAAGGCACGTGGATGTGGGATCTGAACGCCGCTAAGAAAAAGTACCACCTCAGCATCTGTAAACCCATAACCGCCTGTAGTGATCTAAATAATGATATATATAGAAATAAGTGTGGATTTTGCAAAAATACTAAGAAAGGTGTGCCAATTATTGGTTCTGTGGCAGCATATCCTTATGATCCCATGGGGGCATGTTCATCTGCTAACCTTATACTATCTAGTGGCATGTGCCCCAAACCAACTCCACCACCGCCACCAGGGACTCCGGCGGCGGCTATATACATGGAAACAAGGGAGGTATGCGATCCCTTGCCAGGCGGTAAATACCCGCGCGACTGTTATGTAAAAAAAGCACTGCAGGCTGGTTGCTCAGATGATGGCGCACTCATAACAGCCCTGAAATCCGGGTCTGATACTAATTACATAGATACGCTCACAACAAAAGGTTCATATCAATTATATCAAGAACGAGCGGCAGCTGGACTAAGTGAAACATATTTAAGACATGGAAATATGACAGGGGATACCGCACTAACTGAATTTTCTGCACTACAAGATACTGCATCATCTGCTGCAAACCAGGGTCTCAAAGCCGCGGCTGCAGACCTCTGTTTTACAAGTGGCATGTTTGAAGAATTTGATTTTTGTACGGAGATACAGCCGAGCTCACCCACCGTTTCTGTAACATTGGATTGCCTCCAGTCAGAATTTAAGAGGGCTGGCGGCCAAGAAACAGGTACTCTATATCCTAGTACAACAAACAGATCAGTGTGGGATTCAAAGCCGAAATGGTCTGATGTTCAAACATATATACAAGATCTGAAAGGTAAAACTGCTTCTACCGATCGGTCCACACAGGAAAGAGCGGTCAGCCAGTTTTATGGTATTAATTTGGATAGAAGGCTAGCTAGTTTAGGTTATGTGAATAATGTGGAAATATTCTGGTTTACAGCCGATCCTGATGTGAAAAATGGAACTACAACCTATAATACTACTTTCTTGGGCCGCCGTATTCGGGCCGCCTTACCAAATCTCACAGGTGGTTCAACACCCAAAGGTAATTCATTTGTATATTTTACTAATTTTAAACCGGCAGGGTCTATGAATGTGAATGTCAAATTTACAGGTGATTCTGGATTCATTTTCTTAAAAAATGGCGCCATGTCTAATAGGTATAATGGGAATGGCGCAGACAATACAAATACGGAATTGTCTAGTTTGTATCCGTCATTTGGTAACCCTGCCTCACAAATGACAACAGGGTCGGCATGGACATTTGGCACAACTGACAATATAATTACAGGCTATTATTTTGGTAATGGTAATAATTACAATTTAGAATACAAACTTTCAGGTAGTGTGCCTGGTGGGCCATGTTTTTGTTTTGGTAAGACACAAAATGGGATACGTATATATACTCGGGCAGAATGCGATAGATTAGGTGGAAATTGGCATGGTAATGGTGAATGTACAAAGCCTGAGGGTGGAAGTTATAGTTGGGATTGTAGAGATGTGAATAATGCGACGTGTATATCTGCGCCGGCAAAAGGCAATGATTGGAGCCAATTTCCCAGCGAAAGTCTATATCTCATACAGCACCCGTATGCGCCTATGGTAAAGTTTTCAGTTAGATCAGATTATGCATTATACGGTGCCGATTATGCATTTTGCGATAAACGTCTTGGCTCACACAAAATGAAATTCAGAGCGCACCCTAATGGTGGTCCTACTACACAATATATAGCAGATAATTCTGCTGCTTCACCTCCAACCTATAATCTTGATAAGAGCTACATGCAGTTTACAAATGGTTCAGGTATGATGTCACTATTCCTTTTAAAAATGTATTCATTTATGACCATGGTTATCAAAATAAAATTTACTTCCTTGCCAACAGCTGGTATTAGTGAAACCCCGCTTGTTTTATGGCCAGGTTATCCAAGTGTAGATTTCCCTTCCATTATTATAACGGGAATGACTGGTACTACTGCCAGGCTGGGTGTAGGCAGTTTTTTTAATAAAGGTAGTCAAACACCATCGGGTCCATCCGCTTATGGTGTGGTTTCTCCTGGGAAAAGTATGGATGGCCCTACTATAAGTATTAACACGGATTATATTGTAACTCTAAAAGCAATTCGTACTAATGAAAATGATATTAGCACATTAGTTGGTATGAAAGTTGGTGCGGCAAAAGTGTCAGATTTACAGACTAATCCATCAAGTTTACAGGAATCTAGTCTAGTAACATGGCCTAATAAATTACAACTAGAAAATAAAGATGCCAATAATGATCGGTTTATTTACGTAAATGGTAGTTCAGCAACATTCAATCTCTATTCTATAGAGTTATATGACTATGTTTTGGCAGGTGAAAACCTGCAGCACGCAGCAAATATTGATTGGCCGCAGGGCCCACAGGGTTCAAATCCTTATAAGTAAAAGTAAAAGTAAAAGTAAAAGTGGCCTAAACTATAATTCAACTCACATGTTAAGATGCCCGACTGGCACAATATAGACGCAGTTTATTTACTCTGCCATCCAGAAAAAGAGCCTTCTAGATGGCAGCGTCTGCAGAAACACTTATTGGAACGGGGTGTACCCAAAGAGAAATGGGTAGTAATGGGAAAGACTTGGGGAGATCAGCTGAACGATGCAGTATTTCAATTGTATGACCCGTTTCTACCGAGGGGTAACTGCCCCTACCTATCATGGAAGGGACGTGCCTTGTCACTCGGTGAGATTTCACTGGTTCTGAATTTCTGGCTAGGCGTTGATGATGCCATAGAAAAGCGCTATAACCATGTGGTATTTTTAGAATCTGATGTATTTCTGCGCGACGATTTCAGCAAACGTATGGGTGAATTGATGGCAATTTTGCTGAGCCAACAGAAACCCATAGGATGGGATTTTGTTAGTCTGAGTGATGGCGTAGGTACGCACGCAGTGAGACCAGATTTAAACACGAATTCTATCTTTGCAGCCACGGGAGTGTATAAGCCTCCGCACCAATTCCCCTTTCGGTGTACGGATAGCATGCTTTTTCGGGTAGAGTTCTTAAAAAAAATGAGAAGAACTGCCTTTCCGTTTCGTGAGTGTCTGGACTGGGAATTGAATTATCAACTGGGCTCTAATGGTGGTATAGCACTGTGGGTTGAACCGCATCTGGTAGAGCAGGGTACAGTAAAGGGGCGAATGCTTACGACCTTACCCTCTTAGTCCTATTTTTACGCTTCATTTTACGTCTGCGTCTATCTTTTCTGGCTGTTTTACGACGCTGAGCACCTCCCGATAATAACACAGGGGGGCCTTCTGGTGCATATGCCCCACCACGTATGCCGCCACGCCCGCCTCTAGGGATAAACCCCTTTAAAATTGACCAGGAATCTATATAGTCAAACATAACATTTTCAAATGGAGGTAATCCTGCGTTAGGCCTCCTAGCTGCAGCCCTCCCACTATTTAGTTGAGACATTTCCTTAAGACGATTAGCAGCAGATTTATCACCATTGCATGCAGATCTACATGCGAGATTATACATTATACCTATTTCCCTGTTATTAATTACTTTATACATACCATTGCCTCCTGGCGTACTAAATGCCTCTAGGTGAGGATATTTTCTATAAAGTGAATTTGCAATTCTCGTATTTAACTCGTTAACTTTAATGTATATTCCCGCATATCTACCAAATATATAATCATAATCTGGCTCATATAATGAACCCCTATAAATTTCTTGAAGATCTGTTTTTAAAATTGCAACGTTCCCCCGCTCGACTCCTTGCTTGATAATATTTGGAAATATCATATATATTTTCCCTGGTATATCATTTATATAGGGTATATTACCTATTTCATATACTCCACTTTTAACAATTATAGCGCCACCTGGCTCAAGATAAGTTAAATCTAATTGGGCAAATATTGAGTTTAATGCAACAGTATGATTCCTCCTTGGACCACGTGCTTCAAATGGTCTTGGTGCACGAAGTCCTAACGAAAAATAAGATTTCAAATCTTCAAAAGATTTATTCCCATCTAATAACCTTACATTTCGGGCAACTGTTGGATCTGGATCTTTAAATGCATATATAATTTTTGGAAGATCTGCGCTCACACTACCGCATTTTTCAACTGTTATATAATACGAGCGGGCTGGTATTGGTCGTCGCTCTATAGTTGTTATATCACAGCCATGCCCCAAGACAGCATATACAGGTGTTCCTGGAGGTGCAGCAACCAAGTACCGTTTACAGGAGTTGCACTGTGGCCCACTGCGGGGTCCACAAACTCCATCTTTTGAGCCTTGAATGGCGAGAATACCCAGATTGCGCCCGCAGTATAAAATACCCCCTTCTCCTGGTGTCATTTTATACCTTTCATCATTAATTAGGGGGGGTGGGCCGCCACCACTGCCGCCACCACGCTCAACCTCCATGCCCCCACCACCACCGCCACCGCCACCACCACCGCCACCGCCACCGCCACCGCCACCGCCACCGCCAGCACCACGAAAATGTTCAGCAGCAGCAGCACCAGCAGCAGCACCTGCAGCATAATGGGCAGCAATATATTCCCGCCATTGTTCTAGATTTGCACCTCGAGGCATACCGCAAGTAACGCATTCTCTCGCACCTTGTTCATTAATAACTGTACAATTTGGACATACCCACGTATTGGCGCGC
>Ga0114975_10000728_pt1 | contig 24349 bp, 27 predicted proteins | sample S_130626_EF_Meta_FD_87031 | JGI IMG/M metagenome (GOLD analysis project Ga0114975, IMG submission 87031) | Freshwater microbial communities from Lake Simoncouche, Canada to study carbon cycling - S_130626_EF_MetaG | ecosystem: Environmental > Aquatic > Freshwater > Lake | place: Lake...
AGGCGGGGTTGGAGTAATGGTAACTCAACAGACTTTGACTCTGTCGTTCCTGGTTCGAGCCCAGGGCCCTGTTCCATTTTTTAGGAGAAAGTAATGAAACTTAAGATGATCGTCAAGCAACGTAATCGCTTCGTTGCTTTGGCATTACAACGCAAAGCGGGAGTCCATCGTAAAAGCAATAAAGCTTTGCGAAGGCAACATAATGCGAGTATAGCTCAGTTGGTAGAGCAGTAGACTTTTAATCTATTGGTCGTGGGTTCGAATCCCCCTACTCGTACCATATAAAAGCACTCTTGTCAGCACTGTGGGAAGCGCAGATAGACAATACTAGAACAAGGTTCGAATCCAAACAAGAGTGTTTCTATATGGTAATATGCAGTTGTTAGTGTAACGGTTAACACCACGGATTGTGATTCCGTTAATATGGGTTCGATTCCCATACTTCTGCCCATGGGTTGGGATATTTCAATTGGTTAGAAACGGGGATGTATAAGCCGCGTAATGTGAGTTCGACTCTCACTCCCACCCTCCATATGAAAGCATTCTTAATATAAGACAAAGCGGGAGAAGAAACTTAGTGTCTGCAGATGCAAAAGTTTCAGAGCTTGACTCCTCCTAGGCTTGCATTCGAGAGTGCCTCCATATGGTGATGTAGCATAACGGTAGTGCACCAGCTTCATACGCTGTCAAGTGTAAGTTCGATTCTTACTATCACCACCACATTGCGCGGTTAGCTCAGTTGGTAGAGCGTCTGCCTTACACGCAGAATGTCGGCGGTTCGACCCCGTCACCGCGTACCAAATTATTTCTCCCTAGTGTAATGGCAGCACGTCGGTCTCCAAAACCGTTAGTAAGAGTTCGAGTCTCTTGGGGGATGCCAGATTTTGCTTGACATATGATATTAAGTATGTTATAATAAATTTTGCCGACTTAGCACAGTGGTAGTGCAATCGCCTTGTAAGCGATAGGTCATCAGTTCGAATCCGATAGTCGGCACCAAACCATCTGGCGGTAGTATAATGGATAATACAGTTGCCTTCTAAGCAATCAATCCAGGTTCGATTCCTGGTCGCCGGACCACTTATTTTTTAGAAAGAAAATTATGAACTTTATTCCATTGCATGATCGTATCGTTATTCGTGAAGAAAAACTTCCTGAAGAAACAGAGAGCGGTATTATTCTACAAGGTGCACTTGCATCTAATGATACTAGAATTAGTATTGTTGTTTCTGTAGGGCCAGATGTACAAGAAGTAAAAGCAGGCGATAAAATTTACTTGGCATGGAGCAAAGTAAAACCATTCAAGAATGGTGAAGAATTCTTAGGCATTATCAATGAAGAAGATGTTCTTGCTGTTATTGAAGAAGAATAATGTTGGGGGTTAGTTAAATGGTATAACATCGGATTTTGATTCCGAGATCACAAGTTCGATTCTTGTACCCTCTGCCAAACGGTCCGTAACTCAATGGATTAGAGTGCTGGTCTTCGAAACCAGAGGTTGGGAGTTCGAGTCTCTCCGGGCCGGCCATTTAAAGGAGCAAATATGAAAGTAGTTATATTTGAAAATCAATTCAATAAGACTGAAAAGTTTTATTGCGACAATCTACGTAATGTACAATTGATTGATGGAGTAGAGTATTTGCACGTTAGGCGGATCGAGAATAATCGAAAATTTCTAATCCGAAAAGATTCGTTACGACGAATAGAAGAAAAAAGAATTTAGGAAATGTGGTCGAGTGGTCTATGGCTCTAGTCTTGAAAACTAGCGACTCGAAAGGGTCCGTGAGTTCGAATCTCACCGTTTCCGCCATATAGGAGAGTGGGCAGGATGGTAATGCAGCAGATTGCTAATCTGTCATCGGGTTATACCGGTGAGTGGGTTCGATTCCCACACTCTCCGCCATCACATATTGGGCAAGCTAATTAGCCCGTATTCGTAGTCTTTTAGTATTTCAATAACGACATCGCAAACTTCTAGTCTTCTTTTGAATTCTAGATTTTCCTGCTTGCGAAGTTCTACGTGTTTTTCCAGAAACTGTAATATGATATTCTCATCTTCAGTCTTTATAGATAGACGCTCGATAACCCTATTGAGTTTTTGTAAATGATTATTGCAACTATCTATATTTTGCATGACACCAGCTTTAACACCAATGACTTCGTTAGTCATTATTGCAATTAAGTTATCGTGTTCTGGATTGAAGTTTGGGACAATATTGAACAGCATTTGAGCAATACGTTCAAGCGCTTCACCTCTGGTGCCACGGGATTCTGAAGTATTTCCCGTTTTATCATAGTCTTTTCTACGAATAAAATCGCTTAGAATTTCATAAGCAAGTTTTATGCGTTTGAATACTTCCTCATCTCCTCCTTTATCGGGATGATGAAATTGAGCAAGTGTTCTATATCGTTGTTTTATTTCTTCAGTGCTTGCATTTTTAGCAACACCAAGTTCTTCGTAGGGATTCATAATAGATAAAATAGTTTTTATATTTATTAGCAAAAATAAAGTTTGAAAAATTGAAATAGAACCATGTAGCCTGTATAAATATAATTGACAACGGGACTTAGTTATGATATATAAACCAAAAAATTTAGATGACCCTATTCTTCGAGTAATCGATGATGACCCTGTCCGCCCTGAGATTCCTGTCGATTTTCGAATCACCGAAAATAGGGAAGTTCTCATACTCCTCAAAGATGAAAAACCTCAAGCAGTAGTTTGTGTTGCCTATATGGACAGCATTCCTAAAAACTGCGAGGAACTTTTCTTCAAATCAAATGAACCAGATACCGTTATATTCTACACCATTTGGAGTTATACTCCAGGTGCAGGTCGTGAACTAATATTCAAAGCCAGAGAACATATAGCAATCACTCGTCCAAGTATAAAACGATTCGTTACACTAAGCCCTCCGACAGAAATGGCAAAAAGATTCCATTTGAAAAACGGAGCAACCGAATTTAGAAAGAATTTGGACACCGTAAATTACGAATATGCTTGACACAAAATAAGTATTCTGTTATAATATGTTTTTAAGGTGACAATATGAACGAACTTAACAAAGATCAAACAGCAATTCTTCAAATTTTACAAGAAGAATGCGCAGAGGTAATTCAAGCAACATCTAAAGTATTTAGATTCGGATTGTTTGATACCCACCCAGATACCCCAAACAAAACAAATACCTTTCACCTAGAAGAAGAATTAGGCGATGTTCTCGCAATGATTGAATTACTAGCTTTACATAAAGTTATTTCTTACGACCATTTACTAATGTTCAAACAAGCAAAGTTTGAAAAGCTGCGTACTTGGTCTGACATTGATGTAGACTACAGGAGATAAACAAAAGCCTGAGTGGTGAAATAGGTAGACACAAGAGACTTAAAATCTCTCGCCGCAAGGTGTACCGGTTCGATTCCGGTCTCAGGTACCATTTTTATATTAAGGAAAAATTATGTCTATTACATTAAAAAATTTAGAAAGCGCTTTAGCCGGCGAATCAATGGCACATATTAAATATCGTTACTTCGCTAAGATTGCGCGAGACGAAGGATATGAAGATATTGCAAAACATTTTTGGCATACCGCAGACCAAGAACTTCTACATGCATGGGGTCATTTGGATTTGCTTATAGGTACACCAACTACTAAAGAATGTTTGCAACTAGCTATTCTAGGTGAAACATACGAATACACTAAGATGTACCCTACATTCAAAGCACAAGCTGAGCAAGAAGGAAACGAGTTTGCTGCTAACGAAATTGAGCATCAGATTCAAGAATCAAAAGAACATGCTGAGCATTTCATGGAAATCATGAAAAAAGCAGAGAAGCGGTTCTCAGCTTTAGCAAAGGTTGAAGAGCGCCATGCTAAAGCATATGAAGATAAGTTAAATAGTCTAGAGTTCAAAGAAGCTCTTTTGGGAGGCAAGTAATATGAGTGAAACACACGTATGCGTAGTTTGTGGTCACGAACATAATGAGGCAACTGAAGGTAAATGGAATGATTTGCCAGAAGACTTTACTTGCCCAGAGTGTGGTGTAGGCAAAGAAGATTACGAAGTAATTTAAAAAGTTGCGCTTGTAGCTCAGTTGGTTAGAGCAGGGGACTCATAATCCCTTGGTCGCGGGTTCGAGTCCCTCCGAGCGCACCATTTAAAATGATTAACATTCTTGTTAACGGCACCTTTGATATTGTCCATAGAGGACATATCGAATTGCTTAATTTTGCCAGAGGTTGTGGTCAACAACTTATAGTCTGTATTGATTCGGATAGACGAGTTAAAGAATTAAAAGGCAATAGTAGACCTATTAATAATCAAGATGATAGAAAACATCTGTTACAAAATTTAAGAGCAGTTAATGCTGTTCATATATTTGATTCAGCTGAAGAATTAGAAATGCTTTGTAAAAAGTATTCACCTATAATGGTTAAAGGTAGTGATTATAAAGATAAGCCTATCGTTGGAAGTCAATATTGTAAAGAGATTAGATTTGTGGATTTGGTAAATGGATATTCAACAACAAAAACAATTCAAAATATTATTGCTCGGTGATAATTGTATTGATGTTTATCAGTATGGTACTGTAGATCGTATCAGTCCTGAAGCACCTGTTCCTGTATTCAAATTTTCTCACGAAGAAAAACGAGCAGGCATGGCGGGCAATGTTAAGAATAATCTAATTTCACTTGGTGCAGATGTTACATTTTTACATGGTGAAACTTCTACAAAAACTAGATTGGTTGATCTTAAAAGCAAACAACATATTGTTAGAATTGATAATGATGTTTTATCTGATGCATTTGTTTTTGATACAAGTATTCCAAAATTATATGACGCAATAGTGATTTCCGATTATAATAAGGGAACAATTAGTTATGAGATGGTCGAAGAATTAATTGCAGACTTTAAAGGTCCTGTGTTTATAGATACAAAGAAAACGGATCTTAAAAGATTTGAAGGCGCAATCGTTAAAATTAATAGTTTAGAAAATAGTTTGGCTAAGACTTTACCTACAGAGTTAATTGTAACTATGGGTAGATATGGGGCACAATATAAAGATCAACAATATTCCGCACCTCACACCGAGGTGTTTGATGTTTGCGGTGCTGGAGATACATTTCTTTCGGCATTGGTTCTTGAATTCTTAAAGACAAACAATATGGAAAAGGCAATTGAGATTGCCAACATTGCAGCTAGTATTACAGTAAAGCATATCGGAGTATATGCACCGACATGGGAAGAAATAAATGAGGCTTGAGGGTTTTGTTAAAAAAGGTTGGGGCCACGAATTAATCTGGGCTACTAACGATAAGTATTGCGGCAAGTTGATGAAGTTCAACAAAGGTGCAAAATTTAGTATGCACTTTCATTCTGAAAAAGATGAATCATGGTATGTACTTGATGGGATATTCTTTGTTAAATGGATTGATACCAAAACAGCCAAAGAACAAATTAAGTATCTTAAAGCTGGTGATACTTGGCACAATCCCCCATGCTTACCACATCAATTGGTTTGTCAGGAAGAAGGCACTATTATTGAAGTTAGTACTCCTGATTCGGTAGAAGATAATTATAGGGTTGCACCTGGAGATAGTCAAGCATGAAATACATTGTAGATATTGATGGAACAATTTGCAATAATACATTTGGTGATTATCATAGTGCTCAACCTTTTGTAGATCGAATTGCACATTTTAATAAACTGTTTGATAAAGGACATGAGATTCATTATTGGACAGCAAGAGGCGGCAATTCTGGTATTGATTGGACAACCCTTACAAGACAACAATTTGCCAATTGGCAAGTTAAGTATACAACATTAAAATTAGGTAAACCCGCATACGATATTTGGATCGATGATAAAGCGGTAAACAGCGAGGTATATTACAATGAGAATATTGCTAACAGGCCATAGAGGATTTATTGGTTCTAGACTATTGACAGCCTTGCAGGGTCGAGGCGATGATGTTACTACGTATGAATTTGACGATGGCGTAAGACCCGGTGTTATGGATTTTGAGTGGGTTATTCATGCTGGTGCGATCAGTTCAACAACAGAAAAAGATATTGATAAAGTACTAAGACAAAATTACGAATTCTCTATGGACTTATACGACGAGTGTAAGACATTCGGAATTAATTTACAGTATTCTAGTTCTGCTAGTGTGTATGGATTGAATAAAGAGTTTTGTGAAAATTCTCCGTTGGATCCAAGAACGCCTTATGCTTGGTCAAAGTATTTGTTTGAAAGATATGTAAAACAACATCATCATGATAGCCCTACTGTGCAAGGATTTAGATATTTTAATGTATGGGCCTGGGAAGGTGAAGAACATAAAGGCAATCAGGCAAGTCCATTTGCTCAGTTTAAGAGACAAGCGTTAGAAACAGGTAAGATTAAGTTATTTGAGAATAGTGAAAATTATCGCAGAGACTTTGTTCATGTGGACACTATTGTAGATTATCATTTAAAGTTCTTGGAATCAAGTAGATCTGGAATCTTTAATATGGGCACAGGTAAAACTATGAGTTTTTATGATGTTGCGGATATGGTTGCAGAAGAATATCATGCGGAGATTGAAATAATCCCGATGCCAGAAATTTTAAAGTCAAGTTATCAGGAGTATACTTGTGCAGATATGCGCAAGACAAATGAAGTAGTATTGTAAATGCGGGGTTGGCATATTGGTTGTGTCCTAGCCTTCCAAGCTAGTCAAAGGAGTTCGATTCTCCTACCCCGCTCCAGGAATAAAAATGAAATTCGATTTCGTAAAAATTAAAGAGTATATTGATGCTCAAGGTCCAGATACAAAAATTTATATTGGTTGCGATTCAGAACGTTTCCGTAAAAATGATATGTGGTTTGCCGATTATACTTTGGCAATTGTAGTTCATATAGATGGTAAACATGGTTGTAAAATTTTTGGGGAAGTTCAAACCGAAAAAGATTATGACCAGCGTAAAAACAAACCTCGTATGCGTTTGATGAATGAAGTAATTAAAATTGCAAATTTATATCTTGAATTAGAAAAACTAATTGATGATAGACCAATCGAAGTTCATTTAGATATTAACCCAGATGAAATGTTTGGCTCTTCTTGCGTTGTAAGTGAAGCCATTGGGTATATTAAGGGTATGTGTAATGTGGTTCCTTTTGTCAAACCAAAAGCATTCGCGGCAACATACTGTGCAGATCGTTTAAAAGAAATCGTAAAGGTAGCATAATGTCAAATCAAATTACATCAGAAGATGCAGTTAACATGGTAGGTAATCGTTATGATCTGGTGCTAATTGCATCAGCTCGCGCCAGAGAATTGCGCAAAGGATATGCACCAAAAATTGATGCAAAACATCATAAGCCAATCGTAACTGCTTTGAATGAAGTTGAGCAGGGTTTTATTGGTAGAGAATATTTGAATAAGGTCAAGAAGCCACAAAAAGGCTAACTAAGTGCTTGACAGATACAGCTAAATGCTGTATAATAGTTATATACAGTAATGTAAGGTCGCCGTTACTGATATATTTTGAAGCGACTGTTTTATTTAATGGAGATATTATATGGTTAAAGACCGTGTATTGAAAGTTCTTTTGTCTGGTCGTCAATTCACACCCGCCCAATTGGCAGGTTTGACTGGCACTTCTGAGGGCAGCGTTCGTCCTCGTATCAGTGAGCTTCGTTCTGAAGGTCACGCAATCTATACCAATTCTACTAAGAATGGTAAAACAGCATATCGCTTGGGTACCCCATCCCGCACAATGGTAGCAGCAGCTTATGCTACTATGGGTAGCGATGCTTTCACTCGTGCTTAATTAACTCGAGTCGAACACTTCTACCATTCGAGCCACATTCGACAAAGTGTTTCCGCATGGCGTAAGCGGAATAAATTTTAAAGTATATCATGCCATTATTCATCGTTGAAACTATTACTACATTTCGTCATTATTATGCTATTGAATGCGAATCAGCTGAGCATGCTGAAGATACAGTTGTAATGGAAGAAGCCACAGAACTAGACCAAAAATGTTTAGGCGAGACTATTGTATCAACTAGAGAAATTACTCTAGCAGAATATGATAGGCTTGCAAGAGAAAGCATAAATGGTCATTTAGGTGACAGAATGATTCATAAAGTAGATTACGATAATCATACTCAACCTAATCACGCAAGTAATGTAGATGGTTATGTATAATTTTGAAGATCCTAAAGTTCGTAAAGAAGCAAAACGTCTACATCAGATCAGACGTTTAGATGCCAGACCACTTACTACAGAAGAAGACGCTCTTGCTACAGCATTTGGTAAATGGGATTATCAAAAGAAAAAAGAGAGCTTAACTCCTGAGCAAAAAGCGGCAATTAGAGTCAAAACTCGTATTGCGAATAGAGCAAAGAAAGCATCTCCTGAAAAATTCGGTATTACTGAATACGTTGCTCTAAAGAATCGAGTTGCCGCTCATGAGAAAAAGGGTCGTAAGATGTCGTTTAATCTTACTCCACAATATATTCAGAGTAAGTTCGACGCATGCGAAGGTAAATGTGCTATTACTAAACTTCCTTTTAGTATGGAACTTGGCACAAAGGGAAATCGAAACCCATTCCGTCCTAGCGTAGATCGTATTAACTCTAAAAAGGGTTATGTCAAAGGCAATATTCAAATTATTTTGGCAATTGTTAACACTATGAAGATGGATTATACTGATGATGTACTACATCCTGTAATTAAAGCATGGAATACTAACATCTAATTTTGGTTTATTATAAATAATTAATCAATTATAGTTGGAGCAATAGATGAGATCTTTACATGAATCAATCGCAGGTATGTTATTGGGAAAAATCATTAATGAAAATCACGATGAAATTGTTAAGCATTTGAATAGCTCCGCTGGTCCTCATATTGGTGGAGAAACACCGGCATTTACCCATGGTTCAGGTGCAAATAAAGATGTGCCCGCAGAACCCAAACATACTTCTCCTGTAAAAGATCATTATTACCACCAAGGACAATTTGCTACAGGTGGTGCAGACGAGCAACATGAACACCATATTACAGTAAGTCATCATGCTGATAATACTGCAACTGTTCAACATTCCTCATATCGTCAAAAATGGTCTGACAGAGCACAAGATTATAATGACTCTGAAAAACATAAAGAAAAGCATTTTAAAGATTTGCCATCTGCAATAGCACACGTTAAAACTCTGCATACTCCAGAGTAATTCTGATAAATAATATCAAACATAGTTGGAGCAATAAATGAGCACATTATACGAATCAATTGCAGGTATCCTGTTAGGAGAATCAGTTCCTATCAATCATCATGAGGAAGTTGTTAAAAAATTAAATGCTGCTAGCGGAAACAAAATACACGGAGAGACTCCTAATTTTACTCATTTATCAGGTGATTCGGCCCGGAAACAGATCGAACCAGAAGATAAACCAAAGCATAAGTCTCCAATAAAAGATCATTATTTCCATGAACACGAGAACCAGGCGTATAATGTTCATGTTAGTCATCATAAAGATAATACCGCATCTGTTAAGATTGTTCATTATAAACAAGCCGGTAGTAACAAGACTTGGTCCGGGCAAGGTGACCAAGATGAGCATGTTCATGAAAAACACCTTAAAGATTTGCCTTCTGCAATAGCACACGTTAAAGCTCTGCATACTTCTAAGTAATATACTAAATTAAGCCGGCGTTTTCGCCGGTTTCCTACGAGTTCCGCAACTTTAATTTATATAAATATAAGTATAATTCGTTTCAATGGACTCAAAATGCAAGAATTAATCACATTCAAGGCGTATAATGCGCTTATCGAATCTCATGATTTCTCAAACCTAACCCCGTATCACAGTTATTCCACAGATGATGGACATAATGTAGACGTGCATATCTTTCGCAATGGGGATCATAAAACCGCAATATTTCACAATAAAAGTTTAGACGCAATTACAAAGATTGTGGCCTTTCCGCATTCTTCTAATTTAAGTAAAGAAGAATTAATGCATGCAGGAAAAGAAGTTCAACAAAATGATCTTAAGGAATCTACAGAATTTATTCAAGAAAAAATGCAGACGTTGGCTCCTAGTGCAGGAGAACCTGCAACTAAACTAGATAACGATCCTGCAGGAAAAATTGCTGAGATTCATTTGTATAAAGAATTAGTAAATCATAGGCATAAACAAGCTGGAAGTTTTGGGTCTAAAGAACATAAATTTGAATTAAAACAGCATGATGATGAATTAACTAAAATTACTAAAGACCAAGATCAAAATCAAGTGGCTGTTAGAGCAGCCCACGGTAAAGCAATGGCAGCTGCTGTAATTAAGCATGTAGAAGAACATCATCCAGGTGCAACAATATCTCGTATAGGTAGAACATCAAAAGTCGGAGATATTGGTAGATTTACAAAAGGTGTACATACTGATGGTCAAGAAAATCCATCAGATGTAACTTTAGATTTAAAACATTCAGACGGAGAACAATCTTATTTAGGAGTGTCTGCAAAGTCCACGGGCAAATCCTCCGGCAATATTACAGCAAAAAATCCCGGAGTTGCCGGACAAGATGAATTTTTATCCGGCGGACCTGCAACACGAAAATCTCAAGCAAACGAAATTGCCATGGCAGGTAAAGAAAAAATACTTAAAAAATGGAAAATGGATCATTTACCCGCTAGATCTAAAACAGGAGATTCTATACACGCAAGAGTTACCGACCCAGACCCTAAAACAGGCAAACCCGTAGTTAATGAACTTGGCAAAAAAATGAATGTGGATTTTAAACAAAATAATGAAGAAACCGCGCGAGAATTGCAGATACAATTAGAACACCTTATGTCAAAGGGAGCAAAGGGTCATCAACATATAGCAAAATGGTTACATAATAATTTAGTATCAGATAAAGGTATGACTTGGATCAAAGCAACAGGACATGGAAAAGAACTTAGTAAAGTCCATGCAGTAGTTAAACATGGAAGCGAGTCTCCACTAAGTGATATCTTAAAAAATAAGAATACAAAATTTGCAATACATCGATCAGGATCAGCCGTGACACTACATAAGGTTGAGAAAGACGGCACACATACTCAAATTGTTCGAGTAGCAACAAAACCAAATTCGCACGGGGCATATTCAAGCCAAATGTATAATTTTACACCATCGAGTAATTTCTAATGTTATCATTTAGCACATATCTAGTTGAATCTGCGAACGAGGAAAAGTTAACACACCTTGAACACGCAGAAGATCATCCTATTAATGCTGGCGAAGAAGGCTTCAAACACGCATTTAATACTTTAAACGATACACATAACGCTTTGTTAGGTAAAAGATCAAAGGTATCCTTATCTACAAAGTATGATGGTTCGCCTAGTATTGTGTTTGGTCATCATCCAGAGTTTCCTAGATTCTTTGTTGCATCTAAATCTGCATTCAATAAGAATCCTAAATTAAATTTTACGGAATCTGATATTGAAAAGAATCACGGTCACGCACCTGGACTTGTTGCTAAATTAAAGGCAGCTCTACATCACTTACCTAAAGTAACTCCCAACGAGGGCGTGTACCAAGGTGATGTAATGTATAATAAGACAGATAAAGATGTATCTGATTCTGGTGGGTCATATCATTTTAAGCCAAACACAATTACATACTCGGCTAAAAAGGGCAGTGAAGAAGGTCAAAAAATTAAAGATGCAAAATTTGGTGTAGCAGTTCACACTGCATATCACGGCGATACACTTGAGAATATGAAGGCCGAGTATAATACAGACACTTCAAAGTTTAATTCTCATCCAGACGTCCATGTAATTGATACTAAGTTTGATCCAAAGACTGCACATTATACGCCAGATGCTCAACAAGAATATCATTCTCATATGTCTAAAGCAGTTGAGGCGCATAACGCTTTACCAAATTACGATCACCTCGAAGGGCATGATACATCTTTAAAGACATATATCAATTCAACTGTTAGAGAAGCCACAAAGCCATCTGTAGAAGGTTATAAGAAACATCTACAAGGTTCTCTGCAAAAAGATATTGATAAAGTTAAAACGGATAAGGCCAAACAAAATAAAGCTGCCGATATGAATGAGAAGTTAGATCATATCGAAACTAATAAAGATGCATTTAAAACAACATTAGATATCCACAAACATCTGCAGAATGCTAAGAATGTATTAGTGCAGACTATGTCAAATGCAGATTATAAATTCCATCATAGCATTGATGGTAAAAAAGTTAAACCCGAAGGCCATGTTGCAGTATTAAACAACAGACCAACAAAGCTAGTAGATAGAGAAGAATTTAGTGCAGCTAACTTTGCAGCGAGACCAAGATGAAAAATTTTAAACAAGTAAGAGAAGAAACACAATCCGTAACAGAGGGCGACCGCCCTGGATTATGGGACAACATCCATGCAAAGCGTGAAAGAATCAAAAATGGTTCAGGCGAACGTATGCGTAAACCTGGAAGTAAAGGTGCTCCAACAGCACAAGCATTTAAACAATCTGCTGAATCAGTAGAAGATCTATTTGACCTTATCGAAGATGTAATTGAAGATATTGCAAAAGAAAACAATGTTGATTCAGATGTGATTTGGGAAGACCTTAAAGACATTACGGATGAAGAGTTATTAGAAGTTGCAGCTTGGCAACGCAAAGAGGGAAAGAATCCTGAAGGCGGATTAAACAAAGCCGGCATTGCTTCATATCGTAGAGAAAATCCTGGTTCAAAGTTACAAATGGCTGTAACAACTAAACCATCTAAATTAAAACCCGGAAGTAAAGCAGCAAATAGAAGAAAGTCTTTTTGTGCTCGTATGGGTGGAATGAAGAAGCGATTAACATCCGCTAAGACTGCTAGAGACCCTGATTCAAGAATTAACAAAGCACTTAGAAAGTGGAACTGTTAATGCTTTTATCACTGAGCCTCATAGCATATAATAACATCATGTCAATAGAATGTCTATAACTTTTGGTTAACTTTGGATAAAACGGAGGTAAGATGAGTTGGTTCAAACACAAACCTAAAAAAAATCCCCCTAAACCAAAACATCCTTACCCGGTACCTCCTGTAAACCAAACATCCTTATTTTATAAATAATAAGTATCAACTATATTCTAATGGAAAACAATGGACTTTAAACAATTCATCACAGAAGCGCCTGAAAAATCAGCCGCTTTTGCCTTTGGGCGATTCAATCCGCCTACCGTTGGACACGAAAAACTCATTAAAAAAGTCAAATCTGTTGCTGACGAGCACAATGCTGACGCACATATTGTAGCGTCCCATTCTGAAGGTACATCAAAAGATCCTGTCCCTGCTAAGGCTAAGGTAGGATATCTAAAACACGTAGCACCAGAAGGCACTAAAGTATCCGGTGCTTCTAAAGAATCTCCTACTTTCCTTCACGCAGCATCTAAATTGCATAGCCAAGGTTATAAACATTTGGTTATGGTTGCTGGGTCTGATCGCGTGGATGAGTACCATAAGACATTAAACAAGTATAATAATGTTGCCGGTAAACACGGTCACTATAATTTTAAATCAATTAAAGTAGTTTCAGCAGGACAAAGAGATCCTGATGCAGAAGGCGTAGAGGGAATGTCTGGAACTAAGATGCGTGCTCATGCCAGAGCAGGCGAAATGAAACAATTTAAATCTGGTCTACCTAAAGCATTACATCCTCATGCAGAGGAAATTGCCAACCACATTAAAGCGGTTAAAGAAGATTACGAAAATCCAAATAGATTTGATTGGGGTACACCTGCAGGCACAGACCATGCTATAGGTATGACTCCTGAAATGAAGATTGTGTGTCCAGTTGGTGAAGTATTCAGCAAGGATAAAGGAATGTGCGTGCCAGTAAGAGAATCTTACATAGCAGGCGAGATTTTTAAATTAAACGATTTAGTTGAATCAACTAACGGGACACGGGGCAAGATCGTATACAGAGGCTCATCATACGTTACTATACAACAAGAAAGCGGCGATACATCTAAACATTGGCTAAAAGACATACAAGAAATATTTGGCGAAAAAGAAGGTACAGGACTACACGTTGATCTACGCCCCAAATTATCTAAGACTTCGAAGTTACAAAACTTCAAGAAATTTTCTGATGGTCCGCAGGAAAAAGAAAAAATTAAATACAAAGGCGCATATAAGCCAACATATGTTGAGGGAAAACAAATCCCTGCATTGTTTTTATCTAAAGAGCAATTGGCTGAGATGAGCAACAGTAGAATGGAAGTTACATTCGATGGTTATACCACATCGTTTCTTCATACGTGCCCAGGTGCATCTGCTCAATTAAAAGAATTAATTACAAGAGTTGAATTTCCAAAGAAATATGTTCTGCAAGCAATTATGGCAACAGATCAATATCTTGAGATTGAAAAAGAAGCAAAGGCAAAAGGTTTTGCAGATCAAGATTTAATTCATGATTTTAATATGAAGTTTGCTATTGCTCATGACACAATGAATGTACTTGGCGTTGAAGATAAGGATTTAATGTATATGCAAAAGCATTTGAAGGCAATGTCTGATCTTAATATGCACCGAGATGGTACTTATGCCAATGAACCAGGTTCAACCGTTACAGTTGTTGGCGCAGGTGGCGTAGAAGAAGATGTTGCGTCTGCAGATTTTGAATATATTCCAAGCAAAGATCCAATGACAGGTAAAATAAAATACGTCAAGCATCGTGCTAGAATGATAGATACTTCTACCAAAGAACAACCAAAGACTTTATCTTCAATTAGACAAAGTCAAAAAGATAAAGATGAGGAAAACAAAATGAAACTCAAAGAAGCAAGTGAGAGAGACGTCAACTTTACAGACAGTAAAGATGTGTTCCATGGCATAGATAAGCCTATTGCCGGTCAAGGACATCCCGACAAACCAGTAGGCATGGTATCATTTAAATCTTTTATGCAAGATCCTGCAAATCAAGCATTTAAAAAATATCATGAGAATGATAGACAAGAAGTTCATGCAGCACAAGTAGAAATTGCAGGTCAAAAGACAGCTGCATATAAAATGATGAAGAAAGCTAAACAGGTAGAATAAATGGAAGCATTACAATTATCATTGCAAAAGACTTTAGCTGACGCATTCACGCTATATTTTAAGGCACACACATTTCATTGGAATGTTGAAGGTCCTGATTTTAAACAGTATCATGATTTGTTTGGCGGAATTTACGAAGAAGTTTTTGGTTCTGTAGATGATATTGCAGAACATATTCGTCAAATAGATGGATACACTCCAACATCTTTAAAACAACTTTCTGGACTTACTATTATTTCTGAAGAAGATACCGTAATGCCAGCATTGCAAATGGTTAAAAATTTATTAGATGCAAATAATTTAATGCTTGTTTCTTTAATGAGATCATATAGAGAAGCAGATGCAGCATCGGAATTAGGTTTAGCAAACTTCTTACAAGATAGAATTGCTGCACATCAGAAACATGGTTGGATGCTAAAAGCAACACTAAAATGATTACATTTCAAGAATTTTTAAGTACCGATATAACTGAAGAAGAGCTTGATGCTATTGTAGAAGAACTACAATGGGATGATATTGCTGATCTTTGGGAAGATTCAGAGTTTATCGATGACCTTGAAGAAGGCTTATCAGCAACTGCAAGAATGAAAAAATCTCAAAAGTTTAAATCCAGAAAGACTGCGGTAGGCCAAGCACGCAGATTAAAATTAAGACGTGCCGCATCAACAGATGTTATTAACAGTAGATCAAAAACTGCAGCAAGACGCTCAATTATTAAAAAATTATTAAAAGGTAGAGATAAAAAACAATTATCTGCTGCTGAAAAAGACAGGATTGAAAAACAAGCATCTAATATTCTATCAGGACAAAAAGGACTTGTTGTAAGAATGATTCCGAAGGTTAGAAGTTTAGAAAGATCAAGATTAGCTGGCAAAAAGAAATGATTTCGGTTAGCCATAAATAATAAATAGAATTCATTAAAGGACCTAAAAATGACAAGAATTACAAATGAATTGTTTGAATCAATCAGACAAATTACACACCCAACTCCAGTTCAAGAAGCAAAATTGGATCCAGTTGGAAAAGAAGACGCAGATATTAATAATGATAAAAAAGTGGATCAAAGCGATACCTATTTAAAGAATCGTAGAGATAAAATTGCTGCAACTGTTAAAGAAGGCAGAGTAGATGCTGCTCATTTCTGTGCCACACACGTTGAACACGATCTATATGGCGAAGGCGAGTGCATTTCAGAAGCACATGCTGATCCAGATGAAAATGGCAACATTGCTTGGTACACAGTACAATTTGCTGACGGTGTTCGCAAAGTACAAACAGAAGCAGTTAAAGTTAAAAAAGGCAAAATGCATGAACATGCCGAAGCAGATGCAGAGTCAATTGAAGAAAAGAAACTACATCCTAATCAACAAGTGTTAGATGTGCATGAGCCAGAGAAAGACAAATTAACTGCTAAAGATTTTGAAATGCTTCGTGCAGGCAAAAAAACAAAAACAGTTAAAGAAGCAACAATGGGCCATGCTGGTTCTGTAACAATGAAACAAGTTAACAAAAGCAGCGCATCTCCTACAGTTAAAGCTGCAATTAAAAAAGTTGCACCTGATATTAAATCTTATGGCGATAGAGCAGCTGCTCTAACAGCTGCAGGTATTAAGAGAGAATCTGTTGAACAAGTTACAGAATTATCAATTGGTACATTGAACAAAGTAAAACATGCTGCAGTGCGTGATGCTAATGATGCTATTCGCGATGGGGATGACGCAAAAGCAGATAAGCGATATAACCTTGCTGGCAAAGCAAGCAATAAAGCTGAAATGAAATATAGAGCAGCTGGATTAAAACCATCTGGTCAGCATACAATGGAAGAAGTTGAATTGGATGAAGGCATTGCAGAAACTATTGTTAAGCATAATGACTTTACAATTGAAATTACTGATAATCCCACATATGGCGACTTCTTAAGAGCAGTGCAATCTATTGTTAGAACAGATGAAGAATCAATGCAACAAGAAATTGTAGCTATTGCAGAAGAAGCATATGCAGAAAATTATGAAGATGTGATTATCGAATCATTCACTAGAATGGAAATTGACGATAAAATGGCTGCTCACCGTAAGGCGGGCAACACAGTATCAAACGATAAGTTTAGTACTAAAAACGGACAACCTTATGCTGAGTATGTTGTGACTGATAAGGAAGGTGGACGTAAGAAATATATTCACCATGGAACGGTTCGTCGCATGGAATCAATGCCAAGCGCAACCAAAAGAGATAAAGAGTAATACGCACCCAAAGTGCTATTATAAATAATTAAAATAGGAGACACAAAATGTCAGCATGGGGAAAAAGAGATAGAGTAGACGTAAGCGCTACTGCAACTGCTAACAATGGTAGCAGTACGGTTGTTACTAGCGCACAGGTAGTAACTGCTGCAAATGGATTCCAAGTAGGATATTCATTGGTAATTGCAAACGTAGATTATAGAATTAATACACTTAGCACAGCTAATACAATTGTTCTTGATACTACATACAAAGGCGCCAATGTCGCAGCCGCGAATATTGCAATTCAAGAAGATCCAAAATGGATTCACACAAATGGTTGGGGCTCAAATGTAAGCGTTGGCCGTGGTGCTAATACAGTTAACAAAGCAACTGTATATGGTATTGATCGTGTAGAAGCTAACATTGCTGGCAACAAAGCAAATGGTTTAATTGGCCCAGGTTGGTTGTCATATAAGACATATACAACTACACAAGGTCAAACACGTCGTAAGGCTGAGTTGTTGGTGGCGATGTCTAAAAACTTCAATGCTAATGCTACAGGTACTTTATTTGGTGATGCTAACGATGATTCTATAATGCGCGAAACTCCATAATAGTATAAAGAGTTAATTTTAAACCTAACCAGGTAGAGTAATGGCAGACGTAAAAATATCGGATCTGGTATCGGCCAATGTAGTCAATAAGAACGACCTATTCTTATTGGTACAAGATGATTCTAGCAAGAATGTTTCAGCAGGAACGCTCTTTTCATCAATCACAGATCCTACATTATCAGGAAATATCTTTATTAGCGGGCCTGTCCAAACCTTAACAGGTGTGGGCACCGTTAGTATTACCACAACTAGAACCGATTTATACGGCGGTGTATCTGCCGCTACTGCAGCCATTGCTAATGGCTCAGTATTGCCTTCCACTATCTATTTGTATACCAACGGCAAATCTGCTTCAGGTAGAGGTTTACAATTTGCAAATGGTTCGCCATTCTTCAAGACCATTTATGTTCAACACATAAATGGCAAGATTAATTTGTCACTTGGTGCAAATGCAACAGGTACATTAAATCATGCACCGGAAGATTGGGTTGGTACAACTGGCCTAAGACCGTTTAATGATGGATTATATTTTGTTAAGGGCGCAGCATATACGTTTGACGTTAGCCACCCAACAAATGCTGGTAATATCATTGGATTATCTACATCCATTGATGGAACAAACACACTTGGTTTAGAATATACTGCAGGTGTTACTAGAACAGGTAGCCCAGGTAATGCAGGCGCTACCGTTGAATTTACTCCGGCTAATGTCAGTATTGACCAAGGCGGTAGAAATTATTTAGATATACCTAAGGGCGTAGATGGTCAATTAAAAGTTATTAACTTAGTATCTACGAATGGCGGGCAGTTCGTAATATCAAGTAACATTCAAAACAACTTAGCAATTGAATTAAGAAGAGCAGGCGATTCTGCATTCTTAATGTATTCTGGTAATGCATGGATTTTAGTTGGGTCTAATCCAGGGTTACAAACTTCATTCTCTGGCACTTCTGACGATATTCCAGAAGGTCAAAAATTATATTTCACAAACGCTAGAGCAAGAGCTGCCATTAGCGTTCCTGATAATACTTTAATTTATAATGCAACTACTGGTTCTATTAGAGCTAACGTATTAGCATTAAGTAACATTAACCTAGGTAATATTATTCCCAATTCGGATAGTATTTCTGAAGGTGCAGTTAACCTATATTATTCAAATGCAAGAGTTCATGCTAATTTAAGATTAGCAAGCATTGATGCCCTTGCTGACGTTGATACAAGAACGATTGCGCCTCAAACCGGCTATGCATTAATTTGGAACGGCACTCGTTGGATACCTAACGTAGTTACCGCTACAGCTTTAACAGGCACAGTGGATTATTCAAACATAGCTGAAAGAGCTAATGTTTCTAATACGGTTTTATCGTTAAGTAACTTTACAACTGCTAATTTATTAGAAAGCTCTTCTAATCTATATTACTCTAACGATAGAGTATTTGCCAATTTATCGTTGGCAAATATAAATGTATTAAGAGATGTTGATACTGTAACAGTTGCACCTGCATACGGTGACGCATTATCTTGGAACGGCAATACTTGGGTACCTAGCGCAATTAATGCTACAAGCGCATTAACGGCAAATTTAGCAAACCTTGTTTTATCGTTAAGCAATTTCACAACTGCTAATTTAACAGAAGGTTCAAGATTATATTATACTAATGCAAGAGTTAATGCTCAAGTTGAATCTAATTTAAGATTGAAGGCAAACGTAGTTGACTTAACAACAGCCAATGTAACAGAATTAAATAACTTATATTACTCTAACGATAGAGTTTATTCTAATATAAGTTTAGCAAGTATTAATGCTTTAGCAGATGTTGATACATTAACATCTCCCCCATCCGCAGGGCAAGCATTGGGTTGGAATGGAACAGCTTGGATACCAACTACTGTTTCGGCATCAAATGCTAATACGGCGACTGTAGCAAATACAGTATTATCTTTAAGCAATTTTACAACAAGCAACATTGCCGAAGGTTCTAATCTATACTATACCAATGCTAGAGTTTATGCAAATGTAATTGGTTTACTAAACGCAAAAGCGAATGTAGTAGATTTAACAACTGCTAATGTAATTGAAACATCTGGTAATTTGTATTTTACAAATGCAAGAGTTTATGCAAATGTTTCTCCTCTTTTAAATTTAAAAGCGAATGTAGTAGATTTAACAACTGCTAATGTAATTGAAACATCTGGTAATTTGTATTTTACAAATGCAAGAGTTTATGCAAATGTTATTGGTTTATTAAACACAAAAGCAAATGTAGTAGATTTAACTACTGCGAATATTGCAGAATTAAATAACTTATATTACTCTAACGATAGAGTATATGCTAATATTTCATTAGCTAATATTAATGTATTGGCCGATGTAAATGCAATAAACCCGATTGCAGGTCAGGTACTTTCTTGGAGCGGCAACGCTTGGATAGCAAATAGTGTTACTATTCCGTCAACAGAATATTCAAATATTGCTAATACTGTTATTAGTGTTGTTGCAGCTTCATTAAACGCAAATACTGCGAACATTGCAAACTTAGTATTAACATTAAGTAATTTCACAACTGCTAATTTAGCAGAAGGTTCTAATTTATATTACACCAATGCAAGAGTTAATGCTCAAGTAGCACCTAATCTAGCGTTAAAAGCTAACGTAGTTGACTTAACAACTGCTAATGTTGTAGAGTTAAACAATTTATATTACACCAATGCAAGAGTTAATGCTCAAGTTGAACCTAATTTAAGATTAAAAGCAAATGTAATAGATTTAACAACTGCTAATGTTGTAGAGTTAAACAATTTATATTACACCAATGCAAGAGTTAATGCTCAAGTTGAATCCAATTTAAGATTAAAGGCAAACGTAGTTGATTTAACTACTGCAAATGTACAAGAATCTGCTTCGAATTTATATTATACGAATGCAAGAGTTTATTCCAATGTTACTGAAAGATTTGGATCTATTAACACAAATCTTGTTCCAGATGAAGATGAAGTACATGATTTAGGTGCTCCTGGTAAAAAATGGAAAGATTTATACTTATCAGGATTCTCTTTAACATTAGGTAATACTAAGATTACGTCGGGTGCAGGTGGCGCGCTATCTGTACAAGGTCTTGTTTCAAATACATCCGTTCTTACAACATCGATTACGTCAAATATATGGAATACCCTCTATACTGCTAATGTAATAGAAACTGCGGGAAATCTATACTACACTAATGCAAGAGTCAATGCTCAAGTTGAATCCAATTTAAGATTAAAGGCAAATGTAGTTGATTTAACTACCGCTAATGTTGCAGAATTAAACAACTTATATTATACCAATGCAAGAGTAAGATCTACATTATCTGGTGGTACCGGAGTTACTTATAACAATACGTCTGGTCTAATTTCAATTGGTCAAAATGTATCTACCACATCTAATGTAACATTTGGTGCATTGAACGTTACTGGTGAAATTAATTTCTACGGAAACGTAACAACCCATTCTTCAAATAATCTATCCATTTCGGATAATATGATTTATTTGAACAATGGATCTGAGACTTCTAATCCAGATTTAGGCTTTGCAGGTAACTACAATGACGGTACATATCGCCATGCTGGATTCTTCCGCGATGCTACAGATGGTAAGTGGAAAGTTTATGATAATTATTCTCCAGAGCCAGATGCTAATATATTCATTGATACAGATCATGCGTCATTCAGATTAGCTAATTTATCAGCGGCAACATTCTTTGGTAACGTACAAGGCACAGTTTCTACATTAAGTAATTTTACAACTGCTAACTTAGCAGAAGGCACTAATTTATACTACACCAATGCAAGAGTTAATGCGCAGGTTCAATCTAATCTCGCATTGAAGGCCAATGTAGTTGATTTAACAACTGCCAATGTTAGAGAATTAAATAATCTATATTATTCGAATGCCCGTGTTCTTTCTAATGTTCAGCAGATGAGCATTAATGTTCTATCTGATGTAGATGTAACAGGCATTACTACAAATGGAACACTAATTTGGAATGGCTCAACCTTTATCGCAGGTGTAGCATCCACTGCAAGTGAAGCAAATTATGCAAATGCTGCAGGAACTGCTAATGTTGCAGTATTTGCAACAACTGCTAATGTTGCCAATACCGTATTATCAATAAGTAATTTTACAACTGCTAATTTAGCAGAAGGTACAAATTTATATTATACAAATGCCAGAGTATATGCTAATGTTACACCGTTATTAGAGAGAAAAGCAAATGTAACTGATTTAACAACTGCAAATGTTGTAGAATTAAACAACTTATATTATTCTAATGCTCGTGTTTTATCTAATGTAGCGCAAATGAGCATTAATGTTTTTGCAGATGTTGATATATCTGGCATTGGCAATAATGGTATATTAATTTGGAATGGTACTTCTTTTGTTGCCGGTGCGGCAACGACTGCAACATCCGCCAATTTTGCAAATACGTCGGGTTACGCTAATGTAGCAACTGAGGCTAATTTTGCAAATACTGCAGGAACAGCAAATGTATCATTAGTTACTAATTTTGCAAATACTGCAGGAACAGCAAATGTATCATTAGTTACTAATTTTGCAAATACTGCAGGTTACGCTAATACAGCAACATCCGCTAATTTCGCAAATACTGCAGGTTACGCTAATACAGCAACATCCGCTAATTTCGCAAATACTGCAGGAACTGCAAATGTATCATTAGTTACAAATTTCGCAAATACTGCAGGAACGGCAAATGTCGCAAATACAGTATTATCAATTAGTAATTTTACCACAAGCAATTTAGCAGAAGGCACAAACTTATATTATACAAATGCAAGAGTTTATTCTAATGTTATTGCAGCATTACCTACTTACACCGGCAATGTTGGTGCGGGTAACGTAACAATTGGTTCAGGGACAGGTGGCTCTATTGTTGGTGCTAATTTAATTAGCGCAGTTAATATTTCTGGTACTAATTGGCAAGGACTATACAGTGCAAATGTAATTGAATCACAATCTGCATTGTATTATTCAAATGCTCGCGTACTATCTAATGTAGCGCAGATGAGCATTAATGTGTTTGCGGATGTTGATATAACAGGTATCGGCAACAACGGCATATTAATTTGGAATGGCACTTCTTTTGTTGCAGGTGCGGCAACGACTGCAACATCAGCCAATTTTGCAAATGTTGCCGGAACTGCCAATGTTGCTAATTTTGCAAATGTTGCTGGTACTGCTAATGTAGCAAATACAGTATTATCAATTAGTAACTTCACTACAAGCAATTTAGCAGAAGGTACAGATCTATATTACACAAATGCAAGAGTTAATGCACAAGTTGAACCCAATTTAAGATTAAAAGCTAATGTTACAGATTTTACAACTGCTAATGTTATTGAATTAAATAATCTTTATTATTCTAATGCTCGCGTACTATCCAATGTAGCGCAGATGAGCATTAATGTATTTGCAGATGTTGATATTTCAAATATACAACCAAATGACACATTGGTATGGGATGGTACAAAATTCATTAAAGCTAATGCTGGGCAATCCACAGCAATTGTTGCAAATGTAACAACAACTGGCAATGTTGAAATAACAAGATTTAGTACTGCTACATATTCAACAGCAAAATATGTTTATACTGTAAAAGGTACAAGTGTTGGTTATACAAACAAATATAATTCTGGTGAATTGTTAGTAATGCACGATGATACTAGTAGTTTTATAACACAATATGCTATGATGTCAAATGATATTAATTTAGATCTATTATCATTCCAGGCAGGCATAAATAATGGTAATGTTATAATTTATGGAAATGTTTCAGATCCAGCAATACAAGTTACGGTAAAATTGACAGGTGCTACATATACCGCAAAATAAAAATAATGGCATACAACAGGATTAGTAATGCAAGATTTTAGAGTAAAATCAGGATTAAGAGTTTCAGGCAACGTCTATGGCGTAGATTACCTGACCGCAAATAATATAAATGTAACCTACAATGGTATCTTTGGCAATTTAACTGTCAATGGATCTCTTGTTGGCAATGTTACTGGTACTGTAAGTAGTTTATCAAATCAAACAACATCTAATCTTGCAGAAGGCACTAATCAGTATTTTACAAATGCAAGAGCATATGCAAATTTAACAGCTGCAAGCATTAACGCATTAGCGGATGTAGATACAGCTACAATTCCTCCAATCGCTGGATATGGATTAGTTTGGAACGGAACAAATTGGGTTCCTAATGTAATTACTGCATCATTTGCCGAATTTTCAAATACCGCAAATATAGCCACATTTGCTGCATCCTCAAATACTGCTAATATTGCTAATATTGCCAATGTTGCGTTAACTTCAAATATTGCTAACACCGCATTACGAGCAGTTGTAGCTTCTCAAGCCGATAACGCAAATA
>Ga0114975_10000729_pt1 | contig 24345 bp, 19 predicted proteins | sample S_130626_EF_Meta_FD_87031 | JGI IMG/M metagenome (GOLD analysis project Ga0114975, IMG submission 87031) | Freshwater microbial communities from Lake Simoncouche, Canada to study carbon cycling - S_130626_EF_MetaG | ecosystem: Environmental > Aquatic > Freshwater > Lake | place: Lake...
GCGAACTCTGGGTGCTTCCGAGGAAAATCTGGTACGGCTTTGATGTATCTGCAGCAAGACCCATAATGGTTGTCACCAGAGATTTCTGCTTCTGCGCATGATACCCGATATGATAGGCCTCACGAATCATCGCTCCACGAACCATATCCATCGCGGCATTTGCAGTATTCTTCTTTGCAGCCGCATTCAAGAAGTCACGATAGGCCACACGATTCTCCCATTCGCGAATGTTCGCATGCCAAATGAGTTCCTGAAGTGGAAAGACGAGAAAGAGATCAGTCGCCTCAGGAGCCAATGCTCCATAGGCAAAGACCTGATAGAGGAAACTCATCCAGTTCTCCTTCATCTGTCCAGTCAACTTCACCTCAAAGATAAGAGTATCTGTTCGTCCGTCAGGATGTCCCTCAATTGCGTCAAAGGAGACAACTTCATCATAGCGAAGTGTGGCACCGTGAGTGATTGCATCCATCTTACGTCGCGTGGCGACAATATGGTCAATGAACGGCTGTGTTGTCTTAGAGACTCGAATCTTGTTGAGCAGGGTCTCTGTTAGGGTTGGATCCATCTGCTTGGCTGCGTTACAGACTGCGTCCATGGTGACTGCATCAGGTGCCAGGCGTAGAAGTTCTTCTGCAACACAACCTAGCATTGAGTATGACTCCTCCTTCTGAAAGACAGTGAGCAGAGCATTTGGATAGCGAACAGCCTCTGTGGCTGGCATCTTGACCTTTGGAAGTAACTTCTTCAAGTCAGCACGCTCGGTGGCGGTAAGAGCACTGAGAATAGCGCGGACACGAGTTCGTTCAGACATTTTGGTATACCTTTTCATACCCCGCAAAAAAACTTCAAATTTTATTGACTGCCTTTATGCATTAGCACAGGGTTCACAATAAGCCCACTTGCGCGACCTCTCTTTTGAGATCTCCTTACCACAGTCTTTACACGTCTTCACATACAACACGCGTACAGCCTCCTCAATCTGCGCAATAAGTTCATGTGTAATGGGTCCCATAAGCATAACCATCTTAGGCTTGTCACCACCTGACTTATCGCTATAGGCGAGCCATGTTCTCCCTTGAGAATAACACACTTCATCTTCAGGACAATACTCAGGAGATAGGTGTCTAGTATATTGTTTCATAAACTCCGTAATCACTTCATCTGGCTTCACAGTAGCCATTCCATCATAGAGATCAGAATACTCGAAAGTGGCGATTTCAAATGACATTTTCTACTAATAAATTTGAAGTATATCCTGTTCAAATTTTTTAGTAAAAATGCAGGCTATCGAATTCAACTCCAAGTCACTGGAATTTTCTGAACTCAGTAATTTCTATAACGCTCCATTTACACTCAATGGTAAAACCTATCCGACTGTAGAACATTTCTTCCAGTCGCAAAAGTTTCCAGGTGACCCTTTACTTCAGGAGAAGATTCGTATGACTAAGACACCTACAGGAGCAAAGCGTGCTGGCCGTACTCAGTCAGAGCATTTTCGACAGGACTGGGAGGAAGTCAAAGAGATCGTGATGCTCGAAGGGCTTCGGGCAAAGTTTACACAGAATCCGCATGTCGCAGATATTTTACGGTCTACAGGAACTGCTATGCTGATTGAAAAGATGCCTCGGGATTCCTATTGGGGATCGGGACCCAATGGCTGTGGAAGGAATCGTATGGGACGACTTCTTGAGAAAGTTCGAAAGGAGATTTAAATGCGGCGAGTCTTACGGGTTTTACGCGCCTTGCGCCTTTTATATGTCTTGCGACGACCTCCTGAAGGTAGAACAGCGTCGCGAATATTGCGAGACCATGCAGGATCAATATTCTTCAAAAGTGAGACATTAGGACGAGGAGTCACTACGATTTTTTGTGCAGTATTACAACTCTGATTCCAGAAACGCTTTACATTTAACCATTGCGTTTTATGCGTATTTGAACCTGCACTATTAATAATCTCAGTAAAGGCCGTTTTAGGAACTGAACTACAGATAGTTTTCACTTCGCGCGCGGGTGCCTTTATAGATTCTACACTATTCATTCTACATAGGATTTAAGAATAAAAATTGATAGAATAGGAATGAGACAAAAATATTTTGTTTTAGAATTATCTAGACAAAATGGACTTACAGATATGAAGGACAGATTTACAGAATTCTTAAAAATCAGTCGATTTATGGGTCTAATACCAGTACTTCCTACAATATATTTATCTTCACAGCACACCTCAAAAGAAAAATCAATTCTTACAGACTATATTGAAATTCCAGACTTTGTTTTATCTGAAGTGCCAAAAGACGTAGATCGTGCTGAGATTTATTTTTGGATACCAGCCGATTATTTTAATGATCTGCTCTTTCGCAGATATAGAGAGAAGATTGAAAATGATTCATTTACTGTTCAATTTAAAAAATGCTACAGAGAACTTGCTGAAAAAATTGTTGCAAAAATGGCGCAACCCATTTGCTGTGTTCATGTAAGGCGCACTGATTATTTAGAGATTCACCCTAGTTTAAATGCAGATACGAGCCCCCTGAATATAGAACGTGTTCTAAATAAATATACATTTTCCACCTGTTACATTATGACCTCAGAGAAAGACACACATTTTTTCGATACTCTTAAAAATAAGTTTACTATTAAACTCTACACTGATTTTCCAGAGTTATGTGCCCTTGTCAAAGATAACTATGCACTCTATGCAGTTGAATGTTGTATACGAGCCCTTTCAGATATTCGTATAAGTACATTTAATACAAAAAATACACATCCTTCTGTATTACCAAATAACGACCCTAGTTTTTTCTGTGATTCACTCAGTGAAATTCAGGGGTTTCAATAGTAGAACTTAAGGAGGTGCCGCTACAGATACTTAGGAAGCTCCTGTGGCGCAGTGGATAACGCGTCCGCCTTCTACCATGGGTTAATCCCTCGGTCGCAAGCGGAAGACCGTGGGTTCGACCCCCACCAGGAGTATCCTAAAAGGCCTTGATAGCTCAGTGGTAGAGCACCCGCTTTGTATGTGTCAGAGACATGACCTCAGGTAAGCGGTAGGTCCTGGGTTCAATCCCCAGTTGAGGCAATTCCCCAGTCCTGGGTTCAATGGATAATGCTCTTATAGATCCGCGAAAGCGTGTTATGAGAGCACACTTGCTCTCATAGCTCAGTTGGTAGAGCGTGGTGCTTATAGTGAAAACCTATACAAGGGACGCCGAAGTCGTGGGTTCAATCCCCACTGGGAGCATCTTAATTTTTTTATGTATATTATATATTCATAAACGAGTTAATTCCGGTAAAAAAAACGTAAGTCTATTTAGAATGAGGTCAAGAACCCCTAAAATACAAACTGGGGGTGGAAAAGCCGAAGAGGAATACAATACTCCCACTGAATTTTTTAAATATCTATTTTTTGACCAATATTTAAGAAATACATCAGGGTCACAATCATATAAAGTAGCGCATACTTTTTATAAGTATCTATTTAATGCTGCACAAGACAATGTAAAGTATGGAATTTTGACTGGAACACTTAGCCAAGAACTATTTTTTGAAGAATTTGACTCTGCAGATGATTCTATATATAATGTAAGAATTGGTTCATTTGACACATTCTATAAAATACTTAATAAAAAAAAAGGGTTTATACTTTTATCCGGTTGGGACTCAGAACCTGACTATGGGGGCGGTCATGCAATTATACTCTATATTGAAAAGATAGAAAGTCTTGTATCTGAATCATATAATGTGTATATTGTTAATTCAGGCGCAGGCCTTCACTATCATGGAGACCCCGTAAATGACAAAAGTCCAATTATCATTCAATTTACAAATGTTTCAGTTGAACAGGTAAAGTCAATTTATTATGTTCATACATTCTTAAATCCAGTTATAGCCTCATTAAGAAATAAAAACCTAACAAATCTAAATATCTATATAGAATATCAGGGTCTAGAAAAAATTTATGGTATAAAAAGTCTATCTGATATAAAATTCCGTAAAACAAATCCAGTTGGTTTAGCAGAAGAAATTAAAAAATTAAAACAGGATAAATCAGCAACAAATGCTGTGGGCAAAAAAATTGACTTTGATTTAGGCGATCCATTCTGGGATTTAATCGCAGACTATTATTTTGAAGCATTTGCAGAATCAAAAGCGAAACAGCAAGCTATTATTGGTGAGAATTTATTTTATAAATGTATAGTACGAATACTAAAACAAAATACTCGTAATGTTATACTGTATGACGAACAACAATTATCAAGTTCATGTACTTTTTTCTCTACTTATTATTTTATTAAACATTTCATATTCAAAAGCAATCCCCTTTTTCAAATATATATCAAATATATAAAAGAGACTGAAGTGACTGAAAAGATTTTAGAATTAGAGGATACATTTAATATAATTAAAAATAAGACACCAAATGAATTTGACAACAAATGGATGGATACACTGAATATAATGAATATGTTATTAAAAGATATTGATTTATCCCCAGAAATTAAAAATAAAATACGAACAATTCTAAAACAAAAATATGAATCCTTTGATTGGACTGCACCTACACACTTGGAAAAAGTAGTTATACCTGAACCAGTTTCTACAATTCCACTTGTTAAAGCTTTTATTGATAAAGCTAACTCTTTTTTAAGAGGACCTAGTAAATTACTAGTAGATTTAAAAGATGTATTTGAGGCATTTGATACATTTGGTACATATGATTTTTCTATTGGAAAAAATATGCCTCAAAAGTATGAAAGGGATCCGTATGTAATTGACTGGTCTCTTATGGTACTTACAAAATGCTGTCTTGAGTGTTATAATGCAATTGGAACAACTGGCGGCGAACCTTTAATTCAAATAACACAGGAAGATATACAAAATAGAGCAGAAAATAAAGACATCCCTCAATTTAGTAGATATAGACTGCACGCAGACTATATAAAAAGTATTTCTAAGATACTAGACAATATACATTTCCAAAAAGGAGTACCTTGGAAAGCAATAAATTATGATGTATATGACCCATTTGATATTATTAGAAATATTGCACATCAGTGTTTTTTTCATATATATCAAATATCAGATGATATAGATATACCATTCATTGGAACTACTACTGTAAACGTTTATTCTAAAGTATATACAATTGATGATACTTTTCTTAAAAAAATTATACTTGTATTATATTCTAGTTCTATAGAAAGAACTAACCCATATTTATATGGATTTTCATTTCGTAACATATTTATAGAGTTATATAAAAAAAGAGGACTTTTTTTTTGTGATATTTCTAAATTTTATTCACTAGATATGAAACTAAATGAGTTTTTTTGGGATAATTGGTACCTTTACATGTTTGAATTTATATCAGAAGGCAATGTTCCATATTTAGAAAGTATAAGTTCAAATCCGCTCCCTAATTCTTCTTTTCGTCTGTATATTTCTATTCCTATACTAACAAGTGGACGACAATTTCCACATGAACAAGGGGGTGGTATAAATAAATTTACAGAAACGGAATTAAATGTTTATGACGAGAAGAAATATAACAGTACTCGTTCAGAAATGACATCACGTCTACATATAATAATGTCAGCAATGACTGATATAAATACTGTAATAAGTTTAATTAATTTTGGTGATATAAGTTCTCTTGATATAAGTGAAATACGATACTTTAATATATTAATAAATGTATGTGATACCTCGTACAACCGAGATGGACCATATGAGCGCGATGACATGGAAGATATTATGACAAGAACTCCGCCAACTAATATAACAAATTTAAATTATATAAGAAATTATTTTAAAATTGACAAACGTAATGATTTAATTAAAACTGCTATTGAAAATTTAAATACAGATAGTTTCCTAAAAAATTTTAAATTTTTATCCAATAAAGTGTATGAATCGCTACTTTATTTATTATATCTTTATAAAAATGAATTTGTTATACAAAACAAAGATGAACTTTTAAAATATTTAAATGAAGACAATATACTCTTTCATACATTAAATAATAATTTATATAAAGCATATAAAAAGAATCTTGATATAGTCTATGAAACTAATAATAAGAAGTATCAGTTTATAAAAAAGAAAAAGGGCGATGCATTTTATAAAACACGCGATGATTATTTAATTTATAATATAGTGCTAAACTCATCAACTGAAAATATAATAAAAGCAATTAGCCAATCAAATGAACGCACTGAATTGGTAGACGATGAATATGAACATATATATATTCATCCAGAGGTACAATATCCTTTGTATAAAAAAAGAAATACACAAGAAACAACCGAACTCTATTATTATAGAAAATCTGTACCAACTCGTGTAGACAATACAACGGGATATTTACAAAAAACATTTGGAACAGAACAATATAAATTACAATCAATAGATGAAATTTTTATAACTGGATTAGATGACCACAAAGGTTTTGCCAAAGTACTTATCAAACTCATGAAAATTGAAGAGATACTTGTATGGACAAATGCCTCTATTTATATAATTGAATTAATAAATCATGAAAAATCCCATTTTAAATACAATTTTACTACAAAAGAAATGGTATTTGTTGATGAATCTGATACTGAATATAATGTGCATACAAATAGGTATGAAGCAATGTTAGGCGTATGGTTACTCGGTACAACAAATATTTTTCTACTTGAAACAAAAACTGGAATAAAGAAATTGCTTCTTTTAATGTCAAAAAAAATAATTAATCTTTATAAAGAATATTATAGTAAGGCAACAAAAGGATTTACAATAGACCCAAAAACACAAATGAAAACAAAAGTAAACTATCAATGGTATTGGGCAACTATGGATCCACTTATACTAAATGGGATACTAGGAAAAATACAAGATCTAGAAACTATTTTTGAAAGTACATACAGTATAGTTGATATACATCATACATATCTTTCATTAGAAACAAATAATTACGATACATTAATTTCCTTATTTATATCCTATGAATATGCAAGTAATTATCTTGCACTTAACTTACTTCATGCAACAATTGAAAATATATATGGTATAGAACAAAAGAAAATAAAAATATATTCGTTTTTTTATAATATATTTACAAATTTTTTAAAAAGTAATATGAATAATCCAGCATGGGGATTATACATTGATTATAAATCAGATGATTATAATAATGCAAGAGATAAGTATTATAAGAAAGAAAACCCTTCAATTGATATGATAAAAATGAACTACATTTTACAACTTGATACAGATGTAAATTATATTCAAGTTAAAAAAATGAGTAAAACATTTGCGGATATTCGAAAGAAAATGGAATTTCCTGATTCAATTCGTAAAAATACTAATGACCCACATAAAATACAAGCATTAAAAACATTTTTAGAAGAGTTTAGATATTCATGTGATCCGCAAAAACCGTGTAGTGTTGATACAATACAACCAGCCGTTCACCCCTCTCCTCGTCCCACTGGTGCGCCACCTCAAGGAACTATTCTCCCTACTTACGAATTTGATGTAATCTTCAATGAACTCCTTTACAGTAGAAATATAAAAGAGAAAAGTATTTCATTCCTCTATCTTACTTACTGGAGCATATTTTATAAAAATTTAATCTATCTTAAGTATAAACAAATATCGAATGTATTACAGTCAAAGAAACTTTGTGATGATAGAGATTTATGTGGATATATAATAAAAATGCTAGAACCACTTGACAGCGAACTACTCTATTCATGGACAAGCCCTCGCCGAGTTGAAGATATTCTCTTTGAATTACAAAATGGCAATTTTATTCGTGAAAAGCAAAAAATAATTTTGGAATCCATATACGAAGAAGATGCTGTAAATGCAATTGTAGCAAATGAAATTTTAATGGGGCAAGGCAAGACATCCACCATTACACCTATGATTATACTACACGAATATTATAAAAAAATCGCAAGTCAAGAGGAGCCACCTAGATACTTCTTCGTTGTCCTGCCAAGTCATTTAGTATTAGATAGTTATAAAATTGTTTTTACTTTACTTAATATATTACCTAATTTTACTGCACGCAAGGAGACTCCCATTTTAATTACTATGGATTCATCAAGGGAAAAGTTTTTACAAGATACAAATGATGAACTAAAAATAGTAGAGATTATAAGCGATACACGAATCAAAGAAAATTTATTAAAGAGTATAATTGATGATTCAGATAAAAATGATGATTCAGATAAAAAAGAAGAAACACAATATAAAAAGAATCTGGCAAAACCTAACTTTTTTATCTTTGATGAAGTGGATTCACTAATAAATCCATTAAAAAGTGATTTAAATATTCCTGAAATTTCAACAAAAGGCGTTCATGAGCAGAATGATATGATTTTATCTATCTGTTTTACTATTCTTAAAAACTATCTATATAAGAAAATAGTTGAACCTGTTCCAAATGCTAATGTAAACATTAAACATAAATCAACTCTACTCTATAGTAATATGCATGATCCAATACTGGCTCCATTAATTCAAAATAAAATAACAATGACATTTTCACAAATTCTCACCATGCAGTATAATCAGAATTTTGGATTTGGAGCCTACATTAATAATAATAAAAAGAATCATTTTGTAGCGATCCCTTACAGTGCAAATCTAACTCCAGTCGAGGAGAGTGAATTTACTGATTTTGAGTTGTTTGTTATGCTGACAGTCTATTCATATCTATCAAATAAAGTCCGCAAAATTGATATAGATATTCTAGTAAAGTATATTTATAAGAAAATACATTCACTTGATGAAATTCTACAAGATAAAATGATGTTTCCTGTTATTATTAAAAGTTTTTTCCCTGAAATTAGTTATCTTTTAGAAGAATCCTATATGGATGTTTATAATTTATTAAGAATAAATAATCCATATGAAACTGCTCTTCTTAAAATACAAACTAAAATAAATGAAACTCCTGAAAATCAACTAGCCTTTATTAATTTCTATCTTTCTAGAATCGTCTTTCCTAAGTTTGTAAAAATCTATAAAGAACAAAATAACATAAGTATGATCGACATTTTTAACCCGACAATAAGTAATAAAAAAGTGACATTTTCTGGAACAGTAAATCTGAATAAACCTGGTACAATTATAAAAGACGAGGTTGTTGATATAGCAGATTCGAGAACTTTATGGGGTGGACAAATTAGTGATATTAGAATCGATGCAACTGTTGAGGCATCGATTGAAGCCTCCTTCTATGGAATCACTGTTTCACGCACACCTGAATTAATTATAGGAAAAGAAGGCAACCCTGAAGAAAATCTTATTGAATATGTAAAGAGCACAATTGATGATACAACTAAAAAATACGGCGCATTAATTGATACGGCAGGTATTATATTAAAAACGGAACCTGAAGAATTGGTGCGTCTTCTCTATGAATATATGCTATCAAAGAATGAAGTGGCGGCAAATAAGAAAGTATTTTTATTCGTAACTCGAGATGATAGAAGAAGATATATAAAAGAAGGAAAACTTTTTGATTATAACAATGAAACATTTGACGATCTATTTATATATTACGATCATAAACACTGTGTTGGAACAGATTTTAAACAGCCTTTTAAAATACACGGTCTTGTCACAATAAAAAATAAGAATAATTTGACTGAAATTGCACAAGGTATATTTAGATTACGATTTGTTAATATAGGTCATTCTATCGATTTTTATTTAAAAGAGACTATACAAAGTATATCTGCAGAATCTGGATTAAAACAGAATAAAGCACTCTATAAATATTTGGAGGAGAATGATGCAAAGTTCTTAGAATCTTCAAATAAAGAAAGTAAGATTCAATGCTCAAAGTATGTATATAGAAAAGCGACAAATTTAGATAGCAAATCGTATTTAGAAAAAATATTTTTTGACTTAATGCCTACAAATGACTATAAAAATTACCCTGAATTTATTAACTATATGTTCTCTATATTTCAAACAAAACTGAAATATAAACAGGCGCTTATAGATGAACTTAAACAAAAAAATTCTGTTTCAACCGCTGTTTCACAGAATCTTGCTATAGAAGAACAAGTTGAAGTATCTGTTGAAGTGGCTGTTGAAGTACAAGTGAATACAGCGCTTGTATATGAACGTTCTCCAAAACTTGATAATCTTAAATCAATACTTACAATTGATAATTATTATGATCATACTCTACCAGATGCATTTGTAGAAATAACAAAAATAGTAATAGATGAACAAAAAACAAAATGGTCTATCTTTGTTTCAATGCCTGTATTTTATAAGATTGAAAGCAATCTATTGAATTTAGATTTAAATGATAATAAGTGGTATTATTTATATAATTCAAAGAAGCCAAACTCAATCTTGATTATCACATACTATGAAGTTGTTGTACTTATTAATAATTTTACAGCCAGTAAAAATCCACTTGCAGATACTATTTCTATTATTGATTCCTATGGTAATTATTTTAGAGATAAAGGTAAGATAGAGTTTCCTGATGTATTGAAATTACTTTTTATGGACAAAACAGTAAATGTTATAGATAAAATGGATCCATTAATAAAGTATTGTAAATACAATGGTGAGGAAAAAACGGCTATTTTAGTAAAAGAATATGATAAACGAAATATGTCAAAGCAAGTCGATGCTACACACATTCAATCACTTGATTATTTATTTGGATTTGATTATGCATTTCACGGATTTGAATGTAAGCCTGATTCAGGTCCAACTAATAAAGAAACATGGATGGATTTAATAGGTCTTCCAAGTCAAGTAAAAGCCAAAGAAGAACAAGAACTTTTCTTGAAACTTCAAGAAAAATATAATGAAAAACATAAAGGCGTACTCTCATCAATATTGCCTGCAAATTTATTATCTATAGTTGCACCTCCTGCGCCACCAGCTCCACCAGCACCTCCTGTTCCACCTGCTCCTGAGCCACCAGCGCCACAACCTCCAGCACCTCAACCAGTACCACCACCTCCCCCACCTCCACCACCTCCACCACCTCCACCACCTCCACCACCTCCACCACCTCCAGCACCTGAACCAGTGCCACCACCTCCTGCACCTGAACCAGTGCCATCACCACCAGCACCTGAACCAGTGCCTCCCGCACAACCAGCACCTGAACCAGTGCCACCACCTCCAGCACCTGAGCCAGTGCCTCCCGCACCACCAGCAAAAAAACTAACAGGTAAACAATCAACTTTAAAGAAAAAAGCAAATGTTCTCACTCAAAGAAAACGAAACTTAACGACTAAAGCACAGAAATATATAAGAATGATTGGAGCAGGTAAGACACGCAGAAAAAATAAAATACTCTAATCTACTTCCAAGTTGAAACTACCTCCCGTTGTTGAAGATGTACAATTTTAATTGTAACTGGATTTGCAATCTCTATATGATTTGCTCTACGCAGAGGAGCCTTCTTAACAGATGCCTCTTTTGAGACAAGACGTGCTTTAGTATAAATGGCAAAACTGGCTGCGAGTAGCAACAGAGACACAATATATCCAGGTCCCCAAGGTTCAGCGAAGATAAGAATATTTGCTAGAGAACCAAGTAAGGCTCCAGATGCCTGTACAAATTCGAAGAAGAATGCATTCGCATACTGAATCGTTGCATATTTACTATTTCGAATAACAAGTTTGAGTATAGGAAGTGCTACACTTACACCTGTTAGAAGCAGCAACCCTTGATATGTTGCAGCTAGACTACTGAGATCACTATTCCATTGGGTAATCTCTTTTGTAATTATACTAAAGGCAACTGTGAGAGCAGATGCCTCTAGGCTCGCAATAAGCGTCATTTCAATGATTCGCATATTAACATCTATCCAGGTTGACTGTAGATATTCTTGCCATACAGTCATACAGGCGACAAAGAAGGAGGCACCAAGTGCAGAGGGTATGCCCACTTGAAAATTTCCATAACTATCAGTCGTAAAGACAGAGATTGAAATACTAAGTGCAGAGGCAATGCAATAGGTCGCTGCTCCAATATGCCAGGCATTAAACTTTTTGTTCAGATAGAGATAACTCAGCAGCATATTAAATACAATACTCGTGCTTATGAGAATTGTAAAGACACTTCCTGGAATTACATTTACACTTACACTACGAAGAATACTCACAATAAAGGTGAGAACACCCATACCCGTATATTGAACAAAGTGCTCTAGGGTCATAGAAGAAATCGATACTTGCCGCTGATACACATAGATGGGAATCATGAAAATCCACATCTGATTGCTCAAGAGAGCAGTATATCCTGGTAAACTTAGCGATGGAGTATTGTAGTTTAGACTTTTAATCGCAAGAGTTTCACCTGCTGAGGAGAACGCATAGGCAATGCCAAAGAGAACTGCAAGAAGATGCTTTTGCTTGAACTGACTACAGTTGAAATACGATACAATCATTTTTCAACTATACAAAGGGGTACTTTATATAACAATAAATCACCTACTCAAATTTACGGTCGTATCAAGGACACAAAAATAAATAATCCCAGAACTTGCCAGACTGATTTAGCAGGGCGAGCAAAAGAAAAGAGATCAACGATTACATTGTTCCAGAGGAGTTGGCCAATAAAGGCAAGGATCACGAGTGTGATAACAAAAGCAATGATCATCGCAACAAGTTCCACATAAGTATCACGACTCTTCTCCGCAGCAGGTGAGCCGGACATACCCTCAACAACCGCACGCGTGGCACCGGTGATTAAACCGCCGTTCATTTCTGTTCTAGTGATAGATTTTTCTTACGCATCACTCAGTCTCGTAGAGCAGGCTCTCCTTCACCTTTGAACCGCGGTGCTCCTCGAAATACTTCATCACTTCAGCAGCCTTCGTCTCAGACTTCAGATGCTCTCCAAGTAGCCGCTGGATATTCTTATTACCCAGCGACTCCTTTGAAGTCTTACGACGGTAGAGAATACGACCACCGCTGCTCTTCAGGTCGAGAGCACCAATGTTATTCCGCTTCATTGATTGCAGAATCATCTCCTCCAGAGCCTTCTGACGCTTAGTCTTCTCACGCATCTGATCCTTGAGTTCCTTGGTCTCATCCGCAAGCGCCTTCCATGTCTTAATCAGATTAGGTAAACTAGTCAGGTCATTTACATTATCATTGGGCGCATCTGCAACGGCTACAATGGGGGCAGTGGTAATAGGTGCACTCATTCTTTCTGATTATTAAGTCGCAGAGAGTTTAAACTCAAATTTTTGGGCACTTCACGGGTCGCCCCTTATCCATCCACGCTTCAAGGTCCTTATTAGGATTTTTAATCTTTCCATTCACTGTGTGCCACTTGATATCTATGTGGTCTGTATGATTCATTCGAACTGGCGTATGTGTATGGACTATACCAAACCAATAAGGCCTCTTTCCAAATGTACACGGTCCATCATAGAGTGTATAATCCATGCCTTCATAGTATCCAGACTCCTCAATCACTTCACGAATGGCATTCGCTAGATAGGACTCATCATACTCTTCATGAGTTCCTTTTGTAAATCCCCATGAGCCGGTATATGCATTTTTTACAAGAAGGACTTCTTGGTTCCGAAGTAAAATAACACCTGCGCCAGGAGGTGCTGCTTCAGAATTAAAAAGACTGAATAATCCAATAATTAAGAATGCGAGCATCTATCTTCTACTCTGAAATCTTTGTCACCGCCTTTTCGCCAACACGATTCGCCGGCTCAACGTAAACAAGCCGTAGAAACTCAAAGATGGCCTGTTCATCTGGCATGAAGGGTGCAGCCACTGCATCGGTAGCAAGAGGCTTCAGGATGTGCTCATTGAGTGTATAGCCCTTCTCAAGAGCATGGCGACGGAAGGCGACATTGAAGACATCTGAACCCGTAAAGTACAAGACCGCATAGGCATATTCCTTGTAGGGTGTAAGCAGAAGATCCAAACGCCGTGCCTTTGCCGTCTCGCTCAACTTGACGACAGCCATACACTTCTTGTCGCCAAGTGCAAGGATGTCCTTGATATAGCCGGACCTGCGCAACTTCTCTACATAGTCATGAAAGACCTTCTTCTGTACCGCAGGTTTAGCATCTAGATCAGGAATCGTAATGAGCATATCAATATCTCCAGAGGTCTCAGCCTGTCGACGGAAACTTCCTACGATATCTCCCTGGCACTCAGCGGGTAGAGCCGCCTTGAGCCACTTCTGATGAGCCAGCATCTCCTCACGAGGAATCCTCAGAAGAATGTCTTCATAGTACTTGAGGCCCATGACCTGGACATCATTGAGAAGACGCGTCTTAGTCCGTAGATCTTCAATACTTGTGACACCTGCGGCCACAAGTTCACGCGCCTTAACAGGACCGATGCCGTGAACCTTGAGAAGTTGATCATAGAGATCCATCTTGAGTTCAGTGCGAGTTCGGGCTGCCGCCTCTAGTCGTCCAGTATCAAGAATCTCCTGAATCTTCGCCTTAATCTTGACGCCAATGCCCTTGATGCCTGCGACATCTTCAATAGTTCGAATTGTCTGAAGAGGACGCAATGCATTAATAACCTTGCGATAGGCAAGTGCACTGAACTTTTCTCCTCGGATAATGTCTCCCTGCTCCATTGTCTCGAGTTCACCGATAATGAGATTCTTCTTGTCAGCCATGGTGTATTGATGTACAATACATATGGATGTCAATATACTTCAAATTTTTACTCAAATAGTTTCGTAGGCTTCAGAGAACCGGTCATGTAGCGATTAAAGAGGAATTTCTTCTCATCCACCTTCTCCAGAACAATATGTTCAAAGGTGTTGAATCCGAAGACCATGTGAACCATGTAGCCAGCACGAAGTGTGTTAATAAACTTCTTGCGCTCAGCAAACACCTGATCGCGGCAGAACTGCTCCATCTCATACATTAGATTCGGTATGTACTTATCAGATTCCGTATTATTTACATTACCACGAGTGTAGCGCGTTGCATAACTATTTACATAGATGTGACGCTCACCCTTCTTGTTCTCAACGTAGAGAGCCCAGCAATCATCTCCAAGAAGTTCCATTACTTGTAGCGCCTGGTCAAAAGAAATAGTTGATTCCTCTTCACATAGTGTAAAATTGTGAGGTATCGGAAAATCAAAGTCCATTCTATCCCTGGTTTATACTTTCTTTTCCTCAATTGTATCGAAGACTACCACTTTATTTAAAAGTGGAGCCTCCTTATTCTTTGTTGGCGCAGCAGGTATCAAGATTCTGCGCGAATGCGGATCAAAGAGTGTATGCGCCCGTTTTAATGCAGATTCCTTTTTAGGGCCATCACCCGTTGGCTCAATAATAACAGGATGCTCAGCACGAATCTCTGTAATTCTTGAATCAATCAGCCGTTCAATACGGGCATCTAAGTCGGGAAGAACTTGCTCGCGCATGAGTTTCTTTTTGTGATACATCATCAATGTGATTTCGGATGCAATCTGTTTGAGGCGTGATTTCTTGTCTTTGAAGACTGTCGTATGTTCAATTCCGTGACAGATATCAGGCTTTGCAAGTGTAGGTAAGTCCTTGAACTCCTTTTCGAACATTGCAATAATATTGTCGGGAATCGGAGGCGCCTGTTCAATCATACGGTCAAGTTCCGCGCGACAGATTTTCAGAAAGTCCATTGAATCAATGCGGTCATTCGGGTGGAGTGAGAGTTCAACAGCAATTTGACGCTGAAACTTGCCCCATTGAATCGAGGCAACACGATTCGACTCGCTCAGTTGTGCATATCGGAAGAAGTTTCCAAGTGTAGTCATAATTCCTGCAACAAGCGATACACCACCAATCGCAAATTGCGCATATTTCTGATTATCACGATCATCCCCAACAAGTTGCCCCAAGCCAACGGACGCAGTGCCCGTAAGTGTCGTGAGGATAATAACAGGCACGGTCATTCGCATATTTGCCCGTGAATACTGCTTTTCACAGCGGTCATGTAGCCATCGATAGCATGCTGCAATATCAGCCCACTTCGCCATGAGTTCTTCTTGCTCCTCTGTCCAACCGTTATGAAACTTTCCCTTGCGTACATTCCCTGATAAGTCCTTTACAACACCCGCAGTAGGTGTGTTTGGTGCTGTGGAGGCTGCACTAAATGACTCTGTAGGTTCTTGAATGGGAGCAAGGCCACTAATGGCTGCGGCGGCAGGCGTTGACATCTACTCTTTACAAAAAAAATCTTTTGAAAGAACGAGAGTTTAGTTGGCAAAGGCCGCACGAAGTTCAGAATAACTGATGAAGTCTTCAAGCCTAAGGTCAGTCAACTTCATCTGATCCGTTTTTGTCTTGTCAAATGTATTTGAACTATGAATCACATGAAGAATTGTTTCAGAAGGCTTCAATTGAATCATAGGAACAGTAAATCCGCGGAGGAACCTTTTTTCAACCGCACAGACTTCAGCGGGATCAAAGAGTTGTTTTTCACTATAGGACTTCTTCCACGCAAGTGTACAATTCAGCGCATGCTTCTTATGATAAGGTCCTGCACTAAAGATTTCTTCCGTGGCCGTTGAATACATATAGACAAGACTCGTTCCAGCTACTTCACACCATGGATTTGCCGCAAATGCAGCAACTGCAGTCGCAACACGCTCAGGAGGATAATAATCATCATCATCCATAACCACGATAATTTCACCACGCGCCTCATATACAAGTCGATTCAACTTCATTCCCATAGGCTGCCGCGTTTCAGAACGAATGTAGCGAAGATTGGGTAGACAGAGATCAGTAAAGAATTTTTCTACAGACTCTTCACCATCATCTAGAATAATCCACTCCATATCTTCATGTGGATATGTCTGGTACGTATACATAGTGATAAGCCGTGGCATGAATCGCGCTCGATTCGCAGTGGAGGTGATGACTGATACGCCGACCATTTCATACAAAAAATATTTCGACACATATACCTCAAATTTATGCCTGTGCACCCCCACGACCCCTGCCGCGGCCCCTAAATCCACCCCTGCCGCCTCCGCGGCCCCTAGCCCCTCCACGACCACCACCGCCAGGTGTAAAGTTCCTCGCCTTATTCTTCAGGCTCTCTTGATAAATCTTAACAGCCTCTGCCTCTGTGAGCGCTTTGATATCAAGTCCATCAGGAACCCCAGCAAACTTCTTCTCCTTCAAATCCTTCTTAAACATATAGATACCGTACTGACTCCTACGAAACTCAAAGGGTCCAAGCACATGAAGTGTAGCCCCAGCCTTTTCACGCAATTTCTTCTCAATCTCTTCCATTGTCTCAGTGCCCTCAATACTCAACTTAACATCTCCCCACACCACATAGACTCCAAACGGACCCTTCTTCTTTTCAACCTTCTTTCCATCAATCGTCCCCACCAAGTCACCACCCATTTCAACCTTCTTCTTCTCTACAAAGGCTCGCACCATCTCCTCGGTCAGGTCATCCCACTTAATCCCTTCTGGCCATCCATAGAACTTCGTGTTCTCCTTATCATCCTTGTCCTCAATGAGAATCAGGGGCCCCTTCTTTGACTGGACTGCCTTGAGGCCATCTCCAAATTCCTTCTGACGCTCAGAATTGACAATCGCCGACGGCACTGCCTTTAGAGTCTCATAGCGCTCCTTATAGGATGTCCATGTATCACGAAGAACCTTCTTCCATTCTTCAGTTCCTTCCGCAATCTTATCCAGTCGCGTCTCCATAAGTGCAGTGAATCCATAGTCAAATAGGTCACTGAACTTATCTGCACAGAATCCCATGACCCGTTCACCAAGGGGCGTCGGGCCCAACTTATCCTTCTCGGCACCCATACTCTGTTCAAAGGTCTCACGTGTTGCCGGCCACTGATTCGGCACAATCTTGTAGCGTGTCCGCTGAACCTTCTGAGCAGGCTTATTCACCTTCTCTACATATTTTTTATCCTGAATCGACGCAAGAAGAGCCGCAAAGGTGCTTGGACGACCAATGCCCTTCTTCTCCAGTTCACGAACAAGAGTCGCCTCTGTAAATCGTCCTGCCGCCTTTGTTTCATGTGGATACGCTTCAAGACTAGACCATCTGAGTGTCGCCCCCACATCGATGCCACTCACCTTCTTCCAGAGTTCGGCTTCAGCATCCGCAGTCTCCTCCTCTTCATCAAGATTTGCGATAGCACCAAGACGCCGCCAGCCCTGAAAGGTTGTGCGCTTTACAGCAGTGGTCCAATCAAATTCACAGGGGTCGCCGTTTGCCCTGAAGATGAGTTTGCGAGTATCTCCACGACATGTGGCCATAACACTCTGGACTGCGCGATTCCAAATGAGTTTATAGACCTTGCGATCTGGTGCTGACCAGTCTTCTGTAGCAGGAAGTTCAGTCAGTTCAAAGTGAGTGGGACGAATGGCCTCGTGTGCCTCTTGAGCCTGTGGCACTGTGGGCCCTGTGGGCCCTGTGGGCACCTCTGCAGCCTTTCCCTTTTTCTTGGCTGCAGGCGCAGGAGGCGGTGCAACAACAATTGCACCAACATACTCAACACCAAATGCTGCTCTTACCCATGCTTGTGCCGCAGTTACAGCCTCCTCCGAAATTACTGCCTTATCCGTCCTCATATAGGTGATATGACCTGCTTCATAAAGACGCTGAGCCGCCTGCATAGTGAACTTCGGATTCATCGCATGCAAAGCACTCGCCTCCTGCTGTAGCGTACTTGTAATCAACGGTCGTGGTGCAGACTCAGTCCATGGGCGTGTCTCCGCCTTCTGTACAGTTCCCTCCATCACATTGTAGATATTCTCCAAATAATTCTGAGCCGATTCATCATCGTCCAGATCTTCTGTCATGGCTGAAGGCAGATCAGACCAGATTCCCTTGACTCGCCAGGAGGAACTCACTTTGAAGTTTGTAATCTCTCGTTCACGGTCCACGACGAGTCGCAGAGCAGGTGTCTGACAACGACCTGCACTGAGTGCATGCGCAATATGCTTCCAGAGTAGCGGACTAATTGTATAGCCAATCATCATGTCAAGTACAGCCCGCGCCTGTTGCGCATTTACCCGATTCATGTCCAAAATACGCGGCTTCGCAACCGCAGCCTTGACTGCCTTCTCAGTAATTTCATGGAACACGGCTCGCGCCGTTGTCGTCACAGGCAACTTTAGAAGAAGTGCCACAGAGTATGCAATGGCTTCACCTTCACGGTCATCATCTGCTGCCAGATAGACCTTTGTCACCCCTTGTGCTGCCTCCTTCAATGATGCAATTGCTTTTGACTTTTCTTTCAGCCATTGAAATCGCGGCTCAAAATCGGTTTCAAGTCCAACGGCTCCCAAATCCTCTTCAAGTGCACGGATGTGTCCCATAGAAGCAATGACGCGCCAGCCTGGTCCCAAGAATCCTTGGATCTTCTGACATTTTGCAGGTGATTCGACGATAACGAGATTCATTCTGCCTTTTCTTACTACGCCCATATAAAACAAATTTTCCCCTACCTAAATTTGAACTTGACATGACTCACCACTCATGTTAAAAAGCATCCATGAGTGCGAATCGCTTTGCATCCCTTGCTTATGATGACGATGATGACGAGATTTCAGGACTTCTACCTGTAAAGGTAGAGCCTATTATTCATATTCCTACAACTCCACCCTTTGCTGAACTACCTCCATCGATACAGAAACCTCTTACAAAGGTCTCAATTAAGAATCTAAAGCCGCGTGCATCTCGTTCCTATTCGTTTTATGAGATTGCCAATCCGATTCAGCCAAATGTCTATGCAATGGTTGATGATACTGTGCCTGAACCTACAGACGCTCCACCTTCTTCTCCTCTTCATGCTACTGATAAGTGTATGAATACACTTGCTGACCGTCTGCGAAGCACACTTCAAAAGGAAGAGGCGCAGAAGACAAATAGGCATTTTGATGAGGCACGAACCTTTGAGATGAGCACTGTCATCACAGGTCAGCGCTTTCGAAGGGTGACTCCTCTAAACAATTTCCGTGTTCTTGAAGCAGAGACTAAACCGTCAGAAACAACTTAAATCTACTTATTGAAAGTATGGATAGAGATGACCCGTCACGATTCGTCTGAATCCGTTGAAATTCCAGATGGTGAAACAGTTCCATTTACTCAGATTCAACATCGCAGGACATGTTGTGATTGTTCCCAAAGCAATGAAATTATTCTACAACATTTCATAAAGCATAAGAGACTGTATCACAGGGCTCTTAATGTTTGTGGTATTACAACTTTTGTCTTGGTTTCAATAGCATGCGCCATTGTATTCATTTACATTGTAGTCTTTTCCTATATGAAGAGGGACTCAGACCTGAGCCACGCTGTCTAATGCCATCGCCTCCCTCACCTGTTCAACTGTAGGGTTGGTGTTAACACCATACTTATTTTTGATTGCACTGGCTACACGCATTTTGGCCTGTCCAAGATTGACAAGTGACCACTTCGGGTATTCCTTCTTAAGAATCTCAAATACACGGTCCGTCAACACCTTCCAGATATCGGCTGAAATAGCAGCATCTACACTCCACATTTCACCTTCAATCAATTCAAAAAACTCGGCAATAGACTCCTTGCTCACCTTAAAGAAATCCTTTGCAGGATGCACACGGCTCGTATACTTCTCAAGTAATTTATGAAGAACCTTCTCCTTTTCATTAGCGCCAATCACTCTCTTTGCAAAGGCCACTTCGAAGGGAATCGGAACGGGACCATTTGAGAGTTCCTCGGCCTTTTCCGCAGGGTTCATATTGGTGAAACCAACCTTGACCATACCATCAAAAAGAGGATTTGTCATACAGTAGAGGTATCCAGGTTCAGCAGACATTGTTCTCTTCTTAAGAGGAGTTTAAATTTGTACTGAGTTCTTCCGCGCGAGCCTGTTCATCTAAATCCTCAAGAAGCGCATCAATCTCCTGAATACTCTCAATGTGATAGTACTTTCCATAAAGCCACTCAAACAGATAGGAGTCCTTCTGCGGGATACCAACCGTAGAAAGGTACTCAAAGTAATCATTAATTGAATCTGTAATTTCAGTATAGAGTTCACGTAACTCGGTATAGGCTTCAAAGGATACTCCATTCTCTGACTGAAGGATATGAGAGTAAAGACCTGATGCCCTCTCCATAGTATCCTCAATCAATGCGATACGCTGATTCATTTCGGTATAGTTGGGTTGCTGTGTCATTTTGTATACAATCATATAGGTAGCAAATAAACTTCAAATTTTTTACTTTTGTAAGCGCACGGCCTTCTAAACTGCGTTTAGTAGGCGAACATCAGCGCAGCACGACCACCATAGATACGAAAGATATTATACGTCTCCGCCCAAATATAAATCCAGAATCTCTCTACACCCGTACCTGTTGTGCATCCACGACCAGGAGCCATTGTCAATTCAAGGTCAATTCGCCGAATCTTATCAAGATTAGCCTCACCAGATGGTTGACTCGGTGCCATAAATCCATTCATAACACCAAACGGCAAATTGTAGTAATATCGATTGAGCCATGGTGATTTTCTCTGATTGATGCTCGGCAGAATCGTACGAAACAGTGAGGAGACCTCTGTACCGTATCGTACAAGTCGACCTTCATAGATAAACGCAATATCACTAATAGGATCTGAGTCTCGCGTGCTAAACCCTGGTGCATAGTCGCCTGTAAAATATGCGGCATTTAGACCACTCGCATCAGGCCACCAAGGTGCAACAGTATAATCAGCACCACTCAGATCACGCGTTGCCAAGAAGGGTGCATTATAACTTGGGGCCTCATACCGCCCTGCATAGAAGAAAAGATCACGGGTAGGATTGGGAATACGAAGAGGAACGGAGACTTTAGGAAAATTCTGTGTATCATACGGTTCAATCTTGTAGTGCTGCGGAATGGGCAATAAAATATCAGCAAGACGGAAGCGGTTCGCTTCGGCCTTGTCAAGATAGATGTATTCCGCCATTAAGTATGTATCTCCAAATGATTGTATGAGAGGCATAGTGATTCCAGGAAGAATCGACGCCGCTTGTCCACCATACGTAAATGTACCTGCAGGATTCTCCACATAGAACGGAGAGCCTAGAATAGGCGGATAGACCTTACCCAGTTGAAGTGCGATTGTCGGATCCGTTATGACATCACTTACATAAGTATCCGCAATAGGCGCAAAGTTAATGGTGAGTCGCACAGAATCTGTACTGATTGCGTCAATCGGCAAGAAGGCTCCAGCATCCCCTCGGCTGAACCAGAAGGGCAGCGGCACGGCCACTTGTGCTGGGCGCTTCCGCGGATCCCAACCGATTGTTCTCTTCGTAAAGCCATTATCGTAGCGTTCTATGAGTCGATTGACTGATGTAACCTTCTCCAGAGGTGTGCGAAACTCATCGAGAACTTCAAGTAACTGTGAATCCAACACTTCTGTGCGACTTCCACCAATATCAATCTGTGCACTGCTAACAAGCACATGGCCGAGAGAATTTGTCCAGCCGAAGGTCGGACCAAGTAAAGTCTGTCCAGCGGCAGTGGCGGCGGCCTGAGCAGCGAGTTGCGCACCTACAATATCGGGCAGATTCACAACCAGATACAGACGACTAATTAAATGCCCCTGTCGCGGCAATGTGATGGTCGCCGACTTTCCAAAATCCGGAATTTGGTCGAAATCAATTCGTGACCACTGCGTTGTAAATCGCCCCGCCTTGATAAAAACTTTCTTGAAAAAATCGATTTTTGGCTGACCCTTTGGAGCCAGGAGTCGCACATCTTGAATTCCAGACTGTAGGATTTTGAGGAGCGCCGCGACCATCTATCTATGAGCCCGTTAGATAGAATAGAAGACAAACCGCAGGCCATACTCCTTCATACACTTCTTCAAGAAGACCTCGCATGACTGACACGGTTGTGAGAAGCGACTCTGTGGTGTGCGACCCATGCGAAAGACATACATATCGGCTCCACGAAGCAAGTCAGTATTACCAATCTTCTTCACGACTGCACGCTCAGCATGAATACTCCAGTCAGAATATCCACATCCCATGTGACGAGCACCGAACTGATTACAAGCCTCTGCAAGAATCTTACCACGCTTTACGATAAAGGCGACATGAATATGAGCCCAACCTGAATTTGTAAGAGAGTTATTCTCAAACTTTGCACCTTCATTTTCAAAGAGAGTCTTTGCAAAGGTATGTGCACATTTTGGCTCCTTCTCAACCCGATTTGGATACTTGTTGAAACGACGAGGAGTGGCCATTTTGTGATACAAATTATTGGGCAAATATACAACTTCAAATTTTTGCCTACTTAACTATCAAACATCTGATTACCGATGCCGTTCTCGAAACGGAGCCAACGTAGGCCAAGGACATAAACCACCACTTCCCATTCTTGATTGTATGCTCCACCAGGTGGGCTCACGGTGAGCGTTAAGCGCAAACTCTGTGCTCGCGATGCATTGAGGGTTCCACTCGGCTGATGATCAGATGGTTTTCTCGCAATTGGATAGCCATAGATATAGGAACTATACGAAGTGATGCCTCCAAGATGATGCCGACTCAGAAGTTGACGGAAATACTCCTCCTCTGCACGAATCAGTTCAATTCCGTTGACTTGTATGACCGCAGAGACTACAAACGGCTTCGGTGGATTGAATATGGGATCGTATTCAGCACTGATTACAGATGTATAATTAGTCCATTCATTGTTTTCAATGATGGCTGCCTTGCGCCGAACAAACCAGATAATCTCCTCCATAGGATGATTCGCCTCTAGGGGCAACTGTACAGTAATTGTGTCACCTGCTGATTTATTCACTAAATATTTCATAGGCTCGGAAAAAGTGAATGTTTGGACTCCACGATAGAGCATTTCAAACGGTGTGTAGAGCATACGTTCACGTATGAGACCGGTTATATAGGCTCCATAGGTGACTAACTTGAAATCTTCAAAAGCGGGTGGATCACCTGCCGCCGTGATTTGAATCGTGGGTCGGAAGGGAAATCCATTATCAATAAAACTGAACGTCTCTCCAAGTGGCGTGCTTGTACAGGAGGAGCGGAGGCCGTTGGCAATCCGTACACAATCTACAAACGGCCGTAGAGTGATATGGATTCGAACCGTTCCTTCACGGCACGCAATGAGTGGAAAGGCCTCCTTGAGTTTCGCACGGCTGAAGAAGAAATTCAAAGGTATCATGAGTTTTCCTCCTTCCGTGGGAAAGACACGATTTGGATTCCATGACTTCAAGCGAGCGAGATTTGAGAATCCAGTGCCATCTACATTGATTCCAACTTGTGCATTCGTATCGACCATTACACGGCCTGCTGTAAAGGTAAAATCGCCGTTTATGGTTTCAATGATTTGGTCTTCAATTTCAA
>Ga0114975_10000730_pt1 | contig 24285 bp, 37 predicted proteins | sample S_130626_EF_Meta_FD_87031 | JGI IMG/M metagenome (GOLD analysis project Ga0114975, IMG submission 87031) | Freshwater microbial communities from Lake Simoncouche, Canada to study carbon cycling - S_130626_EF_MetaG | ecosystem: Environmental > Aquatic > Freshwater > Lake | place: Lake...
CTATTTGGTTGAATCAGAAACGTGATGACAGTTTGTGGAATGCGGCTGTTACTAAATTTGTTGTGGATACTAAAGATCCAATGTTTGACACTGACAATGCAAATTCATATCAGTATGGACGTTTGGTACCTTTCAAAATCACTGCTGAAGTATTGGCCAAGAAGTACAATATTGAATTGCGTGGCTTTACAAAAGGTCGTAGCCAGAACACTTGCTCCAATATGAAGTCAGAGTATGACTACGAGCCTGTGACCAAAACTCCAATACATTACTGGCGCATCAGCGTTCAAGATGGTTCTTACTTTGTCAAGAACGATACCAAGGTGGGTGCTAGTCAACGTGCAAAGTATCACTGGCGTAATAATCCTGCCAGCAAGGACGATCCCTATGCTTCAGCAGTGTATGTTATTGAACCTGCTGTTAAAGGCAAGTCTGTCAAGTTTGATGCATTTTTGAAAGCAATTGGTAATCCGCATAACGTGATGTTGGCAAGTGGATTGTTGTCAAAAGAACGTTCACAAAATTCTGGCAGTGCTAAGAACGTGAGCATCTTGCGTTTAGAAGAACGTGGCGGTCAAGGTTACTACCGTAGCAAAGAAGTTGTGTGGCGTGATGCTGGCAAAGCTGATCAATTCAGCACTACTGAAACTCACTACTATTTGCCTTTGAGTGGATTTAATGTTATCTCCAAAGGCGGCAATAACTTTAGCGGTAAAGACTTTGTTTCCGATTTGAAGGGCTGTGGCTTTGACAAACTTCGAGTTGAAGTGTTGGGTGTGCGTAAAGGTGACCTTGAATTTATCAAAACACAGTCAAATTGGATCAATGTTGAAGACATGATTCAAACTGTTTTGAGCAATGTTACTGATGACCAAAAGCTGAATTTAGCTGTCAGTAGCATTGACAAAGGCACCTTAATTGCGTATAATAAGGATATTGTAGAAGTTGTCAACAATGCAAAAAGTCCGTATGTGGAGTTTGTGTCAAAGTTGAAGGATACTTCTAAAATTAATTTTAGCGAGTACAGTCTTAATCGGCTGTGCCAACGCTACACTGTCAGTTTAATTGAGCTGACTGCGTTGAAAGAAAGCATTGTAAACGAAAGTGCTGCCGTTTACAAACGCTACCCATTATTGAGCAGCCTCGGTTACTGTAATGACAATTCCGCCGTTGCAGAATATATTTCGTTAATTGACACAAAGAAGGGTATTTAAAATGGCTTATCCATATTTGATCCAAGGTAGCAACATTGTTGTTGTAATTGGTAACAAGTCGCATACTATTAGCAAGACGCACATCACTTACCAAAAAGTGTTGGACGCAATCAAGACCAATGATTGGGATTCATTGCCAGATATTATTGAACCTAAAAAGGTTGTGTTGAACTACGGTGCTGGCAATGTGAGTATCCAAGGCGAGACATTGTTTTGGAAAGGCAAGGAATTGAACACTGGCTTGTCGGTGCGCATGATTACCATGTTGCAAGAAGGCTTTCCAATTGAGCCCATGGTTAACTTCATGGAAAACTTGTACAAAAATCCTTCTAAGCGAGCAGTGACAGAACTGTATGGCTTTTTGGAAAAAGGTAACTTGCCGATTACACCAGACGGCCACTTCCTTGCTTACAAGAAAGTACGTGTAGATTACACAGACGTACACTCAGGCAAGTTTGACAATTCAGTTGGACAAGTTGTCGAAATGGAACGTCACGATGTGGACGACAACAAGGACAACACTTGCTCCACCGGCTTGCACTTTTGCTCTATGAGCTACTTGTCCAGCTTTGGCGGAGATCGCACAGTTATTGTCAAGATCAACCCAGCTGATGTTGTAAGTATTCCAAGTGACTACAACGATGCCAAGGGTCGCACTTGCCGATATGAAGTTATTGGTGAATTGGACGTTGCTCCAGAAGATGCATTTACTCGTACAGTGCAAACTACAGCAGTTGGTAGCAAGCCAGTTCACACTGGACCTAAATTGGGCAATAGTGCTTTCTATGCAGGCTACTCTGCAGGCTATCAAAATAGCTACAATGCTACAGATGATCAGTTTGGTAAAGATCGTCTTAACTATCGTGAAGGCTTTGAGAAAGGTACTGATGACCTAATGTATAGCGGTACTGAACGCTATCGCTACACCAGCGCACCAGTGCAAAGCAATGCTTGGCCTTTTCCTCCTAAGGCATAATCATTATGATTAGACTTTGGTTAGCATTTGCCATACTTGCCGTCCTTATTCACTTTGGCATTACTGCTTGGAGAAACATGGAAGGAAAGGAACGATGGACCTCGACAAAGTCCATCGCATATAGTATACTTGTGTCATTGCTGGCCGTGCTGGTAATGACAGTAATCGTTATTTTATTTTAAGGAAACACAATGAAGCGTATTTTGACTCTCTCCGTTCTTGCCGCGGCAGTATTGGCAACAGGTTGTACTCGTATTGAAACTGGAGAAGTTGGTCTCCGTGTGGGCTTTGACAAACAAGTCAGCACAGGTGAATTGCTGCCAGGCTCATTTAATCAAACATTGATTGGCACGGTTATTACATTCCCAATTAAAGAAATTTCAGTCAAAGTTGAAGACATGACTCCATTGGCCAAAGACAACAGCACAATGAAAGACTTTGACGCATTGGTTACCTACAACATTAACCAAGCACAAGTGGCAGAGATTTACAATGCCAAGAACCGTAGCTTCCATGCTGTTCACGATGGCGATGTGTACTTGATGTACAACTACATCTTCAATGCCGCACGTAACGCTATCTACAAAGCCGCACGTAAGTATGAAGCATTGGAAATGGGCGACGCTCGTCAGGCCATGGAAACTGAAATCAAAGAGCAGATTGCTCGCACACTAGCTGAAGAAAAGTTGGATGGTGTTATTGTGATTGGACAAGTATTGATTCGTAACATTGTGCCAGCTGACTCAGTTGTTGCTAGTGCCAACGAATTGGTCAAGGCCAAGAATGAATACAAGACTGAAGAAGTCAAAGTGGCCACTGCTCGCAAACGTAATGAGTCAATGCAAGCTAACCCAATGGCCATTCCTTTGCTGACCGCAGAAGCACAAGCAGACGCCATGCGAGCTTTGCCAAATGCTATTGCTAACTTCAAAGGTCAGACACTGGTTATCAATGGTGTAGTTACTCCTACAGTACAAACTAACGGCAAGTAAAATGGACGATCCACGCTGTTGCGGCACAGGTTCTTGTATCATTAACAACGATGGCGAGTGTTGGTGCGGACAGCGTTGGGATGGTGAGAAGATGTGTTTTCCTACTTTAGAAACTCCCAAGGAAAATGAAGATGTTTGATTGGTTCAAAAAGAAAGAATACAGTAACGTGATTAAATTCCCAGAAGTTAAAACTCCTTACGTTGAACCTCCAGAGCCAAAGAAAGAATCCAAGACGTATTATACATTTGGCTTAACTGACGACAATCGTATGGCATTTCAAATGGGGTATACCACACTTACTATGAACCGTGAAGGTGTGCAAAATCTTATCGATCAGCTTGAGTTTTTTAAGAATCAACTGCACGAAGAAGAATGATCAGCTTTAACTTTAACATACGCAACCCGTGGAGTGACCAGTTTAAAAACTTATGGTGTCGTTCTTACGATACCCCATTTAAGCACAAGTTTATTGAACTAGAAATTACTAAAGATTCTACCCTAATATCTTTTAGGTTCAATTGGACAGTAAGACAAGATCACGCTGGACTAGATTTAGAAGTTGGTATGTTTGGATATTGCGTACACTTTAATTTTTACGATAACCGGCACTGGAGTCAAATTACCAAAGAGTGGGATACTGTATGACGTTGGCTGAATATTTTGCATTACATCGTCCCAAACCCAAATTTGAAATTGGGCAACGAGTAATTGGCAAGTATGAAGGTGTTCCTTTTGTGGGCACATGCGGGTGCGATAATATGGTGAATGAAACTATTGGACCAATGGTAACTGTGTTTTTAGATTTGCCCTTGAAGACCAAAACTACTGTACATTACACATTTATTAAAGTAAAATACAAAGACATTAAACTTTTAAAAGAAATTGAATTAGATTCAGACGAACCTAAAACTAAATTAAAAAGAAAGAAAGTATGACTATTGACCAAGCAAGTAATTTTTTTGTAGGCAGCATTTTAACAATGCTGGGATTTATTGTAGTAATTGCCGGAGTAATTGCAATTAACAACTTAATTTACAAATACTGGAAACCTGTTAAATTGTTTACCCCAGACAGCTGGAAAGGTTTCAATCCGCCACCTTACATTCGAGAAGATCAAATAAATGAAACCATCAAAAATTCAAGTAGAACAGCAGTGCAAAAAACTCAATGAACAGTTGCTTGCAGATTTAGACACTGCAACAGCTATTCCATTAGAAGTCAGTAGTTTTAGAATGTACAACATGACTGTGGGACCTATTGAAATGGGTTTCCAAGAAGAATACATGAACGGCGAGTTTGATGAAATTCTTCGAAAGTATCATACAGAAGTATTCGAACAGTTTGATAATAAGCTGATTGAGCTAGGACTCAGACCATCAATGAGCTTTGAAGAGTTCATGGGTGAAGAGTTTGCAAGTGAACCCAAAGCATTGATGCAAGAGCTTGAAGAATCTATCAAGTATAGAGCAGACGAACTAAAACGTCTAAGCGAAAACAAAATGGAAATGCCTGAAGAAATGTTGGATGCATTACTTGAAGATAGACAAGAATCTCTAGCACAAGCAGTCCTAGCATATAATAAAGAACAGTATGCCGTAACACAGTCAGAGATTGACTATCACCGCGCATGGCATGAAAAATTCCATGAGTATCAAAGTTTGTTTAAAGACTAACAAACACTCCCACACATACACACCGATCTACTAGCGTGACATAAGGCGAGACAGCGCCGGTTAATTTCTGTTGGGTAAGCATCTGAACGGTGTGCCGCTATCCAATTCTTTTCTTCACGCAAGAGACTTCTAACTCACTACCTCAAGCTCTGACTTGAGATGCCTTAAAACGCCAGTCCCTTGACTGTTCACGTTTGAGTTGTCGTAAAAAGGTTGCTGGAATTTATAAGCACATCCATGACTGAAATTGGCACCGAGTCAGTCTTAAAAATCGTAGTAGGTGGGGGTAAGGTACAGAGCCCAGAGATGTTGATTCCAAAATACCTACAGCCACAAGTGTGTACGAGCAACTCAACAAACATGAATACGGCGCTCATTATGTGGGTGCCGTATGACTTCACAATCTAACAAAACTTAAAATTGTAGTTTATAATTAAGGGAGAAAAATTAAAGCGAACTGATAAGCGAGCTTTGGTCTTTAGACCTTAATGAGCCAGAAAAATTAATAGATAGTTCTGTCAGAAAGTTAAGATCCTTTAGATAAAAATTCTACAGGTATAAAGATACGTTCTGGTTCAGGGTTAACAGTTTTACTACCAACCTGTTGACCTTTATACATAACCCTCTCACTACCCGCTGCTCGAGGAATAGTTTCTACTGTGGCCATCATTTGATTTGTGCCTGCTACAGGATGAGGTTCTATCTTAATAATTTTAGCTATCTCAGTATCTCTACCTGGAAACCTAACATCTTTGCCCATGGCAAATTGTGGTTGATTTCTATAAGCACGTAGGTTTACATTTACCACATCACCCGGGTTAAGCCGTGCTGCCCGTGTACCTCTTGCTATTGCCATTAGTCGTGCATCCTGATCAGCACGTAACGCAGCCACAGCATCATCCGATGCTTTAGCCGCAGTTGGCGATGCCTTTGAGCCAATGCTCTTAATAGCATTCAATCCTTTAGCAAACAAGTTTTCATCAAGTAATTCGGCAATCTTCATAGTAGATCCTTTAGTCAATGTATTTATTTCGGCAAAATAGGTATTGACTTTTATTAGCAAAGGCTATACAATTACTACATTAAACACGCAGTTGTGTTTAATATGTTAGGGCGATGCCAATACTAACATTACTTGTTGAAAACAGAAAAGGAATTGAAAATGAGTACAACTACTAATCTTGCCCCGTTTGATCCATCCGCTGGATTGCGCGATAAACGTGTCCCGCTTGTGGATGTAGCCAAAGGCGTTGTTAAACGCATTGGTGCTAAAATTGCAAAATCTTCAGCAATAGATTACAAAAAACATTTGAAATTTGCGTGGGTTCCCGCAGATAAGATTTATGTCAACTATGCACGTCAGCGTTGGCCCGAGCCAAAGCACATGCAGAAACTTAATGTTAAGTGGGACATCAATTGTGTTACCCCACTACAATGTCGTTATGATCCCGTAGAAGATCGTTACTACGGCTCAGATGGTCAGCAACATATGACTGTATGGCTTATCCAGTACGGCCTACTTTCTGAAGTACCTTGCTTTTATGTTGAAAGCACTGACGAAAACGTTGAGTCCGTACAGTTGCTGGCACTTAACACTGACAGTGAGCCAATGGCCAAGTACTTTATTCACAAGCAAAAGATCATGATGGGCGACAAGACGTCTATTGCATTGGAAAAAGCAGTAACAGATGCTAGTTGCGAAACAGCATATAAAAAACGTCAACCAGGATGCATCACACACATTAGCCATTTGATTGAAGCCAGCGAGAGTTATGGTAACGGTCCGTTGACACTTGTGTTATCAAAGATGTTGCAATTTTGGCCTAATGAAAAAATTGCGGAACCCACCATGTTGGGCTTTTTGAAAGTGCGTGAAATACTTATTGAACAGAATGTGTTTTCTGATTCAATTTTCAATGATATTTTTTACGAAGCAAGTCTGTACAGCGATGGTGCAAAAGAGTTACACTTGAGTATTAACCATGCGTTCCAATCCACTTACCCTACTAACTACAAAGGTATGGGTGTGCGTGAGAAAGTTGCTAGTGGTGTTATTGACTTGTATGAACAAGCAAAAGGCAAGAAGCTTTGCGACAAGCCATTTGAAATCAAAATGCCTACTATGCATGATCCAGTAGTAGCAACAGACGATGATGATGAAGAATAAACTTCATCCCAAGTATGATAGTGGCACATACTACAGTCGAGATCTTTACGCTGTAGTATGTGAAACTCGCGACTTACGCCCGGTATGGGCCAAGGTCAACAGCATGGGTTGGGGAGTAGAGTATGAGCCATATTTGGTATTGTGCAAAACCCACTGCCCATGCTGTGGTAGCGAGTTGGACTATGGTCTAGGAAAGAATAATCATGGCAAACCTGATTATGCTACGCCCAGTACCGATCACATTATTCCACAAAGTTACGGTGGTGAGAACAGCATTGAAAACTTTTGGATTATTTGTGAACGCTGTAATCGTTTTAAAAATAATGCAACATACGATGACGTGGACCGTATTCGTAAAATTGCACAGGTATTAGAAGAAACTAAACAGAGGAATAAAAATGCTTGAATGTATTATTGTAGGTGATAGCATCGCAGTGGGTACACAACAATTTAGGCCCGAGTGCGTTGCGTATGCAAAAGGTGGTATCAACTCATGGCAATGGGTTAATAAAAATATTGGTAATATGCCGTTAATTGCAGAAACTGTTATTATCAGTCTAGGCAGTAATGATCACAAAGGTGTTAAAACAGTCACAGAACTTCGTACCATACGTGACATGACCAAAGCCAACCGTGTGTTTTGGATTTTACCATCAGGAGTTCATCCAAAAAACAACGTGCCAGTTAGTGAGATTCAAAAAATGGTTAGACAAGTTGCTGAAGAAAATGGCGACATTGTTTTGCCTGTAACTCGCTTGCAAACCGATGGCATACACCCAAGCACAGCTGGATACAAAGATATTGCTGAGAAAACCAAATAACATTATTGATTTTTTCAATAAGCGTTATAGAAATAATTATTGTAAAAACCTATTGACTTACAGTTTTAATAGGATATATAATAGTACAAACACACAAGGAGACACTATGTCTATAACATTGAAAAATTTGGAGTCAGCACTTGCTGGTGAGAGTATGGCTCACATCAAGTATCGTTACTTCGCACGGATTGCTCGCGAAGAAGGCTTCGAGGATGTTGCAAAACATTTTGAGCACACAGCAGATCAAGAAATCAAACATGCTTGGGGACATTTAGAATTACTAATTGGCAAACCTAGCACTAAAGAATGTTTGGAAAAGGCTATTGAAGGTGAAACTTATGAGTTCACTACAATGTACCCAGACTTTAAACGTGCCGCAGAGATTGAAGGTAATACCAAAGCCGCATTGGAAGCGGGTCATCAAATTGAAGAAAGCAAAGAACACGCTGAAGAATTTAAAGCAGTATTAGCCAAAGCTGAAAAACGTTTTGCGGCTTTACAAAAAGTTGAAGAGCGCCATGCAAATGCGTATAAGCAAGTGTTGGAGAGTGTAAAATGATTGAACATATTTGTGTAGTATGTGGACACATACACGATGAAGAAATAGAAGGATTGTGGGACGAGCTTCCAACAGATTTTACATGCCCAGAGTGCGGAGTCGGAAAGGACGAGTACGAAGTCATCTAATTAGTAAATAAGTGCATGAAAGTAGATGCACAAAAAATTATAGATGAAACTCATGCAGTATTTGAAAAATCAGGTGCTGCTGATATTTTTAAAAATTGTACTAATGTTGTGAAGGATGAAGATTATAAACGTCTTCATCCTTCTCCTTTGACTCCAACAAGCATTACAATTGATTGTTATGAACTTAATAAGCAAGTAAAGCAATACAACAATAAGTTTCAAAAGTGGGGTACAGATCATCAACATCTACAACGTTATGGATTAGCATTGGTTAATCAAAACGGTGAACTTATTGATAACGACCCTGTTAACGGATCATTGATGGCATGGAATAGAGATAATCCAACACAGCCATTAATTGAAACTGGCTGTGTTACTTCTACAGAAGTTTTAAACTTGCCTTCATTAGAACCATTAAGTATACTAAATGGACACTGGTGTAGAAGTAATATATTAAAATGGCACAGCGGGGCATTTTTCTTCCCGCACATTGATACAGTAGTGCCTAGTATGTGGATCAGACTGTGGGCAGCAACAAGCAATGATGTGGTATTGAGATTTTATAACCCAGCTAATGGGGAATTAGAACAAGTTGATTATGAGCCAGGACGTGTTTACGTTATAGACACATCCTTAGTACATGATGCATCAACAACTGGGTTTAATGTGTTGCAGTTATTTTTAAGCGTACTACCGTCTGCTTACGACTTATTGATCAATAACACAAATAACTAAATGTATTCGGTCTTCCCACCCACCGTTGTAAACAAAATGGCCTAATCTAGTATCTACTTTGTAAAACGTTCCATCAGCTGGGATATGGTAGACTTTGCCAAGCTCGTCATCACCTTCATATACATGACCAAACATTGCAAATCTATTTGTATGTAAAACTAAATGATATCTATACTCGTAATCAACGTGAACTGACAGACCTGATTTAGACGGCAATTTCATATAACGAATACGGCCAAACTTAACACCTTGTTGTTTGGCTAAATTTTCTAAAACAGTTCGTGTATATTCTGGAATACCTTCGTTAAAAATATTAAAATCTGACTCCAACAATCCAGAATCTGTTAAACTACCCGCACCTTCTAACCATGGATTATCTGATCCTTCTCTGTGATTAAGACAAACTTGGTTGTGTGGCAACTTAGACAATGGCGGTGGTGACGGCCAAGTTTGTAGTGTAAGAACATGCTCCAAATCTTTACGCATTTGTTCTAAATTAATGGTTACATCTGTTTTAGTTATTAGCATTTTATTTCTTAATAATTTTAATGATCCAACTAGTAGGATCTATTTCCCACCATCTAACGCTTTGTTTCCAATCTTTAGCATTAGCATGATGATTGTTATGCCAGCTTTCACCAAAAGTAAGCAAACTCATTAAAACGTTATTATGTGACTGATCTGTAGTGTCAAAATTTTTGTATCCATACATATGACAAACAATGTTGTTAATCAATAATAAGTACAAAGCAATTAGGCTTGGAATTGACCATGCAAAAATAACCAACCACGGATTAATAATGGCAAGAATTATGCAATATATTACTATAGGTAAAAAGTAATAATCTTGTAAGAACATAACAGTTTTGTTTCTTAATAATCTTCTAGCACCAGTTGTTTGATGTTTGATAGGTTCAAACCTGGTCATTAAGTAGTCCCATAAAGACAATCTATGAGGACTGTATGGATCACCTTCTTTATCTGCATAAGCGTGATGGTTAATGTGGGATATTGCCCATCCTAATGGACTACCTAATAAACACAAACAACTAATAGTCAATAATATTTTTTCAATTACGGGATACGTTTCAAAACTTTGATGTGTAAGATATCTGTGCAATGCAATGTTAATACCAAACACACAAAATAAAAATCCCACTGCTAAACTAATACCCAGTAGATACCACTGACTCGTATATACAACCCAACCAATACCTATCAACAATAACACATGGTTAATTAATTGTAGATTGCGTATCTTAGTGGCTTGACTCATTTTTTAATTAATCTAATGATCCAACTTGGAGGATCAAATTCCCACCACTTGATGCCTTGCTTCCATAGGTAAGGTTTGGCGTGATGTGTATTATGCCAACCTTCACCTAAACTCATTAAATGTGCAATCCAGCTATTACGAGATTCATCATTAATGTCATGCAGCTTATATCCGTGATAATGGGCTATTACAATTATAGAACTTGTAGAATGTAAACACAGACAGGCAGGAATAGCATAACCAAAAATTACAAGCCAGGGATTTATTAACGTTAATACGATACAATATATAATAATCAATGCAAGATAGTGATTATGTAAAAACTTTTGAAAATTATCTTTACGCATATCGCGAACAAGTTTTGGACTCAGTGGAAGATAATTCCACAAGCCAACCCACGCATTGAATTTTCCTATTTGATAGGGACTGTGTGGATCCTCTGGTTTTTCTGCTGCACGATGATGCTGACGATGAATAGCTGTCCAAGCCATTGGGCTTCCAATAGTGGTCACTACCCCAATCAGTGAAAGCAATCTTTCTATGGGTTTGTAAGTTTGGAAACTTCTGTGACTTATTAATCTATGATATCCAACATTAACCCCTAGTATACCTGTAACAATATAAAAATATAAACTGACTAGTAACCAATCCCATTGACTTGCAAAAAAGCAATAGGCAACACCAATAATCAATAACAAATGATTAATGACTTGTAGCCCACGAACTGTTTGATTGTGTGTTAGTTTCATTATGTGTTATATATCGTTAATTGGGTATAATAGGTATTGTTTTAGGTATAGCAATAGGTACAGAATCGGCACTAAGCCATTCCCAGTCTAGCTGGTTAACATGAACTGGACCGGTCCAGTTATCCCTCCAATATGTTTTTTCTTCATAAGGCTGATAACGATAACGCACAGGTACATGATCTAACATTGGTAGTCCCATATTTGTAAACGCATCACGAGTGATAACTTGATGAACAAAATTAGTAATAGGACCTTCATAAAAATGACACCACGGGCCAGTGTTCAACTCTTCCATATCAATATTAGTAACATCAGGCCACTGTATTAACCGAAGTATAATATTGTTCCACTTCATTATAACATGATATGGGTTATCATCTGCGCCCTTAATAGTTGTAGGATCATCATTAATGCCATGGCAGTAAACAACTTCGTTACCTAATAGTTCTTTAACTCTCTTAACAGTTGCACTCAGATAACTTCTATGTTGGTCTAGACTTCTACCAATAAAACTTCCGCACCTAATTCTGTAATGTGTTTGTTGAATGCTAGTCATTTTAGACTGCAACGTTTGTATTTCTTCTAAAATAAAAGGCAACTCATCTAAACTTTGCATTGTATAACCTATATAGGTTATATCGTAGCCTTCTGTTATTAAGTTATCTATAGCACGTAGTTGTTTATTATGAACTTTTTGTCCTTGATAACTAGGATGATTGAGACCAACGCAAACACTTTTCAATCCAGCATTAAAACAATCAGTTGTAAATGAAGGGTCTGCAAATCTAATACCGTTTGTTAATGTTAAAAATTTATTATAGCCATAAGATTTAATCTGCCCACATAGTTCAACAAAGTCCTCTCTAAGTGTAGGCTCTGCGCCAGCAAGCATAGGATAACAAGATTTTGGAAATTTTAAAAATAGTTGTTTTAAATCTTCTATACTAACATCAATTGTTTTGTTATCTGGCAAATGATAGCAATGTGGGCATGATAGCTGGCACTTGTCTGTGACTTCAAACAGCATTGGCTCCATAAACTCTTTAAGAGTGCCACCATGGTGATGTTTAAGTCCGTAATAAAATTCTGGATCTGTCTCAACAATACTAGTCATTTCCCCGTGTTCAGGACACATCTTTCTTAGTAAAATTTGTCCGTCTTGTTCAATTACATTTCCAGGAACATGTCTGTAACATTTGTCACATAAAGAAATTGTTTTATGTATAAACAACATCTTAAGATTCTCTCTTTTGAGATTGTACAAAACGTTTTGCAGCCAGCATATCGCCTCCTGGCTCTGTAATCCACTGATTGGCCCAATAAAAACCCTTAGCACCAAAATTGAGACCTAGAACCATCCTAGGACGGTCGCTCATATTTTTCCTAACCTTGTGTTTTAAAAACCCTGGAAAAATTATAAAGTCACCAGTGTTTACTTCTAATTCTTGTTCAAACTGAAATGTTTCTTTATAGTTAATAGGCTGTGTAGCCAGTAATTGATCATTTGGGTTCTCAATTACAATATTGCCTTGCTCTGGACAAGCATCTAAGTATAATACTGCATTGAGAGGCATACTGATATGTAAGTGGCTGTTGATCCAGCCGTGCTTGGGAGTAAAGTTTGCCCACATGTCTAAAACATAAGGTTCTAAACCATCAAAGTAGTCTAGTTCTTTCCAGTAATCTTTTGCACATTCTGTAGCAAAATTTACAAAGTGTTCTGTTTCTGCAGGGTACAAGTCGTGAACCGCTGGCTCGTGTTGATATGAGCAAAGATTTCCGCCTCTAATAAATTCAGGGTTGTTATCTTCAACACGTTCCCAAAATTTGAGATTATCATAAACGTGTTTTTTAAGCTCTAGTGTTTTTTCAAGGTCATAAGTTGTCTTATAAACTTTGATTGGAAAAAGTGAAATGATGTTTGACATAGTTATATTAAAAATTTAAGTTGGTTCCAGTCAGCGTCGGGAACATCTATAGTTAATTCTTGAACTGATATTTTATCTTTAAGCAAAAACATTTGATAAATCAAAGATGCAACATCGTCTGGATTTAATTTCTTACTTTCTATAATTGATGCCATTTCAGTATCAATTACTCCAGGAACAACATTCATTATTCTAGGAAAAGAACCGCGCAATCTAGATTTAATCAATTGCTCTTGCTCTTGTTTTGCCACTGTGTAGACATCAATGAAGTTTCTAACAAACGGGTTGTCTACAGTGTTAATAAATGATGACGTACATTTACTACCAATATTGATGATAAACTTATTAGTACCTTCCCATAGTTCTATAGCTTTACGCAATAACTCTGTTTGACCAACTGGGTCGTACGCATTGTTAATGAACAGTTCTGCAGTTTCAAGTTCTTTTAAAATTGTTAGACGATCTTCTTCTACGTTGATATCGCAATTATAAGTTCTACTGAATCCAACAATGGTATTATCTTGTGATTTAAACACTTGGCTTAACGATTTTCCTAATCCTTTGTTATGACCAGTAATTACAATTTTCATCTTAATCCTTAAATATTTTTAGTCCACATACATCTGTAACCGCTAGCATTTTTATCTACAGGCTCATATGTGTCCACAAACTTTTCTAAGATTGGAAACCCAAATGTAATAGGTTTACATTTAAGTTCTTCACTTATTTCTTCAATTACATTTCTTTCATGCAACGGCCTTACATCTAAAATTAATTTCCCGCCAGTTTTTAAACTACTCATCACTCTATCCCAGTACACTTCTTTAGGATAATGGAAGCACCATGAAAGATAAGATGTAACAGCATCTACATCCTTGGGCAACTCGTCAGTTGGTTTTAGAAAGTTAAATCTAGATTTATCAAATTCACTTGTTTCTATAGCATCAATAACAGTAGCCCAAGAGTTATATGTTGGGTAATCAACGGTGTATGGTGTGTGAGGCAAACTTGTACCTAGGTGATCTATTGCTTCCTGTTCTTGATCTACTAGATAAAAACTAGACTTAGGCAAATACGAATATAGTAGTAAATCAACGACTGCAACACCTGACCCAATGTCAATTATTTTAGCAGTGTTGGGAAGATCAAACATTCCTTGACGTTGTCGTTGATTCCAAAACATTTGATTCCAATTAGGGAAATGCGTTTTTAATAAATCTGTAGACAGTGACGGATTGTTAACTAAGTAAAATCCGGCTTGCAAATTGGCATATCTAGCCAACTGATCAATGTTAGACCATTTAACGTTTAGACATCCCCTATCACTGTTTATTGAAAGATTATAGTTCATAATTTAATGTTAGTACTATATTTATAGTGTATAATTTAAAGAAATTTCTTTATAGTATTATCTAAATTGAATGCGTTTAAAACTTTCGTTGCCAATTCCTCATCAAATGCCAGTCCCAAATCTATATGTAATTGGTGGATAGCATCTAAGTTAAATTTGTCGTTAGTGTCAAAATAACAATCTATATGTTGTGATTGATTTTTCCTAATATTTTCTTGAGACTTCATATCATTCACAATGTAAGCTACGTATTCCTCATCGTTAAACCCTAACTTATATTTTTCCCAATCTCTTATCATAGTCTGATTAGTTTTTTTGTGCCATTCAAATTTGTCTGGTTCTAAAATAGGGTCTGAGATACCTTTCAGTATTGCATTATAAGAGCCAGTTTTTTCTATATGATTTTTAACACAGTTAACCCAGTCATTATCTGATATACGAACACAAACTACTTTACAGTTAGGGAATCTAGATTTTAAATATTCTGGATAGTCGTGAGTAGTGTAAATTAATTTTTTATTTGCAAGGATATCTGAAATCCATGCATCAGAAAATCTATCTTCATCTCCAGCAGGGTGCCACTGATTCCATTGCCCAAATCCTGGGACGTCTTTTCGATCAATCCAAACATTATCGCTAACACTATTAAAAAATCTAAGATAATGACTTATGCTGGTGCCCCAACCTAATTCTGTAGGAAAGTGATTCCACGTCCAAGGCGAGTCTCCATTAACCGGGTTGTCGTACCATGTAACATCTGGACTTGTCATCAAGGATCTTCCCAACAAGTGTCCAAATGCTCCGTGAGTAAAACTTAAGAAAATCCAATTTGGACTAGTATGTAATATTTGTGTGTTCATTGTTTATGATAGACAAAATATAATCTGTCGTTGTCCTTTTTAAATGTTTCTAAATTAACGCCTAGTTTACCCGCAAACTCATATGCTAACTCGAAACTCCATGCAAATATGTCTACATAAGGTCCATGTTTCCAAAGTATTCCAGGGTTCACTCTAAAATATGCTCTGCCGTTGTCAGACAATAAACCCACAACTTTTTGTAATCTAACGAAAATATCATTTTGGTCACCAAAATTAATTGATCCAAAACATATAACTGCATCAAATTTTTCTGGTACATTGAAATCTAAAATATCTATCATGTAGTCTGCACAATTATTATGTGGATCTACTCCTACAAGATTTGGAATTCGACCTTTAAATTGATTATAGCCGCAACCTACATCTAATACTTTCTTAGGTGCATGTTTATTAATCTCGTCAACGATGCCCCAGCCTGTGTATGCATACGCTTCTGTTTTAGGTTTCCAAATTTCCCCAAAAAATCTATTCATGTAACGTTCATCAAGTACCTTGACAATTTCTTCAACAGTTCCACTGAAATCTACATATTCAAAATCTAAATCACTTTTAATAGTGTCATCAAACTTTTTTAGTCTTGCAGGAGTCCATGGCAAAAAGTCAACTCTAGTGTCTTTAGTAAAGTTTGTCCTTACAGTATCATACTTGGGTAAACTAAAAGCAATTTCTAAATTTTTTATAACTAGGTTAAAAATTCTTGTATTCATTGATTTTTTCCGTATCTGATAAATATTTTAGTAAAAGATAAAATTTTTCACTTCTGTTTAAATTTTTATCAATAACGCATATATAGTTATCAAGGAGACACAATATGTTAACAGGAAATGAATTTGTTAGTAAGTTAGTAAAAGATAACGAGGGATTATTTCGTTCTAGTGAGTTGATGGTCAAAGCCTACTTTGATAGTAAACCGAGCCAATCTGAACTAGTAGATCACTTTGTGGGTCGAATGGTAAACGAACGCATGAATATGGTAGGTGTTGCTAAAGCAGTTGTTAGTGCCAGTGCAAATACAGATCCTGAAGAACTAACAATGCTGTCAAAACAAGTACTCGATGAAGCAATTCACTTTAAACTAGTTAAAGAAGTTATTGAACATATCACTGGCGAAGAAGTTGATGTGAATGCCGCAATTGCCGCAGAACACTCTAAACCAACTGCAAAAGGTGCAAGCCTATTAAGCAAGTACGGCCAACTAGATGATATAGTATTGTCAACATATCAATTGATTGCAGAAGGACGAGCAGAGCGTAATTGGGACATGATGGCTGACTGTATTGAAGATCAATTTATCAGCTCACGCTATGCACGTATAGCCAAAGACGAAGGATTTCATGCAACTATTGGAGCTCGTAAATTAGCACAATTATGTGGTGATGAAGTGACACAGGCACGTGTAGAAAGTTTAGCAAGTCAAATGCGACAAGATTTGTATGAAGTTTGCTGTGCTAACAGTATGCCTACAGAAGAAGCCAAACGTGTATTTGAGGAAGCGTACACACACTAAATGAGAATTGGACTCACACAAAGAGTCCTGTTTCATAAGGAGCGAGCTTATGATTCAATTGAACACGGATGGTACTCGTGTTTGAAAGATCATGAGCTCGTCTGTATTCCAAACAGGATTGATGTAGACATCGATGTTGACTTGCTAATAGTCACAGGTGGTGATAACCACCTTATTCGAGATCAAATAGAATTACGATTAGTACAACAAATGATATTAGAAGGAAAACCTATAATAGGAATTTGCCACGGGGCATTTATGCTTACTCAACTACTTGGTGGCAAAGTGGGCAAAACATACCATCATATGGATTGCGAGCATCCTATTATGGCGGGCAATACAATTCAAGTAGTTAACAGTTTTCATACTTTACAGATTTTAGAGCCGCCAGTACAAGCGGTTGCACTAGCATCGGATAGTGAAGGATTTTGTGAAGCATGGATACACAAAAACATTGGAGCCATAGTTTGGCACCCAGAGCGTATGGATGTTCCATACTGTCCTAAATCAATTAAGGAGTTATTATGGGTAAAAAGTTCAACGATTTAAGACGTAGAAGTATCGCTATGCTAGTTTCGTGGCGTATTATTGGCGGAAGTATAACAGCGGGTATTGTATTCACATTATCTAAATTAAATTATAGTCCAGCCGAATTAGCAAGTGTAATTTTTATTTGCCAGTTTACGGTTAATGCACTAGCCTATTACTTGCATGAACGCACATGGAATATGTTTAGTTGGGGCAGGCAAGTAGTTGAGACGGAAGAAAAGACTAGCTAATAGCTTTCTTGATATTTTCTTCGTCCCAATCATAAAAGCAATTATATTTCCTGCAGTGGTCTTCAGTAGCAATTTTCATTTCTGCTAAAAGGTCATTGCAGGAAATTTTTAATTTAGATAATACTGCTTCCTTTACAAAAATGTAATTGTTAATAGGCGGCTGATGCATACTGTTATAGTAATCAGTACACACAAACGGTATGTTATGTCTACTAAAAAAATCAAACTGATTTTCACAAAATAGCGACCAGTCTACTAGTGACCGCCATTTTAATAATTCTGGATATTTCTCATATAAATCCAACTGTGTCTTTTTAAAATTAAACACACGGTACTTTGGATCGTTTGCTCCTGCCAGATACGCATCTTGTATTTCTTTCAGTACTGATCTAAATTCAGTATACTCGGCATCACACTGCATAAGGTGTATTTGGGTAGCACCTTTACTTTTCAATAGTGCTTGAATAAGAGCAACTTTTTCAAACCAATGTTTAAGTTGTCCAGCATATGAAATGAGATCTTTTATTTTTATTTTTGGACCAAAATAAAAGTGACTGCACGGCCACCATCTGAGTCCAGTTTTGACTTCTACAGCATCTACGTTAAAAGTTCGATTCATACGCAAGTAATCATATTCAGGCGGCATTGAATTTTCAATTTCGTGTTGTAGTTTATTTTGCTCATCTGAAAGTGGGAAATCAAAACGATCCATAGTAGCCCAATTTACTACAACTATAGTATTTTCATCAATATCATCAAGTTGATTTATGACCACTGAAGTTATCCAGTCATTCCCGGCACCTGGAATACTAGTAACTTTGTAATCTGTTATACCAGTAGATTTAGCAAATATATTAGTAAAATGATAGTCGTCTTCCTTATCATCAATTTTTAATACTCGAGAATTAAAAAATTTTGGGTCAACAACAGAAAGGCCAAACACTCTCAATTTTTTCATAATGATTTTATCCTAAAAAATACGCATATAAATAGCTACGGAGATATTTATATGGACATTGATAACCGTATCAGAAAAATTGCAGCCGACGTTTTCTTTATTGATGAAGAGCGCATTGTTCCAGGAGTTGACTTTATGGACGATTTTGGTGTTGATTCTTTAACAATTTTTGAATTTGTCCGTTCTATAGAAGACGAGTTCAACTTAGACCTTAACAGTTTAGGATTAGATAGTTTCAGAAATTTAGATAATACTTGCAAAGTTGTAGCATCAAAATTATGATATACGGGATCGGTGTAGATATAATTGATTCTAATAGAATCAAACAATCTAAATTTGATTTAGATAGATTTGCCAAACACCTATTAACTACTAGAGAAAAAGCAATTTTTAAAAAATCTAAAAATAAGCTAGCGTTCATATCTAAAAGATGGGCATCAAAAGAAGCAATAAGCAAGGCTGTAGGGCAAGGAATTACCAGCCTAATACACTGGCAAAATATAGAAATTACTAATGATCAACATGGAAAACCCGTTGTTGAATTTATTGGTCCGTTGTCAAAAAATCTTAAGGGAAACTGTCGACTAAGTATCAGCGATGAATCTAACTTTTGTGTGGCTTTTGCGATATTGGAATTAGAATAAATACAAAAAAGGAGCAATAAATGCCTAAGTTAACTTTTGTAGTAGGTCCAATTGGTGGAGGAATAGCCGAATTAGGTGGTCAGCTAGCACAGATTTATAGAAATCAACCACTTCCAACGTCTTTTGATTTTCCACCAGAATATAGCGATGGGGTCTTACTAAAGTATGTCTCAGAATATGCTCAGGGTGGCATTGAAGAATCAAGATATATGTGTGCTAATAATCTAAATTTTGATTTTGCAAGCTATAAAACATTCTTCCAAGATACTTTAGCAAATTATTCAACGGCAACACACCTTGTTCTTGGTGGGACCGGTTTGAGCATGTACATTGCAGACTTTAAAGATTTGTATCCAGAAGCTGAAATAGTGTTTGTTAAACGTGAAGTACCAAGACACGCCATAGAAGCAATCATTAATCATACACTTACTCCTGACATGTGTTGGTGCGGTGTAGAACATCAAGCATTGGCTGATGAAGTTATTGCTTACGTACAAAGAAAAAATACGTATATCTCAAATTGTATTAATGAGATAGTTACTGAATTAGGTTACGACTGGACAACTAAAATCACCGGCGGGATCAACAACACCGAGATTTCATTACATAACAATGCTGCTTTTATGGCTCCAGTGACTTTAGCAGTATATAGACCTAATTAATCTTCACCAGACTCTAGAGCATCCCAAGACAATTGATTAATTGTCTTTGGAGACCATCTTTTAAAAGAATCTTCTTTTAGTTCCAAGTACATAAAATTTTGCCAGCATTTCTGATTGTTATACGGAACTGTTTGCAAATATTCATCGTGCATGGTCCATTTAGGGTTAACTGCTCTCAGAGTTTCTACCCAAACACGAAAGTATCCTTTGCTAGACTTTTTAGTCCTAGTTTGCATACCCATAAAGTAACAATCGTAATCGTTAATTTTTATCAACGGTTGAATAATATAATTGTTGGCTAGATTCCAACCAGCAATTAAACCTGCTCGATTTTGCAAACGCCATTTTGGAAAAGTATAAAATCTATTGCACATCCTAGCCACTGTGTCAGGAAATCTACCGTCATTGAATACTCCTCCCCATACTACTGGTTCGTTGGTTTCCTTATTGTAAACTACACTGAAACCTTTATGGTCTTCAACCTTTAACCTGTCTTTAGTAAAGTTGTGACCAAGCCAGTTACCTTCGGACAAGCATAGTTCTCTAGCTTCTTCAAATTCCTTTGAAGTTTCAAAATAAATTTTATTGTAGAAGTTGTTTATGTTATATGAGCTAGGATCCATAACATACTTAGTTTCAGTTCCGTCATACGTAAAAAAATATATCACTAAATATTTTCATCATGACAGCACCTAAGACATTAAAAGAAAAACAAGAGTTTTTACAAAGACTTGTGGATAACAAAGAAGTCATCCTACAAGAATATTTAGATAACTTAGGAAAACGTACAATTGCTATTCCTGGATACGACGACGAAAGCACGCCAATTCCTGAATGGAGGGCAGTTGCTTTATGGTGGGATCACAAGCCTTGGCCCATATATCAAAAATGGTTTCCCAAATCAACTGACTTAATTAAGGAAGGTCCAACACACAGAGCCAGCGGCTGGTTGATACTAAAACCACACTCGTCTACGCCTAAACATACACATCACGACTGGGGTGACAAAATTATTATGCACTTGCCAATGATTGTTCCCAAGGGCGATGTGGGATTTTGGGTTGATGGCAAAATACATAGATGGAAAGTTGGAGAGTTATTTGCTTTTGATATTACAAAAGAACACTACGGATTCAATAACACTAATGAAGAACGTGCTATATTTGTTTTAGATTTTGATGCAGACGAGTGGGGAGAAGCACTTAGGCCCTTTATGCTTTTGGAAGACATAAATATATTAAGTGCTTGACAAAAAGACTAAATAACTATATAATAGAGACAAGTTAGCAAAGAAGGTAGTCCGTAAGTGTTGTGAAAATACAACAAAGAAAGTTTACCAAAACTGTTGACAAAGGTGTAGCAAGACGCTACAATAAGAACAAGTTAGCAATTCCGCTAACAAATTTAAAAGAGATTTTAAGAGAAACAAAATGAAAGCAATTTGTAATTTTAGACAATTTAAAACGATAGCCAAACTATCTGTGCAGATGCACGGGTCTTGGTTAGCGATTAATAGTCTAAATTCAGATCGCACACCAGAGGGCTATATTAGCCCGGGTTCCAGAGAAGGAGCAGGTTACGCTTAAACAGCACAAGTAACTTACTAACTTTAAAGGAACCCAGGATTAAAAACCCTGGGTTTTTTGTTTTCCGCAAGGAAGATATGTTAGATTTGAAAAGACAAGCAGAGTTTACGCAGTTACACACACTGACTAAACAAGATCTTCGAAAGATGATATTGGAAAAGTTAGAACGTGCAACAGCATATTACAAAGCTAATCAAAAGCGAGAGATTGCTCAAGGGCAATCGTAGATCGCAAAGTGTGAACGTACAGGAAACGAGGTCCTGACTCCGCACTTAAAACATGGAGTAAACGGGCGGCCTGTAGGATGGAACTCTTCTTCTAGAGCGAAAAATTACAGCGTATTAAAGCATACTTCCCCTCTAGACAACAAACGCTGGAGACTTTGTTAGTGTGCTTTAATACACACTCTCCCACAGCAACAGATCGATAAACTGTGTGTTGACTGACATGGCCGGAGAGTGTTATAATTTAAGGAGCTTGATCCCTACGGCGGACTGTAAATCCGTTGCCATCATATGTAGGGTGGTTGGCAATTAGGTTCGATTCCTTCAGGCTCCACCAAATAGGAAAAACAATGACAGATAATTTTTTAATAGAAAAAACAATGACAGATAACTTTTTATCAGATGAAAACGGAAACACTATCCACATAGATTCAAAAACTGATTATTTTAAAAAATGGAATCATTATGAATCCATTGTGATGTCTGATAAAGGTCCGTTAACTGTTAAATGGAGTAATTTACAAAAACTAGCCGCATCATGGTTAACGCAAACTAGCGGTCACGGAAACGGTGATGTAAGTTTGGCAAACTTTTTCAAAAACTTTGATTCATATCACAATAATATGTGGTACCTAAATCAAAATTTTGGAATTTATGATCTGCCAAAAAATCCCACTATAATCGATGTAGGTACAGGCACTGCTACAATGAATATGTTTATTCACAAGTATTTGCCTAATAGCAAATTCTATCTAGTGGACAGAAATCAATGGATTATTAATGATAATCCTAACAAAGTGAGATCACATGATAATATGTGTTGGAAACATGATTGGTCTGTGGTGGAAGATTGTATAACTACAACTGGTTTAGATAGAAATAACTTTGTTTTTCTAAACCAGTTTGATGATTGGAATTTTGAAAGCGATCTAATTACATCATCGATGGCATGGGGTATGCATTTTCACAAATCAGATTATTGGCAACGATGTGTAGATAGTTTAAAAATTGGTGGAAAACTTATGCTAGATATTAATTCGCATTGGTTGAAATCAGCAACTAAAGAAATTGACGAGGCATTTGGATGCAAACATTCTGTAGTTTTTAGTTTTTCAAGAAAGATGGTAAACTTAGATTACGCATCTACATTGGAAAGATTGCAGAAACATTATCCAAATGAAGATTATGATTTGTCAACATACGGAGCAGATGTTGTTGCTACAAGATGTGTTTGGACAAGACGTAGATAACAAAAAAATTTATAGTGCGATATCAGAGAGTGATAGATTGCAAATCCACAGATCACATCTTAATCGCACTCCCAAGTATTCCCGGATAGTTAAATGGTATAACAATCGGCTGATAACCGGTCATTACAAGTTCGATTCTTGTTCTGGGAACCAAGTTTAGGATAGCAACAGCAAAATTAAAACTTACTTTCAAATGGTGAAAAAAGATGCTATCCTGTTTAATTATACTCCGGTCGTCTAGTGGCTAGGACGCCAGCCTTTCAAGTTGGAGAAGCGGGATCGAAACCCGTTCGGAGTACCAATATGCCGTGGTAGTTCTCTGGGAGAGCACTGGATTGTCTATCCAACTAAGGCGGGTTCGATCCCCGTCCACGGCGCCAAATTTATTGTCCGAGAGCAAGCATGGTGTAGGCGCTTCGCTGTTAACGAAGAATGAGCTAGGTTCGATCCCTAGTCGGACAGCCAAACAATTTAATGGGCTGGTAGTGATACTGGGGTACACGGGGCACTTGCAATGCTCAGATTGGAGTTCGATCCTCCACTGGTCCACCAAGTTTTTAACAGGAGGATGCTATGTCATCGCTAAACGCAATGTAAGTAAAAAGTTTCGTAAAATGTCTGAAGTCTACAGAATATTTTCTCGTCAATGGGAAAATGTACTGGACTACAGTGAAGAGTCTCTAATTGAAATGTTTAATTATGAGTCACACGGAACTGAAATAACAAACAGACAACGAAATGGATACTACGTTGGCAAGCAATGGCTTAACGTCCATATCGACATGTGGAAGGAAGACTTTGAAAAAGGTTACCTCCGCAAACAAGAATTATATGATGATCCATTATTTCCACATTGGTGGTTGGACAGCGTGTTTAAGAAATAACTCTCTAAAGCGTTATCAGGTTGCGTACACGGTTTGGGGCCGTGTGGTCAAGGTTCGAATCCTTGTAGAGAGACCAGTTTAAGGATGTTAACAGCAAAAATTATACATTTGACTTTTAATCAAAACCGTAAAAATACATCCTGTTTTATTTGCTACTTTAGCTGATGTGGTCATAGCGGCGGTCTGAAGAACCGTTGAAAGAGGTTCGATTCCTCTAGGTAGCACCAAGTTTTGTAAGTGTCAGCAAGAGAAAGTCACGCTATACTGTATTCTTCGAAGGTACTTTATAGTAGAAGGCAAATGGGTTCGATCCCCACCCGGGCACGTAGTGTCTGAGGTA
>Ga0114975_10000731_pt1 | contig 24284 bp, 16 predicted proteins | sample S_130626_EF_Meta_FD_87031 | JGI IMG/M metagenome (GOLD analysis project Ga0114975, IMG submission 87031) | Freshwater microbial communities from Lake Simoncouche, Canada to study carbon cycling - S_130626_EF_MetaG | ecosystem: Environmental > Aquatic > Freshwater > Lake | place: Lake...
CAGCAGAAGTCCCAGCAGAAGTCCCAGCAGAAGTCCCAGCAGAAGTCCCAGCAGAAGTCCCAGCAGAAGTCCCAGCAGAAGTCCCAGCAGAAGTCCCAGCAGAAGTCCCAGCAGAAGTTCCAGCAGAAGTCCCAGCAGAAGTCCCAGCAGAAGTCCCAGCAGAAGTCCCAGCAGAAGTCCCAGCAGACCCCCAAGAAGAAGATGATATTGAATCATTAATAATGATGTTTGAAAAAATGAAAATAGAAGATGATATACATATAAAAAATGATCCTATTGATTTACTTACTATTTTGTTTGAAAAAATGAAAATATAACATATGTATATTTGTAAATATTTAGCATTTCAGTTATCTTGTGGTTTCTTTATAATAAATATAATATTATAATATAATTATATCATTATGGAGATAGAAAATACGATAATAATAGAGGAAAAAAATAATTCAGATATAAAAAACAATGTTAAAATCCCATCACAAATAATTATAGATGAAACGATTGAAATACCTTCAAAACCAATCCCATTTTGGTATGAAAATCCAAATATATTGTTTGATCCAAATTACACGTTTGAATTTTTTCCCGTAGAAACAATGGAGTATAATCAAAAACTCAATGCTATTTCACGTGCCGTAATTGTTATTACAATAATAACTTTTTTATTTACTCGTAGCATTCGTCTATTAACGATTTCAGCTATTACTTTGACAGCTATATTTGTTCTTTATTATTATCAAAAACATGAATTAAAAAAATCAAAGAAAATTGTGGAAGAACATTTTGAGAACCAAGCCGATGAAGTTTATCGCAAATACAATTATGAAAAAAATCCGAATGTATTCGATAAACCTAACACAAATAATCCTTTTAGTAATATTTTGATACCTGATTATAATTATAACACAAATAAAAAACCCGCACCCCCATCTTACAATGATGATATAAATAATGAAATTTTGAAAGAAGCAAAAAAAATGGTTGAAGAATTGAATCCGGGACAACCTGATATTTCGGATAAATTGTTTAAAGATTTAGGAGAACAATATGTATTTGAACAATCATTACGTAATTTTAATTCAAATCCTGCTACTACTATTCCAAATGATCAAAAAGGATTTGCAGAATTTTGTTATGGATCAATGGTATCATCACGAGATGGTAATCCTTTCGCTTTGGCACGTAATTTACCCAGATACAATAATTATTAAACCATCGACAATTTGAAATGGAACACCGTAAAAAGCGTCAGTTCAAACCTTTGAAGAAATCAAATGTTTAATTTACCAAAGACATAAACCGTTTTCAATAATCAAATGTTTACAATAATTATAATCCATACATGCGCATTACAAATCATTGACGGTTTAATGAGTATAATGATTCCAATAATATAATATTTTATATATTATACTATTCATTCATAAAATGACAACAACAAATGATTATATGTTTAATAATTTAGGACGTATTGGTGCGGATACAGTTGACAATACACAACGTAATTTAGCAAATACTCGTTATGCGAATTATATGTTAAATGATCAATTTAGTACACTGAATTCAACTACACATATTAATTTTGCTACACAACAACCTAGTATCAATTTTCGTGGTACGGGTGGTGGTGCGGGTGTTCCGGGAATTGCTATCGATTATGATTCATTATTGACCATAAAAACAGATCAAGAACGCGCTTTTGAACGTTTACAATTGAATCAGCGTCCTTTTATGACAATTCCTTATTTAGGAAGAGGATCTGTAAATCCAGTATTAGAATCCCAGATGCTAATCGGTGAATATATAGGTGAAAAAAAAAGCGACAAGACTATAATGGATAAGGGTTTTATAAATTATAACGATTATCCTTTAATGGACGATGTTAAAGAACGTATTACAAATCCAGCTTATTCTGTAGAAGAAGCTGCATTGAATGGCTGGACTCGTGGTGGGGCGTCGTCAAGAGATATGGCAAATGATCGTTCTATTTCTACAAATCGTTAATTGTATATATTTAGACATTTTTGTGCGTTTGAAAGTTTTATCTCATAAGAATATCTTTAGATAATATATATTCTTATTAAAAAATGAGTGCTCTTCAACAACATGCTTTTAACGGTGGAAATTTTTTAGAACAACATGGTGGTAAAAGTCGTAGTCATAGAAGCCGTAGTCATAGAAGTCGTAGTAATAGAAGTCGTAAAAGTAGAAGACATCGTCGTTTTTCTGGTGGTGATGAACATCAAAAATTATTTGGAGGACAACGCCAACAACAAGGCGGAAAAAGCAGAAGACGTTCTATGCGCCGCCGCCATAAAAAGTAAATTTAAAAATAAATCAATATAAAATAATTCAATCTCGTATGTTATATACGAGATGGAAGAAGAAAAAATTTATAATACTGATATTTTAGTAGAATATAATGATAATTTAGAATATCGACGATGTTTACGAGATGTATTTATAATGAATGTATCATTGAGAACAATTGAATTACAAAACACGTATGGTGAAAAATGGGTTTCATTTGAAGATGAAACAAAAGATGAATTATTATTTGACGAAAACACATCACAACGAGTAATTGACCATATATATAAATTGACTCATAAAATACCTGAATTTAAAGAATTATATTTGAAAGCGGCTGCTACTATGATTTCTGAAGATTTGAATTTGGGGTTAGTTATTTTGCTTTCTTATGATCATTTTTCAGATTTTCATAATTGTTTGGTGAGTTTTTTAACTTCCAATAGCTTGAATGATATTACTTTATATTGGATTCAATATTTAATGAAAAAATTTGATAAAAATACATAATGGTCATATGCATTTGAAGAATTCAATTAGGACATTTTACACGGTGTAAATCTTTACTAGTATATAATGTCAATGTGTATACAAATTTATATTATATATATTATATATTATAAAATATAATGACTTCCACAAGAAATAGAAATACCCCAGATGATTATCGTTTAGAAAAAACACAAAGTATTCGTCCTTGTGATTATTCAACTTATATCCAATCATCATATGGTATTGTGAATACAACATATTTCCCCGGAAATGGTTTGATTGGTGCTCGTATTCCTCGATCGGAATTATCTACAAATTCTTGTGATGTGGAAACAAAATTATTTGGTATTGGATCTTGTAATTTAGAAACACCTCAAGTAGAAATTGTTGCACAAATAAATCCACATCAAAGTTTGAATATTTGTGATCGTATTCCATTATTGATTCCAAATCCATTGATTGTAAATAAAACTCAGCAACGTCCTTTGTTTTTGAACTAATTGTCAAGTTTTTTTGTTGTAATTCGATGATTTTGTTTATTTTTATATTGTCGAAAAGATGTATTTTTAGAACGACTACGTTTTTGAGAACTGGGATATTGTTTCAAAAAATGCTCAACTTCTTTCGAAGACATTCGAACCTTGTATGACAAAGCATCTTGCTCGGTTTGGGGCTCGGGCTTGGCTTCGGGCTCGGGCTCGGGCTCGGGCTCGGGCTCGGGCTCGGGCTCGGCTTCGGGCTCGGGCTCGGGCTCGGCTTCGGGCTTGGCTTCGGGCTTGGCTTCGGGCTCGGGCTCGGTTTGGTATTCATCTAAATCATTGTCATTGTCATTGTCATTTAAGAAGAGTCGTTTAAGAATATCATCTAAAAATAAATTATCGTAATTCTTAGCAGGTGGTAATATGTTACATTTAAAAAAATCCAATTGAGCATGATGATTTAATATACTATAATCCCCTTCAGATATAATTTCAATCGGTAACTCAATTTGAGCAATAATATATTTTTTTTGATTTTTGTTTTTTTTTGAAATATTATTAATCATATTTTGTATTATCATAATACGATTATTTTATGTTGATTTTATGTTGAATTTTTTATTTCTATTTTATCTCTATTCTCTTTGGTTTTTCTCTTTGATTTTTCTTTTGATTTTTGTCTTGTTTTTTTTGTTTGATTTACTTTTGGATATTCGTCATTATCGTCGTCATCATCATCGTCATCATCATTTATGAATACTAACGGTGGTTTTTTTACATTATTAGTATTTTTATTTGTTTTATTATTTGTTTCTTTTGATGAAGTACTTTTTATAGTGTATTTAATTTTTGGATATTCTGGTTGTGGTTCTGGTTCATTATTTATTTTTTTCATATAATCTCGTACACGTTTATCTTGAATTTTTCCACCGTAACCATTACTATTTTTTATAATTGCTTCAGCTTCTATATCTGCTTCATCTTTTATATTTGCTTCATCTTTTATATCTGCTTGATATACATTTTCTATATTTTCGTTAGGTGCATCTTCTATACCTGCTTTAGCTTCTATACCTTCATCAGCTTCTTTTATACACATAATAGGTAATTTTTCATTATACAATCCATATAAGACAAAATCTTTTTCATCTTTATCTTTATCACTAGCATCACAAATAACAGTTGTTGTATTTAATTTCGCAATATTGTCTAAGAATTTTATTGTTCCAATTGGTGTAGCTTCATTATATGTATCTATTTTTTCAATAATACTTTCAAAAAATATATTTTGATCATTATTAAATGGTTCTGAATTTAAATTAAGAGAATAATATGTATGTATTTTTTCAATATATTTATCAATATCAATACCTAATGATGTTACTAAACCATTTTTGTAATTATTTTCTTTACCATCAATTTTGCTATTAATATTATCAAGGATTTCTTTTGTAATATCCATAACAAGTTTTTTTTGTTTTTTAAATTTTCCATCGTTATCCACCTTATGACATCTTTTATTGAATAATTCTTTGTATTTGTAATATGCTATTTTTAATTTATTATTATCAATATAAGCAAGTGCAGGATTATTATTTCTGAAACAAGAAATATTAAATACACAAAAAACAGCAACAAGTAATTTTTCGTAAAATTCCTTGACTGTAAAATTTTTCATTTTTTTGTAAATATTTTTATTTTTATTTTTATCACCATTTATCTCTATTTTGCCATACATTGATATGGTATAATTAAAAAAAATCCAATCAATAAGATCGGATTTAAAACCAGAAGGTGTATTTTTACTTATCAATGAATTATAATCACTGAAAGTAAAATTATTGAAACGTTTTACCTTATCGCCATTGAAACAATTTGTTTTAGATGGACAATAATCAGACAAACAATCTGTATAAAAGTCAGGCGAATAAAATATTGTATCTTTATTTTTTACACGCATTATATCTTCAAAATTGTCTCTTAATCCAGATAATGATTTATTAATATAATTTCCTTCGGTCAATCGATTATTACAAATAGGTCTAATGTCTTTGTAAAGAGATAATGTTTTGTAAATTTTCTCCATAGTGAAACGTAAAAAAGCATATAATTGAGTATTTTTGAACTCGGTATTACCTTGACATATTAATGTATATTCGTATTTGTCATCATCAGTATCCCATGGTTTGAAAGCATTTTCATAACTTTTTAAAAAAGTAAATGTCTTATTTAATATTTTGTTTTTAATTTCGGTTTTATAATTATCATCAATAATACCAAAATCACATGTTTCAAATTCTTTAAGTTTTTCACATATTAATCCAGCAACAACGGTAGTATTATTATTATCAAAATTATTAATTCCGCATTGTTTAATAAGAAAATCTTTTATTTCGTTATCATAAACAGGTTGTATTTGTTCAAATATATCAATTAACTCAATACTCTTATGATGACTAAAACCAAAATATTGACTTTCAATAAGTTCTTTTAAAAATGGAACTTGATGTTCATTTTTATCATTTATTATTTCAGTAATTACTTTTTTAATAATATCACTAACAATCACATTATTTAATTTTATTTCATTGCAATCTAATTTTATTTTTTCAGGTTTTTGTAGTTTAATACTATTATATGTATTTAAAAATTTTGTGTCTATATTAAAAGCATTACCAAATATTATGTGTTCAAATAATTCTCGTTTAAAATTGTTTAAATTTTTATTATAATCTTGTTGTATTATTTTTTTTACTTGTTGATTTTCTTCTTCCATTGTATCATTTTCGCTTTCTAGTTTTCTTTTTTCTTTTTCCATTGTATCATTATCAGTTTTAGTTTTTTCTTCTAATTCTTTTGTAAGCATATTAAAAGTATTAAGTTCTTCTTTAATATTGGTAATACGGTCGTTCACGAAAGACGAAATTATGGGGTCAGTTGATTTATCTAACGATTCTATTGTTTCAATTTGTATTTTTGTACTATCTGGTTCATTTGATTTTTTATATTGATTCATAAAGTTATGAATTTTATCATTATAATATTCTTCAAATATATCTATTGCTTTGTTCTCGGTTGTAACAACATCATCGTAATTTGCCAGTGAATATTTTATATCTAGCAATATTTCTGTGAGATAGGCCTTACCATTAAGATTAAAAATCAATTTAAAACCATTCGAATCCTTATCAAAGCGAATATCATATCGAATATTATGTTCTTCGTCTTTAATTGTTATATCTTTTAAGGATTCTAGTAAATACTCTTTTTTTAGTATAGATTCTTTATTTATTTTAACACCATCAGGAACAAAATACTTATTTAAATCTTCACCATCGTGTTTAAAAAAATATTTTTTAAGGATTTCATATCTTTCTGTTTTTTTTTGTAGAGTTGGATATTTGGTTAATTCATCAATTAATTGTTGTTTAAAGTCAATCGCTTCATCAGGATAATTTCTAAAGTCGGGTTGTATGGTTTTGATTAATTGAAAATTGTTATTATCATGTCCATAAATTTGTTCATGTATGGTTAGAAAACTATATGTATCAAAACCCTTAATTTGAACGATTGTTCTTTTATTAACTTTATTATGATATTCGTCATTAGTAGTAAAAATTATTTTCAGAAATGGTAATTTCCATAAATTAGGTTGTAAACCATTTTCTATTGTTAGAGCGTTTTCAACAGCTGTTTCTATTTTTTCAATATGATTTTTATTAATATTACTTTTATCATTAAAAAATTCATCATGTTTAGTTTTATCAAATGAAATAATACCATTATCAATAGTAATAAATGCTATCCAATATACATCAGAAAGCATAAGACTAGAATCTTTTAAATTGAGACTCTCGGTATTGTTATTGTTTATTGTGACAGATAGGTTTCCAAAATTATTTTTGTTATTATTTATTATGTCTTCTATATTTTTTTTTTTAGTAGTGTATTCGTTTTTTTCAAAATTAAACAATTTGTTTCTTTCAAATGTTTTAACCTTATCATTAATCTCATAATCTTTTAAAGTACTTATATCTTGACCTATAAAAATGGTTGACAAAGTAGTATTAAATTCATTATTATTTTTATCTTTTTCTTCTAACTTTTTAATATATTCATTATATACATTTTGAAATATGTTATTATTTCTTAGTTTGGTTTTATTATTTTCATTTTGTCTTAAATCATTTATATCCTCAGTATATCTTTTTATATAATTTTCATTAATCGTTCCTCTCATATCCTTTCTATATGTAAAACTATCATTAACGTAATAATCTAGTTGTCCTATTTTTTCGAAAGCATTTTCTTCGATTTTTTCAATTTCGTTTTTGGTTTGTTTACTTTGATTTACTATTTTCTTACTTAAACCTTCTATTTTTGTTTTATTATCTGCAATACTTTTTTCGGTAAATTTAATAGTATTAATCTCTTCAGAAAAAATAACTTCTTTTAATTCTTCTTGAGTTAACCTACTAATTTCATGATCAATTTTTTTCTTGAATACTGTATTAGCTTTTTCTATTTGATTAAAATTTGTATTAAACTCTGGTATACGACTTATGTCAATAAGTTTATTATAAAGACATTTTTTATAAATCACATTAAGAATATTTGAAAATAATTCATTAATTTTTTCATAAACATTTATTAAATTTGTAGAAAGTGTTCCAGTACCAAGTTTAAATGAACCATAACTACCCAAATAAAGATTTATACCATCTTGATCATATTCATTATCTGCTTCAAAAAATTTAATTGTTTCTCGTAACAATTTTCTATCTATATCAAGTTTCTCAAAATCTGTTTTTAATGTTTGACGATTTACACGTTCAGGATTAGATTCACCAATACCAATATAATCATCATCAATGAGAGTAAAATTATCATAATCTGGATTTAATAAACGCATTTTATTTTTAATTTTATCTCTAGTAATTCTTGGATCACCATCTTGATTATGAACATTTGTACCATATTGTGTTGTATCTTTTATAAAATTTGTCGGAGGATCTCCTATTGGTTCATTACTATAATAAGGATTCACTTTATTAGGGTCTTTTATACCTTCATCACGTGGCAAAGATAAAAACGCATCTAAAATTGATGAATTACCACATTTAAATGCGTTTTCTACACCAGCAAAATCACCGACAAATAAATTGATAGGATTACCTTTATCACAATTTTGATTATTATTATTTTCTTTGTATAAAAACATATGAAGAAGAACATGACTACGAGAACTATTTTCATTATTTGTTGTAGCTTTTACCAAACGATCTTTGTCTACTAAATATTGACAAACATTACCCAATGTTAATAAATTCGGATCTACACCATCACTATCAAATTGATTACTACGTTTTACACGATTTTTTAATTGTTTTATCACATCATTCAAATTTTTTATTTTATAAAATTTACTATTACGTTCAATAAGTTTTCCTTCAATTTCGCTTATAGATACAAAAGCAGGTCCTTCGAGAGTATCATTATATGTATTAATATTAATTTCAAAAGGGTCTTCATTGCTTCCAATGTTTGCACTATTATTTTTTTTAATTTTTTCAATATCAACAATTTTATAATTATTCATAACAATGAATCCTTCTTTTGTATCGGGTCTTTCAATACGATATTGATGTTTTACAGTATTTGTAATTTTATTAAACAATTCTTGAATTTTATTACTCGATATAGTGGCATTTGCATTAATACCGCTACTGCCATCATTACCATTACCATTACCATTTTCAATTTCATTCATAATTTTAATAAAATCTTTATTATTATTATCATCAATGCGATCTAAAATAAATCCAGACGCTGATTCTTTAAAAATAAAATTGAATGAATCACACTCGTCATTATACGAGCTTTTATTACATTTATCTAGGTTTTGGTTGGAATTATAAAATTCTTTCATTTTTAATTCCAAAATTGTATATCCATATTTAGTAAAAGAGTTACAAAAATGTGTAATAATACCATTACGTTTTTCCACATCACCTTTATTAAAATAGATTAAAGACGATGTTTTTCCAGCACCACTAGAACCATAACCAAATGTAAAAATAGGTTCACCTTTTATGGCACGTTGACGTAATTGTTCGAATTTTTCATCATGTGAAATATTGTAATTATCTACTTCAGGATAATAAATTTCTGAAAAATTACCAAATAAATATTCGCAATTTGGATAATATTTAGGGACAACATCATTATCATCTTTTTTATAAAATAATTGTTCTATCTCTTTTTTTTCGCCTTCTTTGCCATCTTCAATTATATTTTGTGTAACATTCATTAAATTATTATTTTCAAATTTGTATATTTTTGTGCTTTGAGCTTCCATAGTATCATTATATCCAATACGAATCAATGGTTTTCTATATTTATGTTCTTTAATCATATAGCGAATATTGTATCTACCATCACTAATATCTCTGGCACTTATATTTGTTAATTTTAAAAACGTAAAAATTTTATTTTCATTTTGTTTTTTGATATATTTTTCTAATCGATTAATAAATAAATTGATCATATTTATATTAGCATCATTAGCGATAAAATTATTTAAATAAAAATAATTTTTATTATAACATTGAATAAAATAATCAAAATAATGATTCATGAGAAGATTATCACAATTTTTTTCCAAATATGCATTTAATAATTTATTCAAATTTAATATATGGATATAGCAATGGTTTTTACTGAAATCTGATAATTCTTTGTCGTATTTTTTTTGTTTTTCGATTTCCTCTTCAATATTTATTTTTTTCTTAGAAAATGTTTCTACTCCGGGAATATTTTTACGATTATTAAATACACTAAGAATTTTGAAAACAATTTCATTTTCATTTTCAACATTATCATATTCAGTTTCTTTCATTAATTTTATACCAATTGGTTTGGCAAATTTTTTTATGAAACTAGTGGGATCTTCAATAAGCTCGTCATTGTCATCACCTAATTCAAATTCATCAATACCAAACATATTAACGACATTGTATACATTTACAAAAATGGTGGAATAAAATAGTTTAATAAAATTAATAATTGGTTTGTTATTACGATTTCTAAAAATAATGTCATTAATACTATGGATATCTAATGAATTCAAATGTATAAATAATTTAGAAAATATAAAATTTTTATTGGAATGTTCCAAAAATTCAATGATACGTTCTCGAATTTTGCTATTTCCTTCAGGGTTAGGGTTATCATTGAATTTACCAAAATTATTATATTCCTTTATAATTGTACGATCGAAATTTGTATCACTAGATGTATTATCAGATTTAGGAAGTTTATTTTTTTTTTCAAGGTCTATTATTTTAACACTTAATTCTTCGATAAGTGGAAAAGTAAATGCGCGTACAATAAAGCGTTTATAATTTTTATAAAAATGAAAAGCGTATTTTGCTTGTTTTATAATATCAGATTCATATGTTTTACGTTTAAATATGTCAAACCTATCCAATTTTACATAATTTTTAAAAAAGGTTTTGAAATCATATTTTGAATCAAGTTTTTCAAAAAAATTGGGCTTTGTTTTGGTATAAAAATCGTAAATATAACTATCATATAAAACAAGATAATTGTTTTTAGTACACGCAACTGTCAAATCAGTGTCAGTCAAAGTGTCATTCAAATTTTCAAATCCAAATATTTGTTCATATTTGGTTTTACCTAATTTTTCTAAATTACGAAATTCATCTTCTTCGTTATCAGATTCATACGAATATTCTTCTGGGGATTTTTCTTCTGGGGAATTTCCTTCTGGGGAATTTTTATCTTTAACAAATAAATTATATTTTTTCAAAAAAAGTAAACTTGCGCGAATATTATTTAAAAAATATTTTTCGATTACATCTTTGTAATTGAAATTTTCATTACGCTTGACAATACCTAAATGAAAAATATCTTTGAATAAAATTTTAAGTTCATTTCCAATAGTTCTTCTACGTAGGTTTACCCAGTCTTCTTCATTTGCGGGGTCACTCGCGGGGTCACTCGCGGGGTCACTCGGCTTGTATTTTTTATTGACCATTCCTGGATTTTCTTGAATAATAAAATCAAAATCAAAATCTAAGATATTATCACTATATATTCCAGAAAGTATATGCTTCAATAATTTCATAATATAACATCTAGCTTGATCATCATATTTTTTTGGTTCATTAAAATCCAATAAATATAATTTTAATTTTTTAAAAAGTTCGATAAAAATATTTTTATCATAAGGACAAAGTTTGTTAAAAAAATCAATTTGACTTTGTGATTTATTTTCATTATCAAACAAAAAATTTGTAAAAAAATGTAATTGATGATTTACATCTTGGGTTGTAACCAATTCATTTAAATCAACATTACGCATATATTTACTTTTTTTTAACAGTGATTCTTTTTTTACGTCTGTCTTTTCTTGTGATGTTAGTTTATCTAAACGAAATTCAGAAATATCGATTTTAGATCTTTCGTCATCCTTATCTACCTGTCGATAATAATCCCAATCAATCCCTCCTTTATTGTATCCAGTATGAGGTTGAGTTTCTTCATCATTAATTGGGTTACCATTATTATCGATACGTACTATATTTGTTTTCATATTATTTTTCTCATAATGACCCATAATTGGTACAATTTGTAAACCAGTTTTACATTTGCTTAGATTAAACAAATTACAAATCATTTCTTTAAGATGAGGATTATCTTCTGCAGTGCTAGTTATATTCTTTTCTGTTAATATTATATATTCAATCATTTCATAAATTTGTGTAATATCCGTTGGACCCTGAGAGTATCCAGAAAGATCTGTTTGATCACTTTTTTGCTTTAATGTTTCACGATATTTTTTAATCAAAAAAACAATATCATTAATAACATTATCTGTAATAGATTCTTTTTTATATTTTTTTAAAATGTCAGTTATTTTTTTTATATCTTTAACAAATTGCGATATATCTCCATTTTTATTTGTTAAATCAAAATATTCATTCCAAATATTATTAGGAGGAGTAGAAGTAAGAGAAGTAAGAGAAGTACGATCAGTTTCAGTTATTCCCTTAATTTTATCTAGTTCGTTATATTCAGAGAGTTTTTCATCTAAAAAAATATCATCTTCATATTTTGATAATAATAAATTTATATTTTCTATTTCATCAGTATATTTTTTTTTTTCGTCATATGAACAACTTTTTTCTATATCTTCTTTTAATTTTGTTATATCATCTTTTAATTTGGTTGTTTTTTTTCTTTTTATATCATCTTTTTTATTTATATCTTCTTGTTTGTTTTGTGGTGTCGTTTCAGATGTGTTTGAAGCGTTTACAATATTTTCTTTTAAAGTATCTGTAATAGCTCTTTTAAATACTGTCACAATTTCCTTTATATTGTCATCATTAACATTAACATTATATATCTCTTTTATTTTTTCATCGATATTTTTAACTGTTTCAACAACCGTTGACATAACAAATATATATATATATATATATTATACTTTATATTCATATTTTACGCTTTCTAAAGAAGGTGGTGAACGAAATAACAAAGTATTTGTATTTTAGTCTCACATATTAGGTGTGAAATTAGTAACACAAAGAAGCAATATGATTCATATAGTTAAAGATTTGTAATGGGTTGCTTGTAAAATGTGTCTAATATTAGGCTTCGTTAAATTTAACTATAATTTTAACTGTTTCTTTTTTGATACATTTACAAGCAGAAATAGAGAGTTCTTCACGTTTTTTTCTTGTTTTACCATTTGTGTCATTGGCTAAATTTGAACGCTTTGATATTGGTATATTTGTAATGGATTCCAATTCGGTGGGTGATTGTTTGCGACGAGAAGTGCTGTTTCGTGAATTCATATCATTTTCAATAATCGCATAATTTGTCTCAATAAAATTAATAATTTGATTTTCTATTGCCCATTTGAAAAAATTTAGTTGACCTAAAGTAGTTTCCATGTAATTCGCATCATCATATGGAATAGAAATACGTTCCCATCTACAAAATGGATCAAATCGAACTTTGGCATAAGCTTTGAGTTTCAATTTATATTCATGATAAACTTTGAAACGTACCATTTCACCCAAATGGTTGGGTATATCATAAACTGTAAAATATTTTTTCGCAAAATTTGTAACAAACCAATCTACAATACGTAGTGAAATACGAGATTCTCCGTTTATTATAGAGACCATACGTTTCAAAAAATCGCGATTTTCATAGAATTTCATAAGAGTTGCAAGTAAAAGTTCATTTTGCGTTTTACACTGGTTTACATTCAACGACATTTATTTAAAATTAAATTAATTATAAGAAATACCTTATGATATTTTTTATATCGTTTTTGATTCTTTGATTATAGTATTTGGATTTTGATGAATATAGTGAATTTATTATTTCAATAGTCTTATTGAATTTACATGAGATAGGAAGGTAGAGAACTTCCTTGATTCTCTTTTCTTTGTAAATACATATAATAATATTTCATTTGATTGTATTTGAATTTCAATAATATTACATTATTTACCATAAAAGCAATGAATAAAATGAGTGTTCTATTTTCAATGAAGAATTGTAAAACAACAACCATAATGAAAAAGGTGAAGAAGAATAAGAATTCTCTTGCAGCAATATCGGCCAATAAATTCACAAAGCAAATAATTGCTACTGCGTAGAATACATAGCGGTTCTCTAAAATGTCTTCCATCATCTTATATACAATGAAGTGATATTATTACATAAATAATTTGGATCCAATGTTGCGGAAAAAGAATCCACCATAAGGAATATTATTTTGGAGTGCTTTTGTCAATGTTTTATCACTAATTTGTAGCATTTTTATACATTTATATTTACAAATAAATTCTTGAACTAATTCTTGATTCAAATTAAATTTACCTACACCATCTTTATACAATAGAGGTTGTCCATGTTGATTCTCAAATTGAGTCCGAATATTTTCATCACATTTATCATATAACATATAATAATGACCACGAACAATAGAAGTATGTTTTACAGGTGTATCTAGAGAACCACCATTAAGTCCATTTTGCGTAGCGGCAGTTTTTCTGTCCAAATATACATTTAATATTTGTGTTTTTTCTGAATTTAATTTGGCGATATATCCTAAGTTTTGTGGTCGGGTTTTGACGGTTGGCTCAATTTCACCTAATATATTCGGGTCGTCATCACGGCTTCGATATGCCCACCTAAACCCATATAAAATGTGGTTTTCTTCAATTGCTTTGACTATAGATGAACGGCAATATTTGTGTTTGGATTCTTTGATACATTCTGCGATAGATTCGTATGTCTTAATCAATATCATTGTTTCGGGATTAATCATTTGTAATCTCGGTCCGAGTGTTACAAGCGTTTCATTAAAATTCGTTCTTGTTTTTATAGTTTGTATATTATTATTTTGTTCGATTTTATTGAGACGTTCTAATATAATATTTTGCGTTTGTTGAATGTTACGTAATGTTTCCATAATATTATTGTTATCGTTAGGTGATTTGATTAAATCTTCTAACATATACATAAAATCGATTTGTTTCATTTCATTAAATGTTTGAATATTCGATTCGATAATGCGAACAACCGTAGAATATGATAGTTGTTTTCCAATATAAAACAATTCATTTTCGTTTTCATGACCAGGTAAATCTTTGGTTTTTGATCGATAGATTTGTTCGTGATTATGAATAAAACATTCAAAATCCTTACTCTTTGCTACCGTGAAACAATTCAATAAAACACATTCTTCGTAATTACGTTTATGTTCATTATAACGGTTTTCAACACCACGTCTACTTTCACCGATTTTAATAATATAATGACCATTTTCGAATGTTTTTACACGAATAATATAGATAATAGAACCGATGTGTGCATAGTCTCTGAGAAGTATTTTTTCACGTTCTAATTCTTTCATTTTTTCTAGATTTTTTTGGTTATTTTCATCATTTTGTGAAATTGTATTTTTTGCCTGTTCTAATTGTAATTTTAATTCTGTGCTTTCTTCTTCCATAACTTCATGTAACAATCTTTCTAATTTTACGAAATATTCATGAATTTCATTGGCTTTTTTTGTTCCTGCTTTGATACAGAATAATTTGAATGTTTCGATATTTAACATAATTTGTTCACGATTTTGTCCACCTTTTGTTTGATTTTGTCGCTTTTGTTGTAACAAAAGCGATGAATTGTTATCCCCCGATTGGGTAAGCGATGTTTTATAATCCTTATCTATAGTAAAATTTTTTTCTAATAGCATTTTAGCGTTAACTTTTTGTTTAAACCCTAACCATTGCCAAATATTATCCAAATCAATGATAAAATCATTGGTCGGATGATAATTTAAATAACAGAAAAAAGAAGAAATGAACAATTGTTGTTGTGATTCGGTAAATTTATCCTGTATTTTTGTCAAAAGACGACTATTATACGTATTAGAAAGTTTGACAATCGGGTTTGATTCGATTAATTGAACGATATTCAGAGAGCAATCCATGGTATTATATCATAATATATATTATTGTCTCTAAGTTCATTTTTAAAATATATATTTTAAAAGCGATATATATTTTATTTTTATAATTTTAAAAGCAAATTGATTTTATTTTTGATAAATAAAAAGCAACAAGAACGCTTAATTACTGTAAGCTACACCAGCCATACCACTCATGACACGCAATACGTTGTAATTGACGGCATAAACACGAACCTTAGCGGTTGCGGTTCCGCTGACAGTCGCCGAGGAGAGCACCAACTGAAGGACGGCGTTGTCAATACGGGAGAAGTTACACGAACCGCTTGGTTGATGTTCTTCAGGTCTCAAGGCGAAACTATAAACATTGATACCAGTGTCAGGGTTGCGAGTGTGGTGTTGGAAAGGCTGAACAACATCGAAGTAAGAGCCTTCACGTTCAGAGAAACGATCTTGTCCATTGAGTTGTAGTTTAGCAGTAACACAAGGATTTTCACCCCAGCAATGCATGTCAAGGGCAGTTTCAGCAAGAACGAAAGTTCCAGCATCAGAGAGTCCAGAAGCGGTCATTGTATCATCGGTAGAATCGAAACCTGGGTATGTTGAAGTGCTGGTACCCCATTGTCCGTTATTATCACCTGTACCAGCAACATCAACAGCACCAGCCATTTGAAAAAGTCCAGACGCATTAATAAATGAATTAGAACCTTGTGTTTCAGCAGCTCCACCGAAAGCATGGATAGCATTGGGAAGAGCATCAAGAGCATCGGTATAATTGAAGGGTTGAGCACCCAAAATTTTGTAAAGGATTTGTCCAGCGTCCAAAGAAGAGCAGTAATCAACGTTGGCATCTGGCTGAACAACCCATATTAACTCTTTACAAGGGTGGTTAAAATTCAATTTGATTTTATTAGAAGAGGAACCGACGGATTCATCACCAGTAAATTGGAGTTGTTCGAAAAGATATTCGTGTGGGTTTTGTGCCATCTTGCGGCGCTCATCAGTGTCAAGGAAAATATAGTCAACATAGAGAGAGGCGGCAACTAAGGATTGTTGGTAAGCTGCGGAGACGGAAACAACACCACTGGTTGAGGAAAGGGAAGAAACGGCCCACAAGCACTCACCAATAGGACGAAGATCGAGATTGATCTTCACTTCATGATATTGAAGTGCAATCAAAGGGAGAGCCAAACCAGGGTTGCGGCAGTACCAGAAAAGTAAAGGAATATAAAGAGTGGTTTCAGGAAGGGCTTTACGAGGTGCGCAAACTTGTGCATGACTACCAGCAGCAGCACAAGGACCGTTGATATCGGCAAAAGTAGGATCAGTGATATAAGTGAGCTGTGTGGTGTTTCCAATCATCTTGAAATATCCACGGCGTTGTTCGGCACTAAGGGTGAGTTGATTCCAGATATGCATCCAGTCACCATATTGACGATCAATGCGCTGACCACCAATTTCAACCTCAACTTGGGCAACAATTTGCTCACCAATAAAATCCAACCAACGAGCATAAACACCAGTATTTCCAGCAGCCATGGATTGATTGATCTCAGGAAGAGTCAATTGAAGATATGTGCGGTAGCAGAGATCTCCATTACGGGAGATTGTGCAAGTGACACGACGACCAAAGTCAGCTTGTCCAGAAAAAGTTTGTTCGATGGATTCCATCGCAAAATTAGTATGGCGTCTGTAAGAGACCTTCCAAAATGTAATTTCAGGAGTTCCTGTGAGGAAAACATCCTGTGCCCCGTAAGCTACTAATTGCATAAGTGCGCCACCCATAGTTTATTATGTATATACTATTGCTAAAGAAAAAAATTTGGAATAATAAAAAAAATGTTATCAGAGATATTATTAACTAAAAAAATTATTATGTAAAAATATAAACAATACATAAAACAGGTAATATATTAATAATAATTTTAGTATAGTAACAAAAATACAATAAAATTGAAATAAAACTAAGAATCTCAATATTTTTTATATTATGTCTTGTCCACACGGAACACGTAAACGTATTTGTGTTGAATGTGACGGAGCTGGAATATGTATACATAAAAAACGTAGAGAAAGATGTAATGATTGTGGTGGCAATGAATTATGTCAGCATAATACCTATAAATATCGTTGTTATGAATGTAACGGCAACTCAATATGCGAACATAAAAAACGAAAAGAACGATGTAAAAAATGCGAACATTTGTATATTTGTGATCACAAAAACAGAAAGGCGACTTGTGAAGAATGTAAACAAGAACGGTTATGTCAACATAGTAATACAAAAGGAAAATGTATTTTATGTGACCCTAATTGTTTCCATTGTGAACATAATATAAACAAATATATTTGTAGAACATGTTCTAATTGGGCTTATTGTAAACATAATAAGTATAAACCACGTTGTAAAGAGTGTGGTGGTTCTGCACTTTGTCAATCCGAATTTTGTGATAAAATGGCTATCAAAAAATATAATAACTATTGTCTTACGTGTTGTATTCATATTTGTCCGGAAATCGAAGTGATTCGTAACTATAAAACGAAAGAACGTAATGTAGTAGATTGTGTATTGGCAAAATTTCCACATTATTCTTGGACAATCGACAAAAAAGTAGAAGATGGTTGTTCAAAAAGACGTCCTGATCTTATGTTGGATTATGGAACACATATTATTATAGTTGAAATAGATGAATATCAACACAAAGATTACGATAGTACATGTGAAAATAAACGTATTATGGAAATTTCGCAAGATTTACAACATCGATCCATAACATTTATCAGATTCAATCCAGATTCATATAAAAATTCAGAAGGCAAAACAATAACTTCGTGTTGGAGAACAAACAAATTGGGTATTTATACGGTGTCAAAATCAAAAGAATTAGAATGGAAGCAAAGAATGAATATACTTTTTGAAAAAATACAATATTGTGTAAACAATCCAAGTAGTAAAACAATAGATATTATCGAATTATTTTATTCATAATTGACAGTTTTTGTATAATAACTTCTACAACCTTCCTTATACAATGATGTTTATCGAGTCGAGTCTTCAACATTATAATCCACGTTCTATAAATATTGTAGAGTGTAAATAAAACTAAGAATCACAATATTTTATATTATGTCTTGTCCACAGTGAACACGTAAACGTATTTGTATCGAATGTTACGGACCTGGAATATATATATAGATAAAAACGAAAATAAATTTTATTTGTCTAATATATTTATATAACAATAGTATTTATAAGATAAATATGAATAAACTACCTGAAAGTTATACTTCAATGATACTATCTGAAAGCGATAGTAAAAATAGACTACCTGTAAGTGATAGTGAGATGGGACTATCTGGAAGTGATAGTGAGATGGGACTATCTGGAAGTGATAGTAAAATGGTACTACCTGTAAGTGATACTGAAAACAATGGAATTAATAACAGAAGAACAGTGAACAATATAAGATTGCTATTGAAATTATTAAGAAAAAGAGAAAAATTACAAAAACAACAACAAGAAGAAAAAGATTTAGAATCAATGTTAAAAAAAAAACCAAGATCAATGTCAAACGAAAAATCAGAATCAAAACAATCAATGTCAAACGAAAAATCAGAATCAAAACAATCAATGTCAAACGAAAAATCAGAATCAACATCACTAACGTTTTTTGATTCGAATTCAATAAGCCCATTGTCTCTTGAATCAAGATTAAACCGACCAACTACAGATTCTAGAATACCAGACCCTGCGGAAATAGCTGTTGAAGCATTAATGAAAAATCTAATAGAGCAACCTTTTCCAGTATTTGATACTGATTTCACTTTAAATCTAGGATATCAAAGAACAGAATCTTTAAAAAAACAAATTGAAAATTTAGATGAAGGTAATAAACAAAAATATCGTGAAATAGTTATGAAATATGAATTTTTATTTGATTACATTGATTTAGTACATGATTTCAAAGAATGTATTGACTATTTGGCATTTTTTTTAAAACAGCATGAAAATATAGAAAAAAAATTTACAGATGATTTCGTAAAAAAATTATGTAGTGTACGAGGAATAAAAGGTTATATTAAAGTTAAAGAATCATATGAATTACAAAAAGATATATTAGAAGAGTTTATACAGGAATTAAAAAAGTTAGGATTGATTATTTCTGAATTTAATAGAGATTATACCCCATTATTATTAGATAATATTAAAGATAATTTAGATGGTAAAACATGTTATACAGAATCAGGTAGGCTTCTAAAAAATGGTGTAGTACACGTAAAAAAAAATGATATTGCAGTTGTAGATGGTTGTCAAGTAGGAACTTGTAATAATGATGATGTAAGACAGGATCTAGAAGCATGGAGATATAGATTACTCGGGTTTATTGATTGTATTATTACACCGCAACCACAAAGCGTTGGAGATAGACAAGATAGAAAAACTATAATTGAATTAACAATGAACGACGATAATACAAAATTGAGTGTTGAAATTAATGGTTCAATTTCATTGAATAATGTTTTGTTGTTTTTACCAGAATTACAAAAAAGAGCAAGTAGAGGAAGTGGTAATGTTACAAATAAAATAAAAACACTTGAATTAAAAGATGCAAAAGGTAAAAATCATATGCTTGCTCATTATGAACCTGAAGACATTGCAAGGATTATAGAAAACAAGCCTAAATTTAAAATTTTATTTATAATGCTTAAAACTATATGTGATAAAACTTTTTTATCATTATTAAATGGATCAGAACCACATATTGATATGGTAGTTACAACTGATAGTTATCTTATGCTTTTACCATTTATTGCGCTTTTGAGTAATAACATTCCTTATTGTCCCGTTGTATATTTATCAAATCCAATAGGATTCAATATTTTTTCTTATGACATGAATTATCAAACTCCACAACAAGAATTAGTATATAAAGAAAAATATAGGCAATTGTATTTTTGGTGTCAATTTTTTAATATCAAGTTCGAACATGATTTTTTTGAAATATTTGAAACGCAATATTTAACATTTTTAAAATATTTTAAGGCTACTGATATATTTTTTGGTATTATAAAAGAAACGGTAAAATATTATGAAAATGATAATGATGAAATTTATGAAAATATTTGGGATTATTTACAAGCAAAATATGTTTTAAATTTAAAAAAAAAATTCAAAAAAAAAAAAAAATCTTTGAAAAGTGAAATTTTAAATATCGTAGAAAAAATGAATCGTGGTGGTGAAGATATTAGAAATTTATTATTGAGTGTTCCTAAAACGTTGAATATGAATGATGAATTATTTGGGTTTTTACAACAATCAAACATTTACAAACCTATTTCTGAATATGAATTATTACAACGTATATATGAAGAAGTTTTTAAAAAAGCAATGGGAACATCAGAAACTGCTAAAAAAATACTTGACAAATTGAGTCAACCTGGTAATATAGATTTATTAGATGTTGAAGAACGTAAAATAGTAAGAGATATAACGGAACTTATTAGTAATGATAACGCACCTGGGTATTCACAAGTAAGAAGAGATGTAAAAACCGATAATGTTAATATTTATCGTTGTATTGATGTATGGATAACACAAAAAACTACTAGTAGACTTGAAAAACAAAATCTTTCTTTTAAACCTAATATTATTCGCAATTGTATTACTATTGATGATAATTATTTGAAAATTAAATTAAAAAACAAAAAATTATACGACAAATTAGAAAATAATATGAAAAAAGATGATGAACTTGAAGGTGTATATTTTAGAACCGAGACTACATATACAAGAGATAAAGAATATGAAAGTTTTTATATCTTTATACCAAAAAATATTGAATTTTTGATTGATTTTTTAAAATTTTTACAAATAGAAATACCAGATAAAGGAGATTTTGATGATTATTTAAGACATATATATGGTTTAATATACGAAATAGATAATTTTTTTAATGCAAAAAATTTACAAAAATTAACTCAATTACTTAGACTTAATCCTCAATTACATACACTTAATCATAAACGTTCACTATCAAAAGAAGGAGGAAATAAAACGAGAAAAAACAAAAAAACGAGAAAAACGAGAAAAACGAGAAAAAATAATAAAACAAGAAAAAATAATAAAACAAGAAAAAATAATAAAACAAGAAAAAATAAAACCTTTTATTATTTGTAAGAATGTTTTTAGAATGGGTAACCATTATAACCGTAAAAAGTTATAATTGTGAAATATCCTAAAGGTTTTCGGTGAGTTTTTACTCCACCAGAATGAAAAAAATATTTTTTTAGTAATTTTTGTCATATTTTTATTTTCGGTTGGTAATATATAATGTCATCCGTAACTCCAAATTATTCATTCAATCCAGCTTATTTAGGTGTGTCTATGGTATCTCGTGGTAAACTAGGACCATTAAAAAAACTTATGAAACCAGTATTTACAGATAATTCTATGGTTTATTACAAACAAGGTAGTTTGGCAGCAGGAGGTATTGGAACTGTTCGAAATTCTAATATGAAAGCAAAAAAAACATAGTTATGTATGGATGAGACATTCAATCATTTTTTTCGCCTAAAACCATATTTGATTCAATAAATTTACGTAAATATTCTTCGTGAAAAACCTCTTTTTTCCCTTCATGTTTTTTATAAAAAATATATTCTTCATCGCTTTTTTTAACAGTCCATCCTTTATCTAATGCATTCATAATAAAACACATTTTTTGAAAATATATTCGTTCTAATTTGACAGAAGAAGATGCAACTAATTGTTCCATAAGAATGAGAACCAACAATATACTAGAACAAATGATTATAAAAAATCATTTTTTCCGACAATACCATATAAAATTAAAATTTCATGTATAATATAACAAAAAATAAAAATGGAATCAAATTCAACTAAAAATCAAATAAAAAGACGTGATCCTGCATCTCATACTATAGATAAAAAACATTCAGAAAAATTGGAACATTTTCATCGAATAGAAAAAGAGATTATACCCAAATTAAAAGAAGAAATTGAAATTATTAAAGAAGAACTAATAAATTCAACTACAAATAAAAAAAATACTACGGAGAATCATCTAGAAAAACAGGATAAAATAAAAGTTTTGAAATCGAAAGTAAGAGATTTAAAACAAGAAAAAAGGAAATATTTTTTAGATAATTCCCTTTATATTTTCAATTACTTTGAAGAAAAAAAACAAATATCTTCTGGTGAAAAACAGAATGTGAATGTACTCAATTCTTTTTTCAAAATAAAAACGAATGTAAACGATGTTAGTATGGAAAAAATTAACAAAATTAAACAAAATGTCAACAAATATTGGAAAAACGTGGATAATGAAATTACAAATATCAAAGATTTTGTAATATCTACTGATATTTGTCAATCATGTAATCGTGGAGAGCTTATTCCTCAAGATGAAGAAGGAATTCTTATATGTAATAACTCTCAATGTGGAAAATTCATCACGTATATTGTTGATAGCTCAAAACCATCAAATAAAGAACCACCTAATGAAGTTTCATACACGGCATATATCCGTCTGAATCATTTCAAAGAGATACTCTCACAATTTCAAGCAAAAGAAACAACTCAAATTCCCGAATCTGTTATTGATGATATTCGAAATCGTATCAAAAAAGAACGTATCAAAGATTACGCACAAGAAATTAATTATGATAAAATGCGTGAAATTTTACGTAAATTGGGCTATAATAAATATTTTGAACATATTCAATATATTAATTCTATTTTTGGTATTCGACCACCTATTATGAGCGATGAACTTCACGAAACATTATGTGTTCTTTTCATAGAGATTCAAAAACCATGGGCCGTACATTGTCCAGCAAACCGTACTAATTTTTTCAATTATACATATACACTTTATCAATTATGTGTATTGTTAGATCAAACACAATATTTACCTTATATTCCTATGATGAAAGATCGTGAAAAACAATTAGAACAAGATATGATATGGAAAAAAGTATGTGCGGATTTGGATTGGTGTTATTATGCGACTGTATAAAGAACTGTCAATATTTTAAATGTTCAATGGTCTAAATTTTCATCATAGAATAAATGGATTGTTTCGATCATTTTTTCTGTTTTATTTTCTGACCAATATCTTATTTGTTCATACAATGTATTCAAACGTTTTTGCCATAATTTTTGTTTTTTTGGATTAATTACAAACAATCCTGTTTTGTTTGTATGCCATTCTGATCCTACTTTTTTTCCATCTTTCTCTATATAATTGTCAGGATTGAAACGAATAAATACGATGGGCTCGAACTGTTCTTTAAATTATTCACAAATATTAAATTTTTATTTTTATTATTTTATTATTTATATATTGATATAAAGATTAACTTATGTAGTATATTGGGGTGGGAGTAGTTTGTAAGTTCTATAATGAATACCTTTTATAACGGAATAATAATCCTGCATGCGATTAAGGAAGTGGGTCGCTGAATTC
>Ga0114975_10000733_pt1 | contig 24272 bp, 28 predicted proteins | sample S_130626_EF_Meta_FD_87031 | JGI IMG/M metagenome (GOLD analysis project Ga0114975, IMG submission 87031) | Freshwater microbial communities from Lake Simoncouche, Canada to study carbon cycling - S_130626_EF_MetaG | ecosystem: Environmental > Aquatic > Freshwater > Lake | place: Lake...
AATAATGCAAAAATTCTTTCCATATTACATCTCTTATATCTTGTATTGATTACTGTTACCAAATTAAATAGATTATATTTATCTTGTATCCTGGAAAGGAAGTCATATGTAATTATAGATTGTACACCAAATGTTCCGTGCCATCTGCTCTGGTCCTTATATAATTCAATAAGCTCATCTTTATGATTTAAATATTCCAATAAACCTAACTCATTATCAGTATCATTTGAACCATGTGTGAAATGCCACAAAAATTTCACAGTATCTACTAGGTCACAATTTATATAAGTATTTATATATACTGTATCGTGAATTACTAATGCTCTGTCAAATAACTTATATTTATAAAAGTAATAATAACTCAATAATTCACCACATTTTGGGTACTCGCTTTGAACAATAAACACGTTTGTTAATTCTGTTTCTGTTTTTATATATTGATAATCACTATTATCATCTATAATCATAATTAAATTTGTTGGGTAATATTGTCTGATGCAGCGATAACATTCATTCCAATATCTATTTGATTTCTCACAGTTTACGTGCCTTGTAAAAATAATACCAAGCATATAATCATATAAATATAAAGGATTTTAAATATATATTTTATATATTAATAAAAAGGATGAAAATTCTATTTGTTAATACATGGATGCATCCCAAAAACATGCATTCACTCATGAATTATAAATTTATTGATTTTACTATTATTAATAGTATTGCTGAAATGGATACAATAGATTTGTGCGTCTTTGATTTTGTATATAGTCCAACAGACCCCATTGACGTATCTAAGTATCCATCTGTTTCCTTTATATTTGGCCCCCATTTCAGTGTTTTCCCAGATAAAAAATTGGTAGGGATTCAATCTGATAAGTCATTATATGTAATGCCTGGTGAATGGTGTGTTACAGATTGGAAACAAAACACATTATGTAATAATTTGCGTATGATATCGTGTCCTTTTGGTGTAGATACTGAAAAGTTTTGCGAATATATTCCAATTGAGGCTCGCAATAAGGTGTTTGTTTATTACAAGTCTAGACATCCACAAGAATTAGAAATCATTGAGACCATATTGAGGCATAATAATATTTCATACAAAGTATTCAACTATAATACTCGCTATGATGAGAATGAATATATTGAATATCTTCAATGCGCAAAATTTGGTATATGGGTAGGTCGTCATGAAAGTCAAGGTTTTGCTCTTGAAGAAGCTCTTTCATGCAATATTCCTCTACTTGTTTGGAATGTAAGGTCTATGAATCAAGAATATGGACAAAGGTATCCTGATATTCCAGCAACTACGATTCCATATTGGGATGAAAGATGTGGTGAATATTTTTATGGAATGGATGATTTCAAAGAAAAATGTGATAAGTTTTTATCAAATTTATCTGCTTATAGGCCTCGTGAATTCGTTCTTGAAAATCTATCTATGGGTGTATGCGAAAAAAAATTTATAGAGGTTATATGCGCGAATGCCAATGGTACGATATAAAATCACAGTTATATTGGTCTATTGCGTGTATATTTCTTATATTGTGCATTGATAATGGACGTATTCTTATTTTTTCAGGGAATGTTAGTAACATATAATTAAAATAAATCTCATATTCTGATGCTCCTGATGTATTGTATTCCGTAACGCATTTTAAAAATGCCTGCCAAAACGGTAATTTATGATAGGTTTCTACTTCATAAAATAATTCTTGCAAACACGCCTTATCAAAAATCATATGGTGAGTTATGCCACTATGTTGTTTATATACCCTATCTAATTTTGGTAGTAATCGTTTCATATGGTCAAAATATGGTATATGATATTCATCTGTGGGGTTAAATAAAAACACATTGTCTGATATAAAAGTTGTAGGTTTCAGGAAAAATGTATCACTATCAATTACTAAAAATCGTTCTAGAATATCTGGTATGACAAATCCTGAATATAATTTTAATAACTGTTGCAAATACCAATTTTGTCTACTTTCTTTCCCCAAATAGTTTTCTATGTCTTGTTTTGAGAAAGGATATTTATTTTCATTTATAGTTATACAACCATCAACAAATAGCGTGGGGTCATAAGATACTATGTATATGTTTCTGTATCCAATAATATTTTTTCTTGTATATTGTATCTGTTTATTAATGAATTCTATATCATTCGGGCCTACAGGGACCACTATATCAAATTGATGGGTATTCATTATTACAGTATATACTAATTATTTTATATATTATTTGTAAAATAATTACATTTATTATGTGTTATCCTTCCACATATCCACCACTTACCGATACATTCCCGCAAACTCCTAATGTTTTACAATCTATAACTCTATTTTTAGGTTCTATTGTAGACAAAAATAATGAAAAAATACGCTCATAACCCTCGCATTTAAGAAACAGCTCCATTGAGTTATTTAAAAATATTAGCCATAGTTTTGTAACATCATAAGGTAATTTATATAGAATAGTTGACGCATAAAAATTATCACAGTAGTATTGCGCTAGTATATTATCATTATTGTAAATATCATAATTAAATTTATCTGTCAAAGCATAACGACCACTTAGTTTGAATAAATATTTAAAATCTATGTTGTTTTGTAATAGATAATTCAGTGCAACTATTGTCATTGTTCCTTCACCTAATGATTTTGATGCGGAGTGTATATTATTAACCAATCTCTGGTTGTTTGCTCTATACAAGTTGATAAATATATCCACGTTGTTTTTAAAATAGTTTTCCTCTTCTTCTGATAAATCAGAGCATTCTATCATTATTGTTTTCTTATTCGGAATCCGTTTTACAGATTCTATTGTGTTTTTGGTTTGCTCATAACGTTCTTCTCTAGTATAAATACTTCTAGTAGGTGTATATGATAGAGGCGTATTAGGTGTTAGAATAATTGATGTTATTAGTACAATATTCATACTGTTTTAATGTTTTATTGTTTTATTAATTAGTTATTAATCTTTTATATGTTTCAATATCATAATAATCATCTTTAAACTCATAATTTTCATAGATAAGTGTGTTAGGTTGTAAATCATCCCAAGAATCCACGATGCATAACGGAATGTTCGTATGGTTTTTTAATATTTCTATAAAAAGTGTTCTAATGACTATCGGAACGCAACGTAAATATAAACATTCCCATAAACGATGAGTATCACTTCCATTACCTTCTGGACAGATACAAAACTTATATTTACCTAATGTTTTATAATAATCTTGTTGTGGTAGTTTATCTATAAAAGGTACTTTGGAAATTAATTTTTCATAACATACTTTACGTTTCTCTACGTTGGTGTTTATAGAGCAATTAAAGAAGATATTGTCTGTTTTTATTGTATCTATGTTTTTAAGATTTAATAAGTTACCATGGTCCCATTGTTTGTTCGCTATCCCAATAGGTAATGGAAATATTTTGTTATTATAAACAGATAAGTTTTGTGCATACCACTTTGTTATTCTGCTGTTAGAAAGTAGTATATTAATGATTGGATTATTAGTGTTAATATTTTCATCTGAATTATGTGTTATTAAAATAAAGTCGTTTTGAAAACTATGTATTACACTACATAAATAATCTAACCTATGTGCATAACAAAATAATATTGGTGGATTATTAAATATAACTGGTATCATATTAAAATCACAATGTTTATCTCTTTGGCTCCATATGAAAGGATTATAATGGAAATCTTCTTGTAAACCTAAATACAAATTTGCTATTTGTTGCAGTTTTTCTCCAGTAACTATGTTCTCTATTAAAAACATTGTTTATTTATTAAAATATATAAATATGTTTATTCTATTTATACAATGAATATCGTTTTAATATGCATTGGTAACTTTCAAGAATATATATTAGATAATATCCAACAGCTTATTGAAACAGGTAATGACACCATTTATGTATTGACCAACTACCAATTCTTTCATAAATTTATAGACTATACTACAAAAATTGTATTGATTCCCATAGAGGAATTACCAGATTCTTATAACTATATGGGCAGGTCTGCATTAAATCGTACATCCAGAGATGGTTTTTGGGTCTATACATCTATGCGGTTCTTTTACCTCTATGAGTTTATGAAAAAATATAATGTGACTGATGTTATTCACTTAGAGAACGATGTCTTGGTTTATTATAACTGCGATATTCTTAATAATAATCTGGATAGGAAATATTTATACATACCTTTTGATTGTTATCAAAGAAATATTGCCAGTATTGTTTTTGTTCCTAGTCATGAAATACTTAAAACTATTCTAGACCATTACGACTATACTTTAAATGATATGCAGAATTTCTCAATTATACAGAGAAAGACAAATGTTATTAATAATTTCCCCATATTTATTTCTAATCCAAGTGAGTCCAGTGAACACCAATTCGTAACCAAAAATTATGATAGATTTCAATATCTATTTGATGCTGCTGCAATGGGTCAATATTTGGGAGGAGTAGACCCGCGTAATATCCCTGGTGATTCCAGTAAATTTGTAAATGAAACCTGTATTATAAAATACGATAAGTATGAATTTGTATGGTTAGATTGTGATTCTAAGCAAAAACCTTTTCTTATTGTAAATAATAAAACATATCCAATATTTAACCTACATATACATTGTAAAAATTTGGCAAAATTTATACGATAATATAATTCATGATAGGATATTTTACCCTATCATGAATCCCCCCAAACAATAGTGCTTTGCACTATTATATAGAAACCACTATATGGTTTCTTACCCATTCAACAACGATTTCGTCGTTGAAATGTTTATGGAATATGTATTTATACATATGCTGTCTCGAGTAAATTTTCCAATTTTGAAATTTAGATTTATGTGCTGGATTTGTATTTGGACGTAGTTACAAGAAAACACTATATTATTAAGCCAACCCTTTTGCTATGCATCAGGTTTCTTAATACGACGTATGCGATCCACACAGGGTTCAAGCATGTCTTAATATAATTTTCATTAAACTGTAATACATCTTATATTTTGCAGTACCGAGACATGTTATACACTTGTGTTCCCTTTATATATGTTTTTGATTTGGTTTTTATTGGTTTGAAAACATAAAATGTAATATGATAAATTAATAATGGATATGGAAGTAAAAACAAACGATAAGAAAAATATAAAATTTATGATTAATGATCTGTTTGATGATAATAACGACTCAGATGAAGATGAATCAAAAGATTTAGATACTTCTTGGATACAAGAACATGACCGTCTTTCTACTATAAATGAGAATTATTTACGAGAGACCATGGATTCTATTAGTGTTTATTACGTCTATATAAATCGTAATCAATATATAGAAAAAATAATTAGTGATAAATTACCACTCTCATTAAGTGAAGATAAAACACATTCTTATTTATCAAAGGAAACCCTACTTCAAATTATACAGTCTAGAAAAATAAGGACTTCTTTCTCAAAATATAAACTAACTGATGTTGTTTCTTATTTAGTTGATTTAGAGCCTGAAAATATACAATCTTTCTCTAATAATGAGAATGTAGAACAATATACACCCTCCTTTTTTAAGATTAGGTCTTTTATGGACGATATACAATTTAATAATTCTATTTTTATTTTTCATGGCATTAATTCTATTTACTTTTTATTTGAAGAAGTAGAGTTATTAAATCATCGCCATACTTTGAAATCTATTTTAAAAACATCTATGAACAATAGTGTTTCTGATAAAACAAACACTAAGAAAGTTAGGATTCAAGAAGGACATGTAGATAATGCTAATAAAATGATAGGTAGAAAGTTGAAACGTGGTACCCGTAAACACCAGTCAAAATAATCTTTGCGAACACTGTTACAAAAACTATATAAACATTTCTGGGTTATCAATATAGTCTAATGGATATTGAAGAATTCCCGTATCTTAATACAAGTGATTTGTCATCTCATTTCCAAGAACAATTAGTCCATCTCTATTTAAATATTACACGTAAAACTAATGATTTAGTGGTTAAAGGATTAGCTTCACAATTTCACGAATTGTTGTTGTTATTAAAACAAGAGATGGTAAACCATAGGCGCAGTGGGTTTTTAGATTCTGATTTTAAATATTTACCCTACATTGATTTGGTATATAAACTTGTTGTGCATACTCGTGATATTGTGGGTGGAAAAGGTGAGCATGAACTATTTTATATGATGATTTATGAATTACATAAATTGTTTCCTTCTTTGTCGGTATATTTATTGCATAATTATATAGGTGGTAGCAGCTTGGGCAACAACTTAGATTGCAAAGTCGGTTGCTGGCGTGATATGAAATATTTATGCAATTATGTCCGTAATATTTCTCCAAAAGGTAGTGATGATTCTATCATTGATATTTGTATAGAACTTATGAACAAGCAGCTTAAAAAAGACATTGAATCATGGAGATTCTCAGTAAATGCTGGCTCTCGTAAACATATTTCAAATGTTGCCAAATGGATTCCACGTGAAAAGAGGCGATTTAATTGGCTATTTGAGAAACTATCGGTTCATTGGTGCAATAATTATGGACGCTGGAATCTTGATACAGATAACTATAATTATTATTCTGCTCTTACAAAATGTAAACGTCAATATCGTAAAGTTATAGCGAGAATGAATAAAATATTGGATACTACAGAAATTAAACAGTGTTACCAGTTATGGGATGATATTAATGTAGATAATGTATCAAAATATACTATTATGAAACAACCGCGATTGTTTTTATCATATTGCAATAAAGATGAAGTTACCGATGCCTTTGATTTTTTTAAGGAAGAACCCAAGAGAATCTGTTCTCAAAAATACATTGAACGCTCTGTTCCAATAAAGAGCTCATATAGACATAATGAAATTATACAGCTACCTATATCCTATTTTGTAAAAGAGGCAATGCAAATATTGAGAATTGGTAATACTAATATTGCTTATCGTGACGTTTTAAATTCTAATTGGGAAAAGTTTTCACGCACGTTTGATTCATATAGATTTGATAATACTTTACCTATTGTTGATGTTTCTTATAAAATGATTGAGAAAGATGCTGAAACTTTTTACACAGGTGTTGGTATGTCTATAATTATTGCACAAAAGAGTTCTTTTGGTAAACGCATATTAGCTTTGGAGAATAAACCAACATGGGTAAACCTTCAAGATTCTGATGATTTTTTATCTATTGTTGAGAAGTTCTCTGAGATAATTCGCTCTCAAAATAATACTTGTTTTTGTTTTGAACGTGGTATTGATATGATAGTTACTGCTCTTTATGAATCTGATTTTCTATGTAAGAAAATGAAATTGGTTTTATTTTCTAATGGGCTTTCTGGTAATATTGACAAATTCTATGATTATATGGAAAACCAGTTTACATTAATGAATTATTATATACCCAAGTTAGTGCTTTGGAATTTATCTAAGACAGACATTTGTGAAATACCTGGTGAAAAAGTAATAGATAATTGTATATTGTTGTCTGGTTTCTCTAGTAGTTTAATTAAATATATTGCAACATTGAAGAAAGATGATACTGCTTATAATGTTGTTTCTCGGATACTGAGTGGGGAAAGATATGAAATGTATTCGCAATATATGTCACATTTGGTTCAAAAGAGTCGGTAAATATAATGAATATTTGAAGATGGGTCATATCTAAAATAACTAATGGATTCTGTGTTTTCATATATCATCTTATCTGCATTCTCTATGCGAAAATTAAATTTATCTTCCATATCATTACCATGACGTAAAACTATTTTACCACCCATAAACTGATTATGTTTGCCATAACAGTCGCCTCTTTGGTTAGGTGTGAGGTTTGCGTTTGTATCATATATATTTGTATTGTTGATTGTGTTATAGATTACATCATTAAATAAGGTTGGACCAGTTGCCTTAAAAATATTGTGTTCTCGTTTCTCTATTCTGTTTATCATTTCCTCAATTACTTTAAGCATTAATGTATGTCTAGGTCGTATCATAAAACAGAACTGCTCTAGATTGATATCACCATTAATGAAAAAAATGAATTCATCATGTGGACTAATAAATGTATTCAGGTCTAGATTGATTGATGCGTCCAAATCTAAATATACACCGCCATATAAATATAGAGCGATGTATCTTACAAAATCTCCTTTTGCTGCTCCCAAAATTAATTGTTGAAATGCATTAAGAGTTCTTTGGTCAAAATGCATTTTCATTATTTCTACAGCTTCTTGGTCAGTAATTAGTCGGTAATCATATTCAGGATTATTTTTTAGGATTTGGTTTAGATTATTGTAAATAGGCTCTGGTATCTTATTATTGACATAGGTTTGTATAATTGTTTTTGGTATTGTTTGTTGAGTTTTTTGTCTTTTTGATTGTATTATTGTGGGTATTGCGATCATCTTTGTATCCAATAAAAAAGAAGATGGATTTATATATTTTTTTAGCAACATTGTTAGTTGTTATTGATACTTACCCGAATATTGTAAAATCGGTTCTTGTATGACTTTTTGTATTTCTTAATAAGGTCTTGGCAATCTGCTTTGGTGACAGTTGAATTTGCGGTTTTCAGTTCATTAACAATATCTGTTTTGTATTGATTAAGATAATTGTCAAAGCTTTCTGATGGTGAAATCTTGCTAATTCCGTCGTTTGCATTGTTATTAATTTGACTATAAATATGTTTATCCATCTTCTCTTGAATTTCCTTGGAAATGGTTTCATATGGCTTACGTGGCTTCTCTGTGTCATTGTTTTCATTTTTGTTGCGGTAATAATATCTAGCACTCTTAAACATCTTTTCTAGTGGATCTCCCTCAAACCCTAGGGTTCTTAGACGCTTTACTTCGTCGTTAATAAGAGGTTCAATATCTTCATCTGTTGTCCACTTTGTCCATGCTTCCTTAAAGTCTTTACGATGGTCATGTTGATGAACTTTGGCAAAGAGTGCCAATTCCTCAGTAAAATCACTAGAGAAAACAAACCTATATGTCTGAAGTGTGATTATCGGTTGTTCCATGTTTAAAATGAAAAGTCGTTGGTTTTCATTTTATTTTTCTTTGATAAAGTTTTCAATTTTTTGAAAGGAACCTACGGAACCTTCGGAGACCCTCTAACCCCTCCCTTTACTAATGTTTTTTTATTATTTTCTCTTGTTTTTAGATGATTATTTATAGGTTTTCATTGGAATTTCCTATCTATAATAACAGGCTCTTGATTTGGGTCTGCATCAAATTCCCGAATTAGGAACTGATAAATATCTTTATATGTTTGGTTATCAGGATACTGCCGACATGTATAAATATCAATTGCTGCATAATTATTCTCTGGATAAGTATGAATAGAAATATGTGATTCTGAGAGTAAATACACTGCAGTAAATCCTTGTGGTTCAAATTCGTGCTTTGATATTTGCAGGATTGTATAATCATATGTTTTGCATATATGGTCTAGAAGGTTTGTTAGTTGTTGTGGGTCATTTATGAGGTTTTGGTTTTTAATGTTTTTTATATCGCAAATCATATGTTTCCCTGATGACATTCGTGTTTTTTTATATATTTATTTTTTATTTTTATTTTTTAAACTGACTGATATTATATATGGAAAGTCCTTTTGCTAAACATGGACAAGGCTCAGGCTCTACCTTTGTTCTTTATTTAGAACCCATATTGAATTCTTATTTTCAAACTTATCAAAATGTTATTACGTTGGACCGGATGCCTGATGGACCATTGGCAGATATGGTAAATGTGGTGGATTTACCTAAGCTATCGCCTTTCCAAGAAGCAGGTAATGGTTTTGGTCGGGGGTTGGGTGGGTCTTGTATTCATGTTCTCTTAAGATATCGTAAGAGTTCGGGTTTATTTAGTTGGAAGAATTCAGATATCTTTATGGGTGCTGATGATATTCCATCTGTCTTAGGGTATTTGAAAGCAAATGGTTATACGATTGATACTGACCTTACAAAGATGATGTTTAAAAGTCGTCTGGAGGTTGGTGGGATATCGGATAAGAGGTTTTCTGGAGATAGAAAGGTTATTTGTTTTGTTAGTAATATTTAATAATATGATTCACTGTATAAAATGGCGGCATTGAGTTTATAGGTGTAGCTGCTCCATTACCATTACCTATTGATATAGTGTGCGTATGGTCACCACCTGACAGCACTGCTGTACCTCCACCAGTATAATTATCTAATCCTTTTGCTATACATCCAGCATTAGCAGTATGATGTAATTGACTACCACCTCCAAAATATGATGTTGTCCATGTATGACTATGACTACCTGTTGTATTTGTTGTGCCACTATGAGTATGAGGGGGTAAATTAGTCTCGGCTAATGTTATTGTTGTTGAACCACCTGTGTTAGTCACTTCTGTATCAGAATTAGCACCGCGTATAATTTTTCCTCTTAAATCAGGTGGTGTAAGACTATTGGCTGTGTTTGACCCACCCAATAATGTAGCTAATGCTGCAAATCTAGAATCCGTCGCTGTTCTTGTTGTACCATTACATATTATCCAACCATCTGGGTCTGTAGTTCCGCAATATTGTACTACAGAACCAACTGGATAGAAATTAGAAATATTGTTTACTTTAAAATGAACCGACATCTAATAATAATATATTTATTTTTAAATAAACTTTAATTTCTTTTTTAAACCATTAAGAACAAAATCATCGGTTTAATATTTCATAATGTAATATAACATGTAATAACTTGGTGTTAGGTTTATTGCTGTAGATGCCCCGCCACCATTACCTGTAGTTAATGTATGATTATGATCCCCAACGCTTGATATACCAGTACCATCAGCTACTGGATTATCATTACCAGATGCTACTCTATCACTAATATTAGAATGCCATAGAGAGTTATCGTTCCCTGACCATGCATAATTATGATTATGAGAATGAGAACCGCCATCAGTTACTGTTACTCCATGAGAATGTGGTGGCAGATTAGTTGCAGATAAACTCATAGTTGTTGCACCATCTGTATAATTAGTACTATATATTGAATTTGAACCACATAAATAATAATTTCTCAAATTAGGTGGAGTTAAACTATTCGCATTATTAGAACCACCCAATAATGTGGCTAAATTACTATATCTAGAGTCTGATGATGTCCTAAGTTGTCCATCGCATATTATCCATCCATCTGGGTCAGTTTTACCAAAATATGAAACAATTGAACCTACGGGTATTGAAACTTCTACTTCTGATATTTTATACGACATTGTATAAAATATCTATATTAAAAATTTTTGGTTACTGTGAATGTTAATATTTAATAATATGATTAACTTTATAACAACTAGGTAATATATTTACAGGAAATCCTCTTCCTGGTCCATTATCTAAAGATAATGTGTGGCCATGACTTCCACCTCCACCTATTGCTGTACCGCTTGATGAATTATGTCCTGCATCGCCATGAAATCCAGACGACATCCTATCTGACTGTGTGTGATGCATTACATTATTGTTACCATACCATGAATAAATATTATTGTGTGTGTGGTTGCCATTTGTAGAAAGCGTTCCAGTATGACCATGTTGAGGCAAATGTGTTTCCAATAATGAAAATGTTGTTGAACCACCAACATTATTTATTGGCATACTAGAAGTTGTTCCATGTAACATACGGGTCCTTAAATCTGGAGGTCTTAAACTATTGGCTGTATTACTTCCTCCTAATAATATAGCCAAGTTACTATATCTAGAATCTGTTGCTGTTCTTATTACACCATCACATAATAACCAACCTGGTGGGTCGGTTGTTCCATAATATTGCATTATTGTTCCAACTGCTGGATAAATAGGATTTTCCGATTTTTTATAAGCTATACTATAATTTTTATTGGTTGGTACTACATTGGTTGCATTATTATATAACGTGGAAACTGTAGATTGTCCTATTTCTGTATTATAAAAGTAAAATTCATCTATTCCTCCATTTAAATATGGGTCATCCCAATTAGATTTACCTATGTAATTAAGCGTTCTTAATACATTAGTAGGATAATTTGGTCCTACTGCACCCTGTTGTGAATATGAACTAATATTGGCCGATGTTATTGTTGCATATAAAGAACCATTAATATATACTTTCCATGTTGCTCCATCTGAACTTATTGTCCAAACTAAATGCCTCCATACATTATCATTGCAATTTGGAAATACATTACCAGGTTGACACACACCATTCGCACCATAAACAGATAACGCAAGATTATTCAAATAAATACCAATAAGAATATTGCTATTACCTGCACCATTACCAAAATCAAATAACCTTGACCATGTGCCTGAACTATTAGACTTGAACCACAATGCGAATGATAACCCTGTTCCCGCCGTTGTAAAGAATGCAGGTAATTTCACATATGGAGATACTGACCCTGCAGCTCCTCCAGTTAACACCATGGATGATTGTCCTTTATTGTAATCAGTTGTTGAAAAGGTAGGTGAATTATAAAGAATTGCAGTAATTACTGTATTATTTGCATTACTATTTGCTATTCCATAATAGGAAGATAAGAATAGTTCTACTGCTCTTTTATTTTCATCGCTAAGTTCTGTATTATAAAATATTACATCTATGACTTCCCAATCTGAAAACTCACTATATTTATCATTATTGATATTTAATGGTGGCAAATAAGTAACACCATTTCCACCATTTCCTCTAATTAGTCCATTTGTATAAAACTTTGAAGCAGTATCTGTATTAATAAAAAAAGTATTTACATAAAAATCAGTCTGACCAGTTAACCATCCTTCGTGGAAAGCTGAGCCAGCAGTACCTCCCCAATGACCCGTTAAAAAATTAATAGAAGTAGTTGATAGTATTCTTCCTCTATTTGTTCCCGCATATCTAGCTATAGCAAATAATGTCCAACTATTTAATTGTTCATTACCTAAATTTATTCTATCACCTGTTCCTCCTTTTACTGCTGTATAATTCCTAAATAGACCATTATAATTATGTGACGTAATTATTGTATTACTATCCGCATATGTTACCACCGTCGGACTTCCTGTTACTGCTGAAGCAGCTATATTTCTTCCATTAGGTCCAGAATCTGTCCATGTTTTTGCAGCTGCATTATAATTTTTTGCTTCATATCTCGCATATAAATTACTAGTAATTGGTAGTGCAGTTGATGCCGTCGTATTAGGACTATACGCATCGTTTAATAAAATATTATCACGAACACTACTATTATTATCAAAACTATAATATAATTGGGGTGTAGTCATGTTAAATTATATGCGTATTTAATTTTATTTTGAAAGACGAATGAGTATCGTTCAATACATAAACAATTTTATCTGTTGAAAATCAATATTTAATTATATAGTTTATTATCACGCTGGATGGGCCTAAGGTAATCGCAGTAGCTGAACCTGCTGCATCTGTTGTATAATCATGATAATGATTGAAATTCGCTGGCGCATTGTTTACCCCGCCAGTGTTAAAAGTTTGACCGCTACTTACATTGTTATCACATATTGGTGGTTGACTATTGTTTCCCGTACAATTACCATCATCAAGTGAACCACAACCTTTTTCGTGACTGTGGTCTGCACTTATATTACCAGTATTTGCAGGTAATGTGTGGCTATGGTTTGTCAAATTAGAAGTTGTAAGTGTAACTGTACTTGCACCAAAATCACTATTTGTTGGCGCAGTACTTGTGCTATCTGCTCCTCTTAAATAATATCCCCTAAAATCAGGAAGATTAAAAGTTGACCCACCTGATGCTGTGCCATAATTTGTACCAATAACACTGTGTAAATTGGTATATTCTGGATTCGTTGCTTTAGATATAGCAGAGCCATCACAAAATAACCATCCGCTTATTATTGTTGTTCCTGTGTAAAAACATACTGAACCTGGAGGTGCTCCTGCATAAAAATTATTTATATTGTAGGTATTACTCATTTTAAAATATAATTATACTTTTTATTTTAAATACAAATATAAATCAAAATTTTATAATATAATTTGCTTTTTTATAGTTAGGTACTATTGAAAAAGAAGTGCCCCCTCCAGCAGTACTCGTACTTCCAGTTAAACTATGTGCATGAGTTAGTGTAGTGTTGGCATTTCCAGTACTCCAATTACCAGCTCTATAATCAGGGGAATCCCCTGTAGGCCACTGGTCAGAACCACATGTAAAATTCTTATCATCAACATTCCCCATATTTGTTGTATGATAGTGGGTTATCTCTTTACCACCGTCTGTGGTAACTGTGTGATTATGAGAGGTCATGGTGTTTGCATCTAAAGTTACTGTATCACTACCAGTAAGACTTGAAGTTAAGGTTGTAGTAGTTGATGCACCACAAACAAAAACAGATTTTAAATTAGGAATATTAAATGATGCTCCTCCTGTACCTGTTCCATAAGTACTTCCTATTAAATTAAATAAACTCTGATACGTTGATTGTGACACACTTCGGCCATCACAAATTAACCACCCATTCGGGTCTGTTGTTCCTAAATATACCATAATACCTCCTGTACCTGGAAATACACTATTAGTATTTGTAGTTAGTGTGTAACTCATTATCTTTGCTTTAATATTTGATTATAAAATTTAAAGGCATACTTGATGGAATTAATGAAATTGGGCTACTACCTCCTGTATAATTTGTTGTAAAAGTATGGTAATGTGTTGGAGTTGCATTGTTAGTGTCCCACCAACTGTTGTTTTTTTGTCCTGGAGCATCACCCGCAGGTTTTTGACCCTGAAGACCACTATAATTACCATCATCACGTGGACTTGTATTAAAAGAATGCGTGTGGTCAAGAAGTGTTCTATTAGTATTACCAGTGTGAGTATGCGATGGCAAATTCGCAACAGTTAATGTGTAACTATTACTTCCTTTAGTGTAACTACTTGAAACACTTAAAGAACCTGTAGCTGTACTTCCTACCGGAAAAAAATTTATAAAATTTGGAATATTAAAAGATGCTGCTCCTGCACCTGTTCCATAATTCGTACCAATTATAGCATATAGATTACTGTATGTTGATTGTGAAACACTTCTGCCGTCGCAAATTAACCAACCATTTGGGTCAGATTTTCCTGAAAATATCACTATGCTTCCAACAGGTTGTATAACTGAAAAATTAATATAATTGTAACTAGACATAAATAAATTGATATAAAAAAATAATTTTATATTTGTTAAGATGGATTATGTTAATGAAATAAACGATATATTTATTCATTTAGAAAACAATAGTCTTGAAAAAGATGTTTGTGATGAAATAATAAATAGATTTAATAATGATGAACGTAAAACGCCTGGAAAGGTTTTAAGTGGACTTATTGTCAGTGTTAAAAATACTATTGAATTATCAATTAGTGGTAGGTCTGGTTGGGATGATATAGATAAATTATTGCACAGTAAATTAAATTCAGCGTTGAGTAATTATATTAATAAACATGTTATTGTAAATAATGGTCAAAGTTGTGGTCTTAATAATCCTTGTTTTAAAAATATTCGTGACTATGGATATAATATTCAAAAATATTATGCAAACGAAGGATTTTATGTATGGCATAATGATTTTGTTGATAAAGAATCACTGCAAACATTTCAACAAGTAAGATTAATAACATTTATTTGGTATTTAAACGATGTTAGTGAAGGTGGTGAAACGGAATTTATAAATGGAAAAATAAAGCCAGTTGCGGGAAATTTGTTATTATTTCCATCAACATGGAATTATTATCATAGAGGGAATATTCCCAAATCTAATGATAAATATATAATAACAGGGTGGGTTGGTTATTAGTGTATTGTTGGTCTAATATAATTTAATAATAATATAAAATTAATATTGATTATTATTATTATGGGTTCTAATATCATATTCATTATAAAATCATTGTGGAAAATTTTATATGAATACGTTTATGACTTTATTTATAATTTCAGATACACTAAAAAATACATTAATAATCACAGAATTATTCAATTAGAAACTAATGTATTTGTTATTGAAAATGTTATTTCGGATTCTCTTTGTGATGAATTAATTTATTTAATTAACAATTCACCTGTAATTTTTAGAGAATTATCCATAGAAAAAACAAACAACACTGAATGCTTTGAACTTCTATTAAACACTCTACAAGAAGATAAATATAAAAAATACGACAGTCTTATTTTTCCAATTGCTCATAATTGTTTTGATTTAATTCAAAGAATACGTGGACAGATTAAAATTAGAAACGATTGTGGATATAGCATAAGAAAATTTTACGGCAAAACACATGAGCATATTGATTGGACTTACGGAAATAAAAATGAATATAGGGTCCTTTCTACTATTATATCTTTAAATGATAATTACGAAGGTGGTCTATTTAATTTCACTAACCATAATATCTCGTATAAATTAAAAAAGGGTTCTGCTCTACTTTTTCCTCCATATTGGACTCACCCTCATAATGTTACAGCTGTTAAACCTGGTCAATATAGATATACAATAAACACATGGGCTTTGTGTTTGCCAAATGAATAAAGATATTAATTGAAAAATGTAAATAAATACATCCTACGTAAATTATATAGAATGTATTTCAAACCACTTCTTCCTCTTATGGTTCTGTTTTCAAGTGTCTTGTCCTTTCAATCCCGCAACATTTTTCGTCCTAGTTTTAATATTATGCGCATGAAGAAGACCCTTACCAACAACTATGATTCTTTTAATCCTGATATGGCTGGGTCTGGGCGCAAGTCTCGTCAAAAGAATCTTGCTCCTCTCTATAAGCCTAGGTCCAATAACCAAAAACAATATGTCTCCTATTTGAACAATGCTTCTGTCCCCATCGTCTTTGGCATTGGCCCCGCTGGTTGTGGTAAAACCCTCTTTGCATGCACTACGGCCATTGAAGGATTGCGTCGTGGTGATTTCCAAAAGATTGTCTTGACTCGCCCAATTGTCCCCGTAGAGGAAGAGGAGCTTGGATTCCTACCTGGCACGCTGGTAAAGAAAATGGATCCTTGGACCCGACCCCTTATGGATATCTTCTTGGAATATTACCCTCAACATGAGATAGATTTTATGTTGGGATCTGGTGTCATAGAAATCTCACCTTTAGCATATATGCGTGGTCGTACTTTTAAACGCTGTTTTATTATTGCTGATGAAATGCAGAATTCTAGTCCTGGACAAATGCTTATGTTAACTACCCGCATTGGTGATGGTTCTAAAATGGTTATTACTGGTGATTTAAAACAGACGGATAGGTCTCAGGACAATGGATTGTTAGATATTATGAATAAAATTAAAGATTATAGGGTGCGTAAGGCTTTGGACGCTGGTGATTTGGGTATTGAAATGGTGGAGATGAAATATTCTGATATTGAGCGTAGTCCTATTGTTAGTAAAATTCTTGAGATTTTTAATGATAAAAATGATAAAAACGTTATTACTCATGATAGAATGATTCCTAGTGTTAATATTACAAGTACAAGTACAGTTATTTTGCCTGAAAAAAAAACAAATAACAATGATGCCGCTTTGATTCCATTGTCTGATATGACCACTCGTTATAATGGTATCTAGGCATCTTGCTTTTTGGCACGTGGTTTCCTAGGTTTCTTTACTGGTTTTGCTGGTTCTAGTTCTGGTGCATAGGGTTTATCCAAGACCTGTTTGCGTTTTGCTACATAAACCAAAGCTCTCATCAATTTAAAAGCCTTTTTTTGGAAATACCTATAATCTTGTGGTGTATGTGCAACTGCTGTTTCACATGTTCCTATAAACTTATTTATTTTATCCATAGTAATATCTTTGCGAACATAACCAAAAGTTATGTAAAATCCTGGTGGTAAACATCTGTGTCTGTTGTTTTTATAGGCATTATTCATCATAGGATGATAGTATTTGTTCTGAATATTTTTAAGAAGTCCTTTGAGCATGGGAACATTAAGCTTCATAATATTCGCATCCAAATTCGGGTATCTGGCCCTCAGAATCTGAATTCTGGTTTCAGGTAAAAGGAAATCATAAATATATCGGATGATATCCTCGGGTAGTCTGTCCATAGGTTGCATCTTGAATGTTTTTGACCTTTGTTTCTGCTCTTCTATAGCAAGAATTTTTTGTGTTCTTCTATCACACTTTTGTTGAAACTCTTCATTAAGTTTATTTACATATTCTTTTGCTGTTAATATCCAATCAAACATCCGGTCATTTTCCATATTCATCTGATATCCAATATCTACATTGGGGACTAGCAGATCTAGATTTGTTTTCAATAAAATATGAAACGCTGGCTGAATTGTCGTGTCTGTTTGTCTTGGATACCTATTGACTTCCTTCGTGATTGGATAAGTAACTAGGCTTTTATATAATTGTTCTGCTGATGGCGGGCGCTTTTTTAGCGGTAGTTTTTTTGAGAGGGGCTCTTCTGGTTGCATTATTATGTTCTCCATATTGATTTTGATGAGATTGGTGGTTTGACTAATTTAAAAATCAATTTTTCATACCTTTTTGTGAAACTAAGGTTGTACAGATTATTTTATAATTATATAGTAGAATAGTTAGATTATGAATGTTTATACGTCTTTAATTGCGTCTATTGTTATACAGGTTATAACAGGAATTATTGAAGTTATTTCTCTATTTATTAAAGTACCGCTCAGTTTTTCGTTTTTAAAACAATTGTTAGTATTAGAAGTATTCGTACAATTCATAGAAGGTTTATTTTATATATATTGGTTGTTTAATTTTAAAACTATTTCAAATATTACTCCCAAAAGGTATTTTGATTGGGTAATTACAACACCAACCATGTTAATCAATTTGATTTTTTATTTAATTTTCTTAGACCACAAAGAAAATAATACGAGCGATAAACTAAACTTTTTTGACTTGTTTAATACAGAATTTTATACTATTGTTACAGTTTTGTTACTAAATTGGGCTATGCTTTTATTTGGTTATTTAGGTGAAGTTTCTGTTATTCCTGTACTATTGGGAGTTTCAATCGGATTTATTCCGTTTTTGATTTATTATTACATTATTTATGAGAAATATGCGGTTTTAAGTGATGATGGATTAAAAATGTTTTTTTACTTTTTTGTTTTTTGGTCTTTGTATGGTGTAGCTGCCGTTTTACCTTATAAACTTAAAAGTATGTGGTATAATATTCTGGATTTATTTGCAAAGAACTTTTTTGGTTTATTTTTGACTTACTTGATATTTACTAATAAATATTAATCTGTGTCTGAGACTTGCCCTCTCAAAAAAATTGAGATAATAATTGTTTTGTTTCTATATATTAAACAAAACAATCATGTTCAAACAAGTAGTAATGGTTTTGGTCTTTGGAACGCCTATAGTTTGTAATGGATTTAATTTGACTCCTATCCGTAGCATTATTACTTCTCAAGCCTTTTCTGAATCTTTAATAAATAATATTAACCAGGAATTTATTAGTGATGGAGGTGTTATGAAAGATTTGTTTCAATATCATTACAATGTTCCTGCTGATATTATTTATACTTTATTCTTTATGTCAACTTTATATTATCAAATTTCCACTCTTGATAATAAAAAAATTTGGGATGATATTGCTTTGTATCAAATTTATCGCAGACGTTTTAATATGTTATTGATGTTTATGTTTGTTATCTTTGTAAGAAATATTGATAATGCCATTTGAAGGGAACCTACGGTTCCCCTCTAACCCCTCCCTTAATAAAGATAAATATCTACACAATCCCCCAAAAAACAATAAAGACAGGAGGGGGTAAGGGGGAACCTGTGGTTCCCCCTACTTCATATGTACTCACATATACTAACAATCATTGTCCCATTCTCTTGTGTTATTTGGAAAGGCTTTCCGCAGCCATATATTGCATTGGTCCTGATAAGGTTGTCGCATTTTTCTTTAGATGAATGGGGTCCTATCTGCTTTCCTGTAGATTTATATTGTCCATGTCTGAATATTCCACAGTTGAGTTTCTCTATAAGAACGGGTTCCTTGCAATGTGGGCACGTGATGACTTCGTTCATTCTTCTATACTTTGTCATTATGTTTTATTCTATGGTTCTCAATAAAGTATTTGAATCAATTTTTTTGGATGTGTTATTGTGAAGACCAGAGATCTTATGACCGGAGACCTGAACGGACCCGATGACCGAAGAGAGTCCCCTCGCTCCGAGCGCCGTCCCCTCTCCCCGAGCCTCTCCCGAAGCCCCTTCGCCCTCGCCTCCTTCCCCTCCCGTCCCCCTGGCAAAAAGTTATCGGGAAATGAGTGACATATCGGGAAATGAGTAGGATATCGGGAAATGAGGTTTTCTGACGAAAAAACGCGAAAAAATTGAACTTTTTTTTCGGAAACTTTTCGGAAGGAAAAATCCCGAAAACCGAAGTCCGAAATCCCGAAAACCGAAGTCCCGATGTCCCGAACCCCGAAGTCCCGAACCCCGAAGTCCGAAATGGCCTCCGCGGCCTCCGTCAAAACGATTGAGATGTTCGCTATTGACGGCTTTGAAGCGCTTGTCTTTACCGTGTGCCCCGTCATGGTAAAGAGAGAAGCTATTGAAGCCTTCGTCCTGAAGGGAAACCCGACGAAGACGGCCGCTTTCCGAAGCGAGATAGCCAACCGCATACAGGACTACTCGGAAGCCTTCTTGCGAACGCCCCGTTCTCTTGAGAAAAAGCCCTCTGAGATTGAGATGGCCGCTATCATAGAGACAATACGTCAATTTGCGAAGGACGACTTCCGCTTTGGTCTCTTCAAAAAGAACCTGCACCTTGTATTTGCATTGATGACGGATTACGTTAAGGAGGTTCACCTGATCAATAACGGGAATCTCTGTAAGCTGCTCAATGAGACGATGGAGTTCCTAAGGGCCTCTCGCGATGAGATGCGCTTTGACGCGAAGTATAGCTCAGACGGCAAAAAGGTAACGTTTGGGCTTCGGAAAGTCTAAGTGATAGATTAGTGTAGTTTGTTCTCTGTAAGTGTACCTAATAAAGGTTTTTTTTGACAATTTATACATAAAAGTTTTCAAAAAAATACAATATACACCGAGTGAAGCCCCCTGCGAGAATTGAACTCGCGACCTCCAGTTTACAAGACTGGTGCTCTACCACTAAGCTAAAGGGGCTCAATATATTATGCGGTGTATTCTTTATGTTTCTTTTTGTTTATTTGTTTCATGTCCAGTTGAGAAAAATGTATTATAAATAATAGATATCCAATCATAGGGTTTTTTAGATTTCTTTGGTTCTTTCTCTAATTCTTGTGCTAAAAGTTTAACAAGAGGATAAGATATACACCTATTTATAGGTAACGTTGGACATGAACGTGAATCACACCGAGTGTGATTTAGTTCGTTCATGCCTGTAAAATTTGGTTGCATAATATATATAAGATAAATGTTACTTGCAACAATTGTATTTATGAAACTAAAAAAATTTAAGTAGTTTGAGAAAGAGTTTGCATAATTTATGTCAAATTATTTAAAAAAACAGTGATTTTTCTGTTCAAAAATATATTTCAATTTTATTTTTCGTAAAAATTTTCAAAAAATGCATATTTATAGTTTTACGGAAAACCCTCCCCATTTTTATTACATAATTTACAAAAATACTTACTCTTCTTTCTCAAAAACAAAGAAATAAAGTCGGGAAGAATTTTGAAAATGGACATTTATTTTTGTCCTTTTTTACTTTTATGAAAATAGTTTATGAAAAAGGGTCGTGTTTTTGGCGTTTGTTACCATTATGCTGCGAAAATGAAAAAGTTATCGAATAAACCCTCTGCATAATTTTTTATATTGTTTTTGAAAAATCTATTTAGAAACTTTTTATGTTAACATATATTATTAACAAATGGAAACAAAAAGTAGCCAAAAAGAAGCTGAAAAATTTTGTTGCAAGAAATGTGACTATCATACTAGCAAACATAGTAATTATATTAAACATACATTTACTGCAAAACATAAGAAGTTAACAAATGTTAACACGTTGGAAACAGAAAACTTGCCATTAGAACTTGTATGTAATAGATGCAGCAAAACTTATCGTTCTAGAGTTGGTTTATGGAAACATCAAAAAAAATGTATTGAAAAACCAATAGAAAATGCTATTGTTACAACTGAGGTCACAACCACTGAAACCATAATAGAAATACTAAAACAAAACCAAGAGTTTAAATCACTTTTAATAGAACAACAAAAGGAAAATAAAGAGCTTATCAATAAAGTAATTGAATTATCAAAAGAACCTAAGATTGTAAACAACGGTACAATGACACAAAATAACAATCAAAAATTCAATCTACAATTCTTTCTCAATGATACTTGTAAAGATGCTATAACAATACAACAATTTATTAATAATATTCAAATTTCATTAGAGGACCTAGAGAGTGTTGGAAGGAATGGTTTTGTCAAAGGTATTTCTGATATAGTTTTGAAAGAATTAAATACATTAGATGTTACAAAAAGACCTATACATTGTACTGATTTAAAACGTGAAGTTATCTATTTAAAAGAAGAAGATGCATGGAATAAAGATGATAAAGACAATACAAAATTAAAGAATGTTATTCGCACAGTAGAAGACAAGAATTGGAGAAAGATTCCTGAATGGCAACAAGAAAACCCTGAAGTAATGGTATTGGATTCACCTGCTTATAATATGCGTGAAAAGATTATGCGTAATATTTGTGGGAATGAGAACCCTGAAATCTTACGTGAGAAAGTGGTCAAGGTACTTGCGAAGGAGACTATCGTTGAGAAACAGAACCCTTCCTCTGAGGAAGGGAACCCTTCAATCACAGTATAACTATATCATATTATTCTCTTATTATAATATGGTAATATGGTAAAATACCCCCCATTATACGCTTGTCGGGAAATGAGTGACATATCGGGAAATGATTAGGATATCGGTTATTAAGTATTTGAATAATTCAAAACAGATATTAAAATAGTGGTTTTATATTAGATTATTTAATTGTTGGCAGGAACGCCAAGATTTGGCATAAAAAATTGAAAAAGTTTTCCTGTAGAACAGAATTGGTAAATCCCCAAACAAGTTCGCTTGTAATTCTCAAAATGTCTACTCCCGTTGTTTCGTCTGCTAAGTCTTCTGCTTCCAAGGGTGCTGCGTCACCTAAGGTTGTCAAGGAGGTCAAGGAAAAGAAGCCTCGTACTCCTACTCTTCCTGCCAAGTTTGGCAAGTTCATCCAGTTTGGTTATTGGTTCATGAAGCGCATCAACTCTCTTGACGAGAACGTGCCTGCTGTGGACGAGGACCTCTGCATTGAGCAGCTCAATGTCTTCGGTGATGTTGAGTCTCAACAGGCCTTCGTTCAAGGATTCTTTGATGATTCCAAGGATATTGCCAAGACCATTCGCACTTCTATTCAGCAGAAGAAGAAGGATGAGGTCAAGGCTGCTAAGGCACAAGCCAAGGCTGATGCTAAGGCACAATCCAAGTCGGACACCAAGGAAAAGAAGCCGCGTGCTCCTCGTCAGAAGAAGGAGAAGACAGATGATGCTGTCGCCGATGAGTCTGATTCGGACAAGAAGAAGCCCAGGGGCAGGAAGCCCAAGGCCAAGGTTCTCACTTCTGAGGATGCCTTCGTGAATGAGATGGTTCAGTTGGCTACTACTGACAAGATTCCTACACCTGTTCCTTCTCCTTCCAAGGAATCCAAGGAATCCAAGGCACCTAAGACCAAGGACCTCAAGATTAAGGAGCCTAAGGTCAAGGAGGTCAAGGAGCCTAAGGTCAAGGAGGTCAAGGAGACAAAGGATGCAAAGGTCAAGGATACAAAGGTCAAGGAAACTAAGGCTAAAAAGCCTGCTCAGGATCCTGACCAAACCGCCGTCTCTGTACTTAACCTCAACGACAAACAATACCTCATTGACGACCAAAACCTCGTTTACGACTTCCAAACCCACCTACCACTCGGTACCTTCAATCCTAATACTCTCACTATCACTCAATTGTAGAGAGAGCGTAATTCCAAGTTCGTTGTAGATAGCCAGAATTGTTTAGTAAAAGTAATTAAATAAAGATGATAAAGGGTATAAAACCTTTTTTCATTAATTATAAATATGCGTTTTTTAAACTATTTATTATGTTTACCAGTAATCTTTTCATTAAGACGAGGTGTGTTTATGAAAGATGCATCAGACATTAATACAGCAATGAAAAACCAATACTATTTAAAAAA
>Ga0114975_10000734_pt1 | contig 24270 bp, 18 predicted proteins | sample S_130626_EF_Meta_FD_87031 | JGI IMG/M metagenome (GOLD analysis project Ga0114975, IMG submission 87031) | Freshwater microbial communities from Lake Simoncouche, Canada to study carbon cycling - S_130626_EF_MetaG | ecosystem: Environmental > Aquatic > Freshwater > Lake | place: Lake...
AATATAGACATCATTCCGGCCACGCCAGTTCCACCGCCAATACAAACCAAATCACGCTCATTGCCTTGATCAAACACCGCTTTGCCAATGGGGCCAAATGCGCGTACCGATTTTCCGCATAGACTCGCAAATACATTTGCATCAAATAAATGCTGCGACAACGTACCACCGGGTTTCATTTTGATTACAAAATCAACCTCATCTGTATCCCCGTCAATAAAATTTGTCATTGACCATGCGCGTCCACCACCGATTTGTGGGAACTCAACCACCATAAATTGGCCCGGTAGAAAATGAATGCGCTCTGAGAGGCGGAGGCGTAAAGACATAACACCAGGGGCAAGATTTTCGGCGCTTATAACTTGACCACTCTCCCAATGTGCAGGAGAAAATGGTAAATGGCTTTTGATTAGCTTTGAACGGACTTCGAGCTTTAGGTTCGTTTTTGCAATGCACTGACAAAGCAAAAGCTCATCATCACTCTTCAAATCCTTACGTGCCGGAGCTTCAGGCCATGCCCAATCATAGCTACCACTTAAGCACTTTGCTTTGCAAGAACCGCAGGTACCCGTAGCACACTCGTAAGGTAACTCAGAGTTAGTGCTCAACCCCGCATATAAAATTCGTTCATTTGTGGGGCACTCAAAATCAAGGCTTACACCTGTGCCAGATAACTCTATCTTCATCGCTTAACCAATCTAATCTGGCAGAAATTTTCTAGAAGGGTATGTGATGCCCGAAACCAAACATTCTAGTCTCAAGTTGAATATCTCGACTTAGTAATTTAAGACCGCCATCGGACCCCCGAATCGTATCCTTGATCTTACCAATTGCAAACAACTCAGAGGCACCACCGTCTAAGGTGGTACGAAATACTTGCAAAAATGTAAGGGCAGACCAATCCCCATTCGACTCTTTATTCATGAGATAAATGTTACCCAAACGGGACAGGCGAGAATGATCACTATTGTGCTTTGGCAAACTTTCAAATAGCAACTTCATTGAATCGCGAGATTCTTCAAGCCAAGTCATTTGCTTTCGAATTTCTGGGCTATATGCACCAATCTTATAATTAAATTCAGGAAGACACAAGCTAATATAGCCAGGAAAATCAAGATCATCCAACGTTAAAAAACTTCTGTAGATCAGTTCAGAAACCTGTTCTCTCATTATTGTTCAACCTTTATTATTATTTTCGAATTAAGCTGCCTGAGTCAGCTTGTTGTCACCCATCGGATTAAAGGCTTGACGGTTCATTTTCTTACTCCACTCCGAATAGAAGTGGCGCATTCCACCTTCATCATGGATAGTCATGTTCTCTTCGCGACCATGGATGACCCACTTACTATCGGTGCCTTCACGCATTGCTCTACCCTGTCCATGAACACCAAGCAGATCTTCGTGCAGATTCCTACCAAAAGGACCCCAGATGAAATTGTGGTCACGAACTCGCTCTGCGCGTTGCTCAGGAGTATCATTCTTTAGACCAAGGCCACGGAATTCGATAAGTAATTTATTGGGGCCTAGCGGAATAGCGGTATCCATACGCAACACGGAAGTACGCAAATTAAAAGTCATGCCTGGGAAAATATCAATCAGAACCCAACCGCCAGGAGCTAAACCAGGCCAGCCAACCGAGCGAGCCTTGCTTCCTTGATAGGCGTCATATTTGATCTCCATGGAACCGACCGAAGCGTGACCATTAGGATAGCCAGTATATTTGCGGTCAAAATAACCAGGCTGAATCATTCCAGTAGCCCGGTTGAAGTAATGCATGTAATCGTGATAGAACTCGCTGTTGGTATCATGCCAAAGCTTGTAATTGGTATCAACAATCGCCTTGTGATAGTGGAATACCTCAAGCGGCATTGAAAGTTGCTCATCAAGCATATTCATTGAATCGCCGATAAATTCTTTGAGAGAGCAGGCGTTGTCATCAACGTTAACCCAAACAAAGCCACCGTAACCAATCTCAGTGCGCACTTCCCGAAGTGAAGCATCGTCACAGGTGTAGCGATCTTGATAGCCCTGCTTACCACGAGAAATTTCCAGGCAATTACCCTTTGTATCAAACATCCAAGCATGGAAAATACAAGTGATACGTTTAGCATTGCCAACTGGATCATATAAAAGTGTATTGCCACGATGTGGGCAAATATTATAAAAAGAGCGGACCTTTAAATCCTCGCCCTTCACAACAATTAATGGTGCTCCGCCGGGGTGGGAGAACGTGCGGTAGTCATAGGCACCAGGCAATTCGCTCTCGTGGCAGGCAATAATCCAGCTCTTATTGAAAATCTTTTCTTGCTCTTCTTTAAACAATGTCTCATCGGTATAAATGCGACTATCCACAAAATGACTTGTTGGAAATGGGGGAGTTTGAATCCATTGTTCAGCAGTTTTAGCCATTTTTCTTATCCTTTGATTTCAATAAAATTAAAATAAACCGACAACTTTACCATCGACAAAATCAATCTTAGCGGCTGACGGAACTTTCGGAAGACCGGGCATGGTCATGATATCTCCGCAAACCATTACGACAAATTGAGCGCCAGCCGCGAGACGAACCTCGCGAATCGTAATCACATGATCTTCTGGTGCACCACGCAGCTTTGGATCGGTAGAAAACGAACTCTGTGTTTTGGCTACGCATACTGGGTAATTGCCATAACCCTCGTCTTGCAATGTTTGAATTTGAGCGCGAATCTTTGAGTCAGCAGCAACTTCGCTGGCACGATAAACTTTTTTTGCAATCTTATTTATTTTGTCCCAAAGCGTATCAGCGTCCTCGTAGACAAATTGCATTTTTTTATCCTGACTCTCGCACAAATCAACCACAATTTTGGCTAACTCAGAAGCGCCTTTTCCACCGTCTGCCCAATGGGAAGCGAGCACAATCTTCACGCCCAATTTCTCCATCCGAGTCCGAATCATTTCAATTTCAGCGGGCGTATCACTCGAGAATTTGTTGATGGAAACAACACATGGCATGTTGTAAACTTCAGTGATGTTCTCAACGTGACGCTCTAGATTGACTAATCCCTTGTCAAGCGCTGCAAGATTCTCTGTAGTGAGCGTGGTTAGATCAGCGCCACCATGGTATTTCATAGCGCGCACTGTAACAACAATTACGGCAGCTGAAGGCCGCAAACCTGATTTACGGCATTTGATATCGATAAACTTTTCCGCACCTAAATCAGCACCAAAGCCAGCTTCAGTAACTACGTAATCAGCAAGCTTTAGCGCAGCTTGAGTTGCAATTACCGAATTACACCCATGGGCAATATTAGCAAACGGTCCACCGTGCACAAAGGCGGGATTATTTTCCAAGGTTTGAACTAAATTAGGGGCTAAAGCATCTTTCAAAAGAACTGTCATCGCACCATGTGCGTTTAGCTCTTTAGCAAGCACTGGCTTTAGTTCTCGTGTATATGCAACCACAATTTCACCGAGCCGCTTTTTAAGATCTTCGATCGAACTGGCCAAGCAGAAGATCGCCATGATTTCCGATGCCACTACGATGTCGAACCCATCTTCGCGGGGGTATCCGTTACCTGGTCCACCTAGACCAACGTTAATCTGTCGCAAAGCGCGGTCATTCATATCAACCACACGCTTCCATTGAATACGCCGCACGTCTATTCCAAGCTGGTTGCCGTGGTAGATGTGATTATCAATCACAGCAGCAAGCAGATTATTAGCTAAAGCAATCGCTGAGAAATCACCCGTAAAGTGAAGATTGATATCCTCCATTGGAACAATCTGAGCAAAACCACCGCCTGCAGCCCCACCCTTAACACCAAAGACTGGACCTAGAGAAGGCTCTCTCAAGCAAATCATGGCCTTTTTACCAATATGATTTAATCCATCACCCAAACCTACCGTGGTCGTAGTCTTACCCTCACCTGCTGGCGTTGGGCTAATGGCAGTAACCAAAATTAACTTACCGTCTTTGCGGTTTTTAATACTCTCTAGATAAGACAAAGATACCTTAGCCTTGAAGTGCCCATAGGGAATCAACTCATCCTCGGGAATGCCAAGTCGATCTTTTGCAATCTCGACAATTTTTTTCATATTTGCTTTTTGAGCAATTTCGATATCACTTAACATTTGTTCCTCAATTTTTTTGTCTCAACAATGAATTAATCAACAATGCTTTTATTTTCTTATAACAACCAAAGCATCAGATAACTACTTAATTAATCTTTTGATTAATTGTCACTATACAACATAATTTAGACAAAGGTACAACTATTTATCAGCGATTTATTAGGTGAAAACCATTAAAAGGGTTCTACTCCATGTGGGTACAATGTATTCAAAAGAAAATCATTGAACGTGTCTAAAACATCTACAAAACAAAGAACGTCGCGCAAAAGCACGCCCAAAGTGAGTCGAGTTGAGAAATTGCAAATTCGACTCTCTCCAAGCGCACGACGCTCGCAGATTTTGCAGGGTGCTATCGAGTACTTTGCCGAAGTGGGCTTTACCGGTAAGACTCGGGAGCTTTCTGAACGTCTTGGCATTACCCAACCCCTTTTGTACCGCTACTTCCCATCCAAAGAGGTTCTCATGGAGGAAGTTTTTGAGATTGTTTTCTTGGATTCATGGCGCCCAGGCTGGGATCAACTCTTGAACGATAATAGGATTCCACTTCAGGAGCGTTTGATTAAGTTCTACCAAGAGTATTTTGAAGATAGCTTCTCTAGGCGATGGATTAGGGTTTACCTCTACTCCGGCCTAGCAGGTACAGGGCTGAACCATAAATATCTAAAAATGATTCGTCAACGATTAATTGATCCAGTGTGCCTCTCGCTACGAAGTCTTTATGTACCTAAAAAGGACTGGGGGGCAATTTCAGACGATGAGCGCGAGTTTGTATGGATGCTCCATGGCAGCTTTTTTGCCTATGCCATGCGTAAATATATTTTTAATTACGAAGCAAAAGTCAATTTCAAAGAATACTTAACTCACGCCATCGAAAATTTTTTGGATGGAGCGAAAGCAAACTATCCAAAGTTAAATGCGTCTTAACCTGTTATTAGGGTTTTTGCCTAATTATTAGGTCAAGCTGTATCACCCCCATCACGCAAATAACAATCTGAGGAGATTCAATTTTTTCAAAAAATGTGTATCCTATCCACATATCAATTTATCAACTACTAAATAAATATGTTTAATCCCTTCTCCAGCAAACCCGTTCACGATCCAATCCATAACACTGCGCCGGTTGATGAAGTAAAAAAAACAACCTGCTATATGTGCGCTTGTCGTTGTGGTATCAGAGCGCACATGCGTGATGGCGAATTAGTTTACATTGACGGCAATCCCGATCATCCACTAAATAAAGGCGTTATTTGCGCAAAAGGATCTGCGGGAATCATGAAGCAAAAGTCTCCCGCGCGAATTACGAAGCCTCTACTTAGAAAAAAGGGAAGTGAAAGAGGAATTGGTGACTTTGAGGAAATTAGCTGGGAAAAAGCGTTTGATATTTTAAGCAAACGCTTATCAAATATCCGTGCCACTGATCCCAAAAAATTTGCACTGTTTACCGGGCGAGATCAAATGCAAGCCCTGACAGGACTCTTTGCTAGACAGTTTGGAACGCCAAACTACGCAGCGCACGGTGGATTTTGCTCTGTCAATATGGCGGCAGGCATGATTTATACGATTGGTGGAAGTTTTTGGGAGTTTGGTGGTCCAGATTTAGATATGGCTAAATTATTTGTCATGATTGGCACTGCCGAAGATCATCACAGCAACCCAATGAAGATTGCGCTATCGAAATTCAAGCGGGCAGGCGGTAGGTTTATCTCCATTAATCCAGTAAGAACGGGTTATTCAGCCATTGCTGACGAATGGATTCCAATTAAGCCCGGAACTGATGGCGCGCTTTTTATGGCACTGATGCATGAGTTGATTCGCCTCGAGAAATATGATGCGCCCTTCCTCAAACGCTACAGTAATTCAGGGCAATTAGTGTGCATCGATTCGGGCGCGGAAGAAGGCTTATTTTTATATGATCCTGAGTCTGACCCAATTAATGCGGATTTACCTCACAATAAATTTGTTTGGGATGAAAATACACAAAGTGCAAAGCCATGTTTTGCGCCTGGGGTATCGCCGGCCCTTTTGGGTGAATATGTGATGGGCCCTGGAGCTCATCAAGGCAAAAAAGTAACGCCCGCTTTTGCACTCTTAAAACAGCAAGTTAGTGAGACTACCCCAGTCTGGGCCTCTGAAATTACCGGCATACCAGCAGAAAGAATTTGTAAGCTTGCTCTAGAGATGGCTGACACTGCATTTGGTCAAGAATTTAAGCTCCCAATTGAGTGGGTAGACTCTTGGGGGGGAAAGCATGAATCCGTAATAGGTAGACCTGTTGCTTTCCATGCAATGCGCGGTCTTTCAGCCCACTCGAATGGATTTCAAACTACCAGGGGACTCGCAGTATTGATGTCCTTACTAGGTACGATTGATCGGCCAGGCGGTTTTAGACATAAGGCCCCCTACCCCAGGCAGGTTCCACCAAACGCAAAACCACCTTCCTCTGAAAATGACATTAAACCAAATACGCCATTGGCAAAACCACCATTAGGTTGGCCAACTCAGCCAGAAGATCTCGCGCTAGACTCGCATGGGAAACCGCTTCGTATCGATAAAGCATATTCGTGGGAGCATCCATTAGCAGCTCACGGTTTAATGCATAACGTCATCACTAATGCTGTCAAAGGTGACCCTTACCATATAGATACCTTAATGATTTTCATGGCAAACATGTCTTGGAACTCAACGATGAATACGATGGAAGTTCGTGAGCACTTGAATTCAAAACATGCAGATGGGGAATTTAAAATTCCGTTTCTCGTTGTTTGTGATGCATTTCAGTCGGAGATGGTAGATTTTGCTGATCTTGTTTTACCCGATACTACTTATTTAGAGCGTCATGATGTCATGAGTATGCTGGATAGGCCGATTTCCGAGTTTGATGGTCCGGTCGACTCTGTACGTATTCCTGTCTTAGAACCGCTTGGAGAATGCAAGCCTTTTCAAGAAGTTCTAATTGAGCTAGCCTCGAGACTAAAGCTGCCAGCATTTACTACTGCCGAGGGCGATAGAAAGTTTAAGGACTATCCTGACTTTATTATCAACTTCCAGACCGCGCCTAACTCTGGCATCGGATTTCTAAGTGGTTGGCGAGGTAAAGATGGGCAATCTCCATTGAAAGGTGAGCCAAATCCGAATCAATGGCAAATGTATGCGGAGAATAATTGTGTTCATCAATACCATATGCCACCCGAGCATCAATATATGCGTAATTGGAATAAGGGTTATTTGGACTTCTCGAAAGAAAATGCTTTACGTCAAAAAAATGATCCAATCATGATTGCAATCTATTCTGACATTTTACAAAAATTCAGACTAGCTGCGACTGGCAAACGACCAGGGGCCCAACCTCCCGAGCACTTAAGAGAGCGCATTCGAAAGTATTTCGACCCACTCCCATTCTGGTATCCACCTCTCGAGGATGATGTGACCGATTTAAGTAAATTTACTCTGAATGCAATTACTCAGCGCCCGATGGCTATGTACCACTCATGGGATTCACAAAATGCATGGCTTAGACAAATTCATAGCCACAACTATTTATATATTAATACCGTAACGGCATTGAAAAACGGCATTGCGGATGGTGCCTGGATGTGGGTTGAATCCCAATGGGGCAAAGTGAAATGCATGGCTAGACATTCTGAGGCAGTTATTCCAGGAACTGTCTGGACCTGGAATGCTATTGGAAAGGCTGAATCAGCCTGGGCTCTTTCTAATGATGCTGACGAATCAAAAAAGGGATTTTTACTGAATCATTTAATTTCTGAAGAACTACCCTTAGGCGAATTTAAGGTGAGCAATTCAGATCCAATCACGGGTCAAGCGGGATGGTATGACGTTCGAGTCAGACTTGCTCCTGCAGAAGAACATGATGATTTAGAAACCTGGCCACAAGTCAAAGCACATGGTGTTCCTGGTATGTCGCTAAAAAAAGTAATGGAGGCAAAATGAGTAAAAATAAACAACTAGCCCTAGTCATTGACCTCAATGTATGCGTTGGATGCCATGCTTGCGTTACTTCATGTAAGGAATGGAATACTTCTGGATCAGCGGGCCCACTAAGTGACTTAAATGCATATGGGGCCAGTCCAAGTGGAACCTTTTTCAATAGAGTTCAAACCTATGAGGCGGGTAGCTATCCAAACACTCAAACCGTTCATTTTCCGAAATCATGCCTTCATTGTGAAGAGCCGCCCTGTGTTCCAGTATGTCCAACTGGAGCGAGTTATAAACGGAAAGAGGATGGGATTGTCCTAGTCGATTACGACAAGTGTATTGGCTGCAGTTACTGCTCCTGGGCCTGCCCTTATGGCGCACGCGAATTAGATGAAGAACGTCAGGTGATGACAAAATGTACTCTATGCGTAGATAGAATTTATAGTGAAACCTTACCTGAGTCAGAAAGAAAGCCCGCCTGTGTTTTAGCATGCCCAACTAGCGCAAGAATATTTGGTGATGTGCATGATCCATTGTCTGCAGCGAGTCAAGCAATTGAAGAGCGCTCTGGTTATGCTCTCATGCCAGAATGGGAAACAAAACCAGCAAACCACTACTTACCCCGCTCCATTATGGAGACTATCCAATTGGCCAGGAATGAAAACTGATGCGCCCACAATTTTCAATTATCTTTTTCACCACTCTTGCTGGAATGGCACAGGGTCTATTATTTTTTCTAGCTATTGCAGACTTGCAGGGTGATATTTTTCCCGCAGCTTTTTTGGCTAATCTAGCTCTACCTACCGCATTTATCCTACTAGTAATGGGACTAATAGCCTCCTTCTTTCATCTTGGTCGCCCTGAACGTGCTTGGCGATCAATTATGATGTGGAAAACATCCTGGCTTTCACGAGAGGTTATTACATTACCAATAGTGATGGCAGCAAATGCCATTGCCCTACTTTTTGCATTTCAGGGCCAGGTGCCTACCTGGGTCTGGTCAGGGTTAATTATTTCGCTCATCGCTCTATGGGTTTGTACCGCAAAAATTTACCAGTGCATCCGCTTTATTCAAGAGTGGTCTCACCCATCAACGTTGGCTAATTTCATTCTATTGGGGATAACTTCCGGGTGGTTGCTACTTGATTTTCTTTCCAATATTTGGAGTCAGCCATCCAGCTCAAGCAATCAACGCATCTCTAGTGTTGGATTTTTACTTCTATTTTTTGCGCTATGTCTCAAATTATGGATTTGGCGCAGAAATAAGAATTTAAAACCGAAGTCAAACTTAGCTTCAGCTACAGGTATCAAAGGTATTGGAATCCGCCAAATATCAATGGGATTGATGGGCGGGAGCTTTAATACCCGTGAATTTTTTCACCATCAATCTGATTTCTTTATTGGAAATCTCAAGAAAATTATTTTAGTTTGCGCTTATATTGTGCCAATGCTATTAATGCTCTTTACTTTCCTCTCACCTAGTCCCATTGCAATCGGTGTTGCACTACTTATTCACTATGCAGGCTTACTAGCTGAAAGATGGATGTTTTTTGCTGAAGCAAACCATCCACAAAATCTGTACTATCAAAGGGTATCTTGAGTCTTTAATTACTGAATGGATCAGCTTACCGAACAACTCATTCATGGTAGGACTCATGTTTCACCAAAAAGACTCGGAGACCCTGGCCCGAATGCAGTAGAAAAGGAACAAATTTTGCTGGCTGCCAATGCAGCACCAGATCATGGAAGAATGTTACCTTGGCGGTTTATAGAGATAAAACAGGCTAGTCGACAACTCTTAGCAGAGGTTTTTGAAAAATGTTTGTTAGATCGCGATCAATATGCGAGCGAACTACAACTTCAAGAAGCTCAAGATAAAGCCTTTCGCGGTCCCCTACTCTTATTAGCAATAGCTGATTATTCCGACGATAACGCTGATATTAGCAAGGAAGAAAAGTTAATATCCTTGGGTTGTGCAATCCAAAATATCCTTCTTAGGTCGTATTCTTTCGGTTTTGGCTCTGGACTATCTAGTGGCAAGGCGCTCAAAACTGATAGATTTAAACAACTCTTTGAACTCTCTGACACCCAAGATCCCATTTGCTTTATTACGATTGGCACCGTCATAAAAAAGAAGCCCAATCGAATTCGACCTGGCTTATCCGAATACCACACCATCTTCTGAGGGCCAAACTAATTAACCCTTAGGGTGATTATGAAATACGATTGCCGTCATATGCAATCGCAGTTCTATCTGGAGCCGCAGCTTAAGCACTGTAGGTAGCTATTAGTAAAAAAATTAATATTTCTAATATCTACGGATACTATTCCATTTTTAGGCATTGCTTCTTCAAGTTCGCGCAAAACTGAACTACCGTCAATTTAGCGCCATGAGCAAACAGGGTTTTTCAATCGTAAATCATTGCAGCAAAATAAATTATGAGGACCTGCGCTGCCGTGGGATTATAGGTAGGCACACAGGACCAATAAGCTTGTTTTATGCTCGGACTCGGAAAATGGAGATGGATTAAAGCAATCATCCACTTTCTTCAATATACTGAGCGTTCTTGTTGGCTGTATCTCCTCAAAATACAAGGGGTTACCCTTATTCATATTTTCTTCAGGGACATCTATTACTTGATTATTTTTTCGTCTTGAATTAGATTAGCAATACTAATTTATCAATTATTAAATAAAACTTAATTTACCTATCTATGAACCACCCCAAACCCTCAAAAGAACTCAAGGCTGTTGCCATCGCTACTGCCGATGATTTAAGGGAAACCATTCGTCGTAAAAGTAAGCTCAAAGGACGTCAAGCAGATGATGTGTCATTGGCAGAGGTTCGCACCTTAATTGGTGCAGCCCCCCATCGTCGTGATTTATTGATTGAAAATTTACACAAACTTAATGATGCATACCGCGCTTTACATGATCGTCATTTAGTTGCTCTGGCAAAAGAAATGAATTTGCCCATGGCTGAAGTTTATGAAATAGCTACTTTCTATCATCACTTTGAGGTAGTACGTGGCAATGATCCAGTTGCGGATATCACCATACGCGTATGTGATGGTATCGCTTGCGAATTAGCGGGCGCACAAAATCTCCTAGCAAAATTGCCAGCAATCTTAGGTAACCCTAATGTCAAAGTCATTTCAGCACCTTGTGTCGGTCGTTGTGAGCAGGCGCCCATAGCGGTCGTGCACCAGTACCCAGTGCTATTTGCAACAGCAGATAAAGTTGCCGCAGCGGTAAACAATAATTTCACTACTCAGCCGATCGCTAAAGACAACGGCAATTTTGATCCAGCAGCCTTGGCTGAAAAAAGCATCTCTCCTCAAGGTGAGAATCAAGCAGTCTCGCCTGACTATGTTGGTTATGAGTCTTATCGCGCTCAGGGCGGTTACGTCTTGGCTAAAGAAATAATTGAAGGTAAAAAAGAAAACTCGCGCGATACCGAGAGCATTATCAAGATAATGGAAAGCTCTGGCTTACGCGGTCTTGGTGGCGCAGGTTTCCCAGCAGGGCGCAAGTGGCGCATTGTCAAAGATCAAGTAGCTCCAAAGTTAATGGCCGTCAATATTGATGAGGGCGAGCCAGGCACCTTCAAAGACCGTACTTACTTAGAGCGTGATCCACATCGTTTCTTGGAAGGCATGCTGATTGCGGCAAATGTAGTGGGTATTGATGCTTGTTATATTTATTTACGAGATGAGTATCACGGTGCCCGTGAGTTGCTCGAGCTTGAGTTAAAAAAATTACAAGCTAACCCCCCATTTAAGCTTCCTTTGATTGAATTGCGTCGTGGTGCCGGTGCTTACATTTGCGGTGAAGAATCCGCCATGATTGAGAGCATTGAAGGTAAGCGCGGTGAGCCCCGTATGCGCCCTCCATACATTGCACAAGTGGGTTTGTTTGGTCGACCAACGCTAGAACATAACTTCGAAACTCTCTATTGGGTCCGCGATATTGTCCAGCGTGGACCAGAATGGTTTAGTTCTTTTGGCCGCCATGATCGCAAAGGCTTGCGCAGTTATAGTGTGAGCGGCCGCATTAAAAACCCGGGTGTGAAGTTGGCGCCGGCGGGTATCACTATTCAAGAGCTCATCGATGAGTATTGCGGTGGCATGCAAGATGGTCACCAGTTCTATGGTTATCTGCCTGGTGGTGCATCAGGTGGAATCTTGCCAGCGACGATGAATGATATTCCGCTCGATTTTGATACCTTGCAGCCCTACGGATGCTTCATTGGATCAGCCGCAGTGATGGTGTTCGGTGATCAAGATCAAGCCCGTGATATGGCTTTGAATGTGATGCGTTTCTTTGAGCATGAGAGTTGTGGTCAGTGCACACCATGCCGCGTTGGCACGGGTAAGGCGGCTAAGTTGATGCTAGCGACAGCTTGGGATCATGAGACCTTAGAAGATTTGGCAACGGTCATGGTCGATGCCTCCATCTGCGGTCTAGGTCAAGCTGCGCCAAATCCGATTCGCTGTATTGCTAAATATTTCCCGCATGAAGTTGCATAAGGAAGTTGCTTAATCAGAGATCAGGGAAAGACGAAATAAATATGAACGCACCAGTAAATCCTAAAGAACTTGAATTGCAAACAGTTGAGTTCAAGCTAGATGGTCAAACGATCGTTTCCTACGAAGGGGAAACTATTCTGAAGGCCGCTAAGCGGCACGGTATTGATATTCCGCATCTATGCTTTAAAGAGGGTTATCGCCCAGATGGCAATTGCCGTGCTTGCGTAGTGGAGATTAATGGTGAACGTACCTTAGCCCCCAGTTGCTGCCGAAGTGCTACTCCTGGCATGGATGTCAAGGCCAACAGTGAACGTGCACTCAAGAGTCAGAAGTTGATTCTGGAAATGTTGCTATCGGATATGCCTGATGAAGGCTTTAAGTGGGTAGGCGATAGTAAAGAAGAAGAGCAAAAAAACCAACATGGTGAACTGAGTACTTGGGCAGCGCGCTTAGATGTTACCGTGCGACCTGAGCTCAAAGCCTTACGCCGAGATAAAGTCGCTAATGATGTCTCGCATCCTGCGATGGCAGTCAATCTTGATGCGTGTATTCAATGTAATCGTTGCGTGCGTGCTTGTCGTGAAGAACAAGTGAATGATGTGATTGGCTACGCTATGCGTGGCGGTCATAGTGAGATCGTATTTGATTTGAATGACCCGATGGGTGACAGTACTTGTGTGGCCTGTGGCGAATGTGTGCAGGCTTGTCCAACGGGTGCTTTAATGCCTAAAAGCTTCATTGGCTCGCAGCTAGTTGATCGTAAGGTGGACTCCGTTTGCCCATTCTGTGGCGTGGGTTGTCAGATCACCTATAACGTTAAAGATGAAAAGATTGTCAGCGTTGAAGGTCGTGATGGTCCTGCTAACCATAATCGTCTTTGCGTTAAGGGTCGCTTTGGTATGGATTACATCCATAACCCACAGCGCCTCACTAAGCCCCTCATTCGTAAAGCCGGTGTTGCTAAAGATGAGGCCTTGCTAGAAGGTAAGCAAGATTGGTCTGATATCTTCCGTGAGGCTAGTTGGGAAGAAGCCTTGGAGGTTGCCGGCGGTGGCCTCAAGAAGCTCAAAGATCAATATGGCGATAAAGTATTAGCTGGCTTTGGCTCTGCAAAAGGTAGCAATGAAGAGGCTTACTTATTCCAAAAATTAGTGCGTACTGGTTTTGGTAACAATAACGTTGACCATTGCACACGTCTTTGCCATGCCTCTTCTGTTGCCGCCCTGTTAGAAGGCGTAGGATCTGGTGCAGTCAGCAATCAGGTGAATGATGTTGAGCACTCGAGTATGATTTTCTTGATTGGATCCAATCCAACTTCCAACCATCCTGTAGCAGCAACGTGGTTTAAGAATGCTGCTAAACGTGGTGCGAAGATTGTTTTATGTGATCCGCGCATGACAGATATTGCCAAGCACGCTTGGCGGACGATGCAGTTCAAGCCAGATACCGATGTGGCGATGCTCAATGCCATGATCTACACCATCATTGAAGAAGGTTTGGTCGATCAAGACTTTATTAAAAATCGTGCCAACAACTTTGAGGCACTCAAAGAAAATATTAAGGGCTACAGTCCAGAAGCCATGGCGCCACTCTGTGGCATTCCTGCAAAAACCTTACGTGAGGTCGCTCGAGAATTTGCGACCACCAAGTCAGCAATGATTTTGTGGGGCATGGGTATCAGTCAGCATGTTCATGGCACCGATAATGCGCGTTGCTTAATTGCCTTGGTGAGCATTACTGGTCAAATTGGTAAGCCGGGCTCTGGCTTACACCCATTGCGCGGACAGAACAACGTGCAAGGTGCTAGTGATGCCGGTTTGATCCCGATGATGTTCCCAAACTACCAACGGGTTGATAATCCAAAAGCTCATGCGTGGTTTGAAAAATTCTGGGATACCCCGTTAGATAAAAAGCCAGGCTATACCGTAGTAGAAATCATGCATAAGATCACTGCGCCAGATAGTGATCCAGACAAGATTCGTGGTATGTATGTCGAAGGTGAAAACCCAGCCATGAGTGATCCTGATTTAAATCATGCGCGTCATGCTTTAGCCTCTTTGGATCTCCTCGTAGTGCAGGATATCTTTATGACTGAGACTGCACTCTTAGCAGATGTAGTTTTACCAGCTAGTGCATGGCCAGAGAAGGTCGGTACGGCAAGCAATACTGACCGTATGGTACAGATGGGCAAGAAGGCCATTAATCCACCTGGAGACGCTAAGCCGGATTTATGGATTATTCAGCAGATTGCTAAGCGTATGGGTCTTCATTGGAACTATCAAGGTCCTGATAATGGCGTTGCGGCGGTATACGACGAGATGCGCCAAGCAATGCATGCAGCTATTAACGGCATTACTTGGGAGCGCCTCGAAAAAGAGTCTAGTGTGACTTACCCCTGCTTATCCGCTGAAGATCCAGGCCGGCCAATTGTATTTAATGATCAATTTTCCACGGTGGATGGAAAAGTGAAATTGGTGCCAGCAGACATCATTCCAGCCAATGAGCGGCCCGATGCCCAATACCCATTTGTCTTAATTACGGGTCGTCAGCTAGAGCACTGGCATACCGGCAGTATGACCCGTCGGGCCACTGTCCTTGATGCCCTTGAGCCGATGGCAACCGTCTCGATGCATGGCCAAGACATGATCGAACTCGGTGTTGCTGCCGGTGATGTGATTACCGTGCAATCTCGTCGAGGTGAGGTCGGCATCCATGTGCGTAGGGATGATGGCACCCCCCGTGGCGTGATTTTTATTCCGTTTGCCTACTATGAGGCGGCAGCCAACTTAATCACCAATTCTGCCCTAGATCCATTTGGCAAGATTCCGGAATTTAAGTACTGTGCAGTCAAACTCGCTAAGGGTGGTCAGGTTGCCACAGTGATGGGTTATGGTACTAATAATCTGGCAAGACAGTCGGGGAAGATCACCCCTTAAGTACTTGTAGCGTCAATTAAAAATCCCCCAATTAAGGGGATTTTTTTTGATCGGCTATTTGCCTTGCTAATGACTTTTGGATAAGGGCCATTCTACACAGCAGTCCGGATACGGCTGGGGGCGATGGGATTGCCATAGCATAGCGAGCCGAATGTCATATTGCATCATTTTAGTCAATGACTAGCGCTTAGAAAATAATTGCAGGATTGCTTCGCCATTGCTCGGAGAAAAACATTTCTGAGCGGCCAACTCGTACGGTAGCCAATCATAGGCGATATGCTCGCGAGGGGCCAAAGTTATATGGGTACCTTCAGGAACCTCTAATGAGAACCAATGTTCTACATTTTTCAAAATACCCGGGGGATAGCGATGGCGCCATGCAGGATAAATATCGTATTCAATTTGATGATATCTATTTTGTAAGGCGCCATTCGGCAAGAGATTTACCTCAATACCCGTTTCTTCTAGTACCTCACGCGCTGCAGCTACCATGAGATCTTCGTCTAGAAAATCAATACTACCAGTCACAGACTGCCAAAAGTTAGCCTTGTCAGCTCGTTCTATTAACAAGACTTCCCTGTTGGCCTTATAAATCACTACTAAAACCGAAATGGGGATTTTCAAGATGCTCTAAATACTTTCCTGCTTAGGCAGCTGGAGTCGCTTGACGTAAACGAATGTGTAGCTCTTTTAGCTGACGCTCATCAACTGGACTGGGAGCCTGAGTGAGTAAGCACTGTGCACGCTGCGTGTTAGGGAAAGCAATCACATCACGAATAGAATCAGCACCTGTCATCATCGTCACGATACGATCTAGGCCAAATGCAATACCACCATGTGGGGGGGCGCCATACTGCAAAGCATCTAACAAGAATCCAAACTTAGCCTGAGCTTCTTCTGCGCCAATCTTCAAGGCGCGGAATACCTGGCTCTGAACCGCCTCTTGGTGAATACGAACAGATCCACCACCAATCTCGCTACCATTGAGGACCATGTCATAGGCTTTAGCCAAGCACTTACCAGGATTTGATTCAAGATACTGCATATGCTCGTCTTTAGGACTGGTAAACGGATGATGACAAGCCACCCAACGGGCATCGCCTTCATCGTAATCAAACATGGGAAAGTCAACTACCCACAATGGCTTCCAACCTTCAGTAGACAGGCCATGCTTCTTACCCCAAGCAGAATGACCAATCTTGAGACGCAAACCGCCAATAGCGTCATTCACTACTTTTTCTTTATCAGCACCGAAGAAAATAATATCGCCATCTTTAGCGCCAGTACGCTTTAGAATGCCTTCGATCGCAGCATCATGTAAGTTCTTCACAATCGGAGATTGCAGACCATTACGACCTTCTGCAACCGAATTGACTTTAATCCATGCCAAACCTTTAGCACCATAAATTGCTACAAATTGAGTGTAATCATCAATTTCGCTACGGCTAATCTCAGCGCCACCAGGCACACATAAACCAACTACGCGTCCACCGTCTTGGTTTGCTGCACCAGAGAAGACTTTGAAATCCACATCTTTCATTAAATCAGTCAGCTCAGTGAACTCAAAGTTCACACGAAGATCGGGCTTATCAGAACCAAAGCGTGCCATACCCTCAGAGTAAGGCATAGTTGGGAATGGATTTGCTAGCTCCACATTCATCGTAGTTTTGAAAATATGACGGATCATGTTTTCAAATAACTCACGAATATCTAACTCATCCAAGAAAGCAGTTTCACAGTCGATCTGGGTAAATTCAGGCTGACGATCAGCACGCAAATCTTCGTCACGGAAACACTTGGTAATTTGGTAGTAACGATCAAAGCCAGCAACCATCAATAACTGCTTAAACAGCTGAGGAGATTGTGGCAAAGCAAAGAACTGGCCATCATGAACACGAGATGGCACTAAATAGTCACGCGCACCTTCAGGCGTGCTCTTTGTCAACATTGGAGTTTCAATATCAATGAAGCCGGCGGTGTCCAAATAACGACGGCATTCCATGGCAACGTTGTAACGCAGACGGAGATTCTTTTGCATCTGTGGACGACGCAAATCCAGAACGCGATGAGTTAATCGAGTTGTCTCAGATAAATTCTCATCATCCAATTGAAATGGAGGGGTAATCGAGGCATTCAAGATGACTAAACTGTGACACAGTACTTCTATTTTGCCGCTCACTAAATCATTATTCTCAGTGCCGGCAGGACGTTCACGCACCAAGCCTTTGATCTGAATACAAAACTCATTGCGAACCTGTTCAGCTAAAGAAAACATGTCTGGGCGATCTGGATCACACACTACCTGCACAAAACCTTGGTGATCACGCAAGTCAATAAAAATAACACCCCCGTGGTCACGGCGGCGATTAACCCAACCAGAGAGGGTCACTTCTTGACCAACAAGTGATTCGGTTACCTGACCGCAGGTGTGGCTTCGCATCGACATAACAATTTCCTATAAATCAAAGATGATGGTTTGACCCAGTAGCAGTCAGACCAGTTGAACTGACAGGGGGAACAGATCCCATTGAAACAATATGCTTGAGTGCCTCTTCAACACTCATCTCTAATTCAATAGTGTGTGCACGTGGGACGATCATAAAAAAACCAGAGGTTGGATTTGGGGTGGTTGGTAAAAATACATTGACATAGTCTTCTCCTAACTTTGTCGCAACCTCTCTTGCAGGCATGCCCGTCTGAAACGCAATCGCCCAAGAATCTGCATGCGGGTAGCGAATCAATAATGCCTTGCTGAAGGCTTGACCACTACCTGAAAATAAAGTGGAGGAAACTTGTTTAACACTCGAATAAATAGAGCGCACAATGGGAATGCGATTCATGAGCCGATCCCACACCTTCATCCACCATTGCCCAGCAAAACTAATCGCGAGTAGCCCTGTGAATATGATGACTGCAACCACGATCAAAATACCAACTCCAGGCAATTCTCGGAAATGCTGAAAATCTAATGCGGTATCGCTTGGAAGGACAACAATAATGGCGTGCATCACTGAGCCAAATACGCTGTCGAGCAAACCTAAACCCCACCCAATCACCCAAACAGTGATTGCTAGTGGTGCCCACACCAGAATGCCTGCGATAAAGTATTTTTTCATATGCCCATGCTTACGCTTTGTCTAACCTGGCATTTTAGCGGCTTAAGCGGTGATAGGCGACAGACTAATAAAGACCGAGGCCGATGATCAAAATTCCAGCAAAAAAGCCGCTAGCGAACAATAAAACCCCTGCCAATAGGCGGTGAGTACGTCTTTCTTGCAGTAAAAGGCCCTTTAAGACCTCTAATTCCGCATTTTGCTCCCTTTGTGGGACGCGCCCTTGTGCCAAACTCTCCGCAATCAGACGGGGTAAGGTTGGCAGTATTTTTGCCCAAGAGGGTGCTTCACTTTTAAGACCCTCAATCAATCCGCGCCAACCCAACTGTTGACTAATCCATTTCTCCAGAATCGGCTTTGCAGTCTGCCAAAGATCGAGATCAGGATCTAGTTCACGCGCTAGACCTTCCACGTTTAATAATGTCTTAGATAACAAGGACAGTTGTGGCTGCACTTCGACCTTAAAACGACGAGATGTTTGGAACAAACGCACCAGCACGATACCTAAAGAAATGTCTTTTAAGGGTCGATCAAAGTAAGGCTCACAAACAGAGCGTACTGCACCCTCCAACTCTTCCACACGGGTATCTGCAGGCACCCAACCTGATTCCACATGCAACTCTGCTACACGCCGGTAATCTCGATTAAAGAAGGCTAAAAAGTTAAGTGCTAAATAGTTTTTATCAGACTCACTCAATGCGCCAACAATCCCGAAATCTAGAGAAATAAATCGTCCAAAGCTATTTGGCTCTAAGCTAATCATGATATTTCCAGGATGCATATCTGCATGGAAAAAACCATGTTCGAATACTTGAGTAAAAAATATCTCTACGCCCTCTGCTGCTAATTTTTTGAAATCCACTCCAGCAGCACGTAATTCATCAAAACGTCCGATGGATATACCGTTCATTTTTTCCATGACAATCACATTGGTGTGACATAAATCCCAATACATTTCTGGAATCATGAGCTTGTCTGAATCAATAAAATATCTTCTTAGCTGACTAGCATTAGCAGCCTCGCGCATGAGATCGAGCTCATCATGCAAATATCTATCGAACTCGGCAACATTTTCAGTTGGCTTTAAACGACGGCCATCGGCGGATAGTTTTTCAATAATTTTTGCTAAGTCGTACATTAAAGCAATGTCACTCTCAATGACTGGGAGGATGCCTGGACGTAAGACTTTGATCGCAACTTCACGCCCATCCCATTCTGGATGCCTCTCAGTAGCACGTAAAGTTCCAAAATGGACTTGAGCAACAGAGGCACTGGCTACTGGTGTTGCATTAAAACTAATAAAAATTTCTTCTATAGGCAGCCCAAGCGCCTTCTCAATTAAGTGTCGTGATTCTGCATTGGAAAATGGTGGTACTTGATCCTGTAACTTAGCTAATTCATTAGCGATATCTTCTGGCAACAGATCGCGTCGCGTAGAGAGCACTTGTCCAAACTTGACAAAGATAGGGCCAAGTACCTCCAGAGTCAACCGAATACGTTCACCCCTAGGTAAGGATTCACTTGGGGAAGTCCAGCAAATGATACTTAATACACCGCGACGAATACCAGGCTTCAATATATCGCGCAATAATGGCAACAGGCCATAGCGCCATGCAGTAAAGAAAATAAAGGAGAGACGGGCAAGACGACGCATGCTGAATTAACCTTTTCGCTCTAGAAGTTGGATACGTTTTTCCATGCGATCAACTGCATCACGCAAGCTGTTTAATTCATTTTTGCGAATCATAAAATCTCGTTTGTTCAACAGTACTTTTCTTTCCTCGCTCGCATACTCCACTAGACTTCCCAGCAGATCAGTTACAGCAGATTTTCCAGCAGCGGTCCATTTCTTACCTTGACGCACGGCAAAGTTCGCTGGCGCATCCCCAATGAATCGCGCCAAGTCCTCCTCATACTCCCAACGAATCTGCCCTACTAAGCGACCCAGTAATTGAGCTAAGTCAGCATCGCCAGTAATCTTGACCGACTTCATTGCCTGCTCTCGTAAACCATCAGTGCCAGCTCCAAGCGAACTGAGTACTTCAGGAGAAACTTCTAACACTAAAGAGGGGGCATCAAAATCCGTTAAAGAGGTCAAAGAACCTTCGGGAGTCAGCTCAAAACAAAGGTTACCGACAGGCAACTTCAACAAAATAATTTTGCCTGCATGTCGTGCTAGCTCAACCAAGGCCCATGGCTCTGCAGTCAGTACATGATTAATCCCTCGGCAAGCAGCAACTGCAATAGAGTGAGTGGAGGGAGATACGGTAGTCATAAGCGTAAAAAACCCGCACAAGTGCGGGCTTTCGATGGAAAGTGCCTCAAGCTTAAACTAACTGAGAAATCCCCGCTAGTACCCAGCCTCCAGGGCCCGTCACTGGCTTGCTCAGATTCCAAACTTCAGAGAAGTTATTTGCCTGTGCACCCGCTTGCTCACGAATCATCCCGGTGAACTGCACGCTACAGTAATAGGTATTGTCAGTTGTCTCAATTCCTAGCAGTTGCGCATTGAGCGAAACTACATCAGTTTGATTGCTACCATCAGCACGACCCGAGAGATCTTGCTCGATCGTAGCAAACATCTCAGGAGTAGTGAACTCACGTAATGCAGCCAAGTCACCTTGATCCCATGCTTTTTGGAGGCCTGAAAAATACTGCTTGGAGCTCTCTAAAAACGCATATTCATCAAAGCCCGGTGGCAAGGTTGATTGAAATGGTGTGGGCTCTGCAGCAACACCGCCAAAAGCATTCACAGCTGGCGAAAATGCTGGCTCATGCCTTGGTGTCTGGTCCAGACTAGCGCGCTGCATTCCTTGTGAGGTTACTTGAGGGCCTTTATTGGCACCAGATAAAGCAGGCAACATTCTTCTCATCACAAACATGATGGCCAATCCAGCGAGGACCGCAATCAATAATCCGGTAATGAGAGAAGATGCACCCTCACCCATACCAAAATGGGACAAGAGATAGCCAATACCAAGACCGGCAGCTAACCCTCCTAATATACCGCCCATGCCACCAAAGCGACTCGGTGCAGCAGCTGGTGCGGGTGCAGGTGCAGCAGCTGGCTGAGCTTGCTTTTGTGCAGGAGCAGCTTGTTTTTGCATTGGCGCACTTGGTGCCTTGCCAACACTCTTACCGCCACCTAAACGGGCCGCGTTAGCGTGACCAACACCAGCAAAAATTAAGCTAATACTTAATAGGACTGCCTTGAAAAAATGCTTATTCATATTTTTACCCCTTATTGAACAACTTTCATTCTTGACTGCTAATAACTACAAATTTACTAGTATTTAATACCAATATGCAATGCAACGATACCCCCAGTCATCCTGTGGGTATCTACTTCATCAAAACCAACCCCTAACATCATATCTTTCAGGGTCTTTGCGTCTGGATGCATCCTAATCGATTCTGCTAGATAACGATAGCTTTCAGAATCTTGTGCAATCTTTTCACCTAACCAGGGCAGTACCTTAAATGAATAGGTGTCATAAACCGGCTGTAAAAAAGCATCTGGCTTAGAGAACTCCAGCACCAGTACCCGTCCACCCGGTTTAATGACGCGGAGCATCTCTGCCAATGCAACATCCTTGTGAGTCATATTCCGCAAACCAAACGCAACCGTCACTACATCAAAGTACTTATTCGGAAAGGGGATTTTTTCCGCATCGAACTGAACACAAGGTAAAGCCAGGCCCTGATCCAACAGACGATCACGCCCCACACCCAACATCGACGCATTGATATCGCTTAGCCAGACCTGCGCTTCAGTGTTATGACCCCACCCCGCTGCGCGTGCGAAGGCAGCAGCTAAGTCGCCTGTACCGCCTGCAATATCTAGCACTTTTTGACCGGAACGTACTTGGGCACGGGCAATAGTAATCTTCTTCCAAAGACGATGAAGGCCAAATGACATCAAGTCATTCATGACGTCATATTTGCTAGCTACAGAGTGAAATACCTCCGCAACCTTGCCTGCTTTTTCAGTCTCGTCAACACTTTGGTATCCAAAATGGGTCTTACTCATATTCTTCTTTGTTCTACTGAAATAACTATTAATGACTACCGCAGGAATGCCCGCCGGCAAGATTCATTGCCGTGTCGCGATCCAAACCGGCAGCAGCCAATTTATCTAAATGCTCTTTCCATAGCGCTTCATGATTCTCACATAAAAACTGTAAATAATCCCAAGAGTACAAACCAGAATCATGCCCGTCAGAAAAGGAAGGTTTCAGAGCATAGTGACCAACAGGCTCAATATTAGCAATGAGAACCTCACGCTTGCCAGTTTGCAAAGTCTCCTGCCCAGGGCCATGACCTTGCACCTCAGCTGAAGGAGATACCACTCTTAAGAATTCAAACGGAAGGCGATAGACATTGCCATTGTCATAGGTGAGCTCTAACACTTTTGACTGCTGATGAACAACAATATTAGTTGGGATCATTAAACCAACACCCTTTCTATTCCGCCTTGATTGGCCTTAGTAACATACTCCTGCATCCAGTCAGGGCCCAATAATTTTTGTGCCATTTCGACGACGATGTAATCCGCAGTGGTATCACTGTCAGCATCAAAGCGGGTTAAACCCTGCAAACATGATGGGCAGCTCGTCAGTACTTTAACATCACCAGTGAACTCGTCCTTGCGCAACTCATTGGCACCCTTCTCCATTTCAATCTGCTTACGGAAACGCACCTGCGTAGAAATATCTGGACGCGTCACTGCAAGGGTTCCAGACTCACCACAGCAACGATCATTTTTCTGAATCGCTTTCCCATTCTCTAGCTGAATCAACTCATTTACTGTCTTAAGCGGATCTTGTAGCTTCATTGGGGAGTGGCATGGATCATGGTACATATACTTCACTCCAGTCACATTAGAAAGCTTAACGCCCTTCTCGAGCAAATATTCATGAATATCAATAATGCGACAGCCCGGGAAAATCTGATCAAACTGATAGCCCGCCAATTGGTCGTAACAAGTTCCACAAGAAACCACCACAGTTTTAATATCTAAATAATTGAGAGTATTCGCGACGCGATGAAAGAGAACTCGATTATCAGTAATCATTTTCTCTGCTTTGTCAAAGTCGCCGTTACCGCGCTGAGGATAGCCGCAACAGAGATAACCTGGGGGCAAGACTGTCTGGACGCCCACATTCCACAACATCGCCTGGGTTGCCAATCCAACTTGTGAAAACAAGCGCTCTGAACCACAGCCCGGGAAATAAAACACTGCTTCAGTATCGGCGGAAGTAGTTTTTGGATCCCGAATAATCGGTACGTAATTTGCATCCTCAATATCCAAAAGTGCGCGAGCAGTTTTCTTAGGCAGGTTACCAGGCATCTTCTTGTTCACAAAGAAAATTACCTGTTCTTTTAAGTTCGGCTTATTCACCGTTGCAGGAGGATGTGCAGTTTGCTTACAGGCCAGCTTACGAAACACATCATTACCCAAGCGCTGTAGCTTGTAACCCCAGCCAATCATAGTCTTGCGAACTAAATTAATAGTATCCGGATCAGTGGCATTTAAAAAGAGCATCGATGCTGCCGTTCCAGGATTAAAGCGCTGCTGACCCATCTTGCGTAACAAGTTACGCATGTTCATAGTCACGTCACCAAAGTCAATTTTGACAGGGCATG